>Ga0190363_1001055_pt1 | contig 16468 bp, 11 predicted proteins | sample 48721867_MG_FD_161272 | JGI IMG/M metagenome (GOLD analysis project Ga0190363, IMG submission 161272) | Hydrothermal vent microbial mat bacterial communities from Southern Trench, Guaymas Basin, Mexico - 4872-18-6-7_MG | ecosystem: Environmental > Aquatic > Marine > Hydrothermal vents >... | reverse complement strand
TGCTTCATTCAAAGAGTATTTTTCAGACCATCTGTTTATTTTCGACGAGCCAGAACAGATAAAAGAAGAATGGGAAAATAAGAAAGAAAAATGGACAGCTATGCATAAAAATGCTTCTGAAAAGAGAAAAATTTCTCTTCCCCCAGAAGAAATATTTTATGAAAAAGACTTAAAAAACTTAAAAAATCAAAAAATAAATTTCCAATCTCTCTCTCTACATCAAGATAAAGAAATCATATTCAATTTTAAAGACTCCCCTCATTTCAGAGATAATCTTAACTTATTTATTAGAGAAATTGAAAAATTACAGAAGGCAAATGAAAAAATTATTATTTATCTTTTCAATAAAAACAAAATTAAGAAAATGTGTGAGTTTCTTGATTCATACCAGTTGTCATATTACACATCAGAAAATTCAAAAATTTCCCTTAGAGAAGGAATGATTATTCTGTTAGAGGGAGAACTGCCTTCAGGATTTTCATTTCATGATGAAAAAATAACGATATTCTCTGAAAACGATATTCTTAAAAAAATTGAATTTATTCCTCCTAAACCATCATTCCATATACCTTTTTCTTATTTTAGAGACTTAAAAGAAGGAGATTATATTGTCCATAATGACCATGGTATAGGGATATTCAAAGGATTAAAGGAATTAAAAATAGATGGTGTTTTAAGAGAATTAGTTGAAATAATGTACAGAGATGGAGATAAACTTTATGTTCCTGTTGAAAGACTTGATTTAATTCAAAAATACTCTGGTGTGGAGGGCGTACCAGTAATAGACAAATTAGGAGGAACTTCTTGGCAAAGAACAAAAAACAGAGTAAAAAGCGCAATCCGGAAAATGGCGAAAGAACTCCTTGAATTATATGCAAAAAGAAAAAGCATAAAGGGATATTCATTTTCTCCTGACACCCCATGGCAAAAAGAATTTGAGGAGAGCTTTCCCTATGAAGAGACAGAGGACCAATTGAAGGCAATTGAAGAAATAAAAAAAGATATGGAAGCTCCTTATCCAATGGATAGATTACTATGCGGAGATGTAGGATTTGGAAAAACAGAAGTGGCAATAAGAGCAGCAGTTAAAGCAGTTTGGGATGGCAAACAGGTTGCTGTCCTTTGTCCCACAACTGTGCTCGCAACCCAGCATTTAAATACATTCAGGAAAAGATTATCAATGTTACCATTCAGAATTGAAGCCCTTACAAGACTTCAATCGCCAAAAAAACAAAAGAAGATAATTTCTGATTTAGAAAGGGGTCTTGTGGATATTATCATTGGCACTCATAGAATCTTATCCAATGATGTAAGATTTAAAAATCTTGGTTTATTAATAATAGACGAAGAACAAAGATTTGGTGTTACTCATAAAGAAAAAATTAAAAAAATGAAAACTCAAATTGATGTTCTCACGATGACAGCTACTCCCATACCACGCACTTTAAACATGGCTCTTTATGGGCTAAGAGACTTGAGTCTAATTGAAACCCCTCCAAAAGATAGGTTATCTATCCATACAATTGTAACAAGATTTTCTCCGGAAATAATTGCATCAGCAATTGAAAAAGAATTGTCCCGAGGAGGTCAGGTTTACTTTGTCCATAATAGAATAGAGGATCTTGACTCTATAGTAAGAATCCTCTCAAACCTTGCACCAGAGGCAAAAATTGTGATTATTCATGGAAAAATGCCCTCACAGAAAATAGAAAAAAACATGCTCGATTTCATTAAAGGAAAATACAATGTTCTTGTATCAACCACAATTATTGAGAATGGTATAGATATTCCAAGAGTTAATACTATAATTGTAAACGAGGCGCATCGGTTCGGCTTAGCTCAATTATATCAATTAAGGGGAAGAGTTGGTAGATCCTATATACAGGCTTATGCTTATTTTCTAATCCCATCCGAATTTTCTTTAAATCCTATCGCAAGAGAAAGATTAAAAGCTCTCCAGGAATTTACTGAACTTGGTTCAGGCTTTAGATTAGCCTATAGAGATTTGGAAATTAGAGGAGCTGGAAATCTTTTTGGAATTGAACAACATGGACATTTAAAGGCAGTTGGATTTGATTATTATGTTAAGTTATTGGACCAGACTGTAAAAGAGCTTAAAGGAGAGGCTGAGGAAAGGATAAGCGCAGAAATAAATCTAAAAATTAATATCAAAATCCCAGAAGATTATCTTCCTCAAATGAATCAAAGATTGAGTTTTTACCAAAAAATTTCTTCAATTAATTCTTTAACTGAGATAAAGAAAATAAGAAAGGAAATGGAAGATAGATTTGGGCCATTGCCTCTATCTTGCCAGAATCTTTTAGATTATGGAATAATAAAATTTCTCGCAGAAAAAGTAAAAATAACAAACATTGATAGAGAAGGTGAAATTTTGAAAATTAAATTTTCAAAAAAACCTAAGATTCCTATAGAAAAGATTCTCAATGTAGCAAAACAATGTAAAGGAAAATTCATCTCCGAAGATATTTTAGAAATTAAATTAAATTCCCGGGAAGATAAGAAAATACTTGAAGAAGTCAAATATATCTTGCACAAATTAATTTAGTTCACTATAATTACATGCACAATGAGAAAATTAAAAAATAAAGTATTGGGATTGGGTGTTTTTGTTCTTTTTATAGGTACATTATTTTTCTCATGCTCCAAAGAAAAAAAGCCAATTGAAAACTCCTATTTTGGGGAAAATTTTAATTCCAATAAAATTATACTCAAAGTTGAAGATTCATATTATTTCAATTCTGATTTTGAGGAATATGTTAAAAGTATTATCGGTGATATGCTCAAAAATTTAAATGCAGATGTTTTAAGTAGATTATATGATAAATTCGTGGATGAAATGATTCTTTTAGAGGCAGCCAAAGAAAAAGGAATATCTCTCACATGGGAAGAAAAAAGAGATTATCTTGCTAAAATAAATGCTCATATTTTGGATAACAGTGAGAAAATTGTTCTTTCAAAAACATTATTAAATCGTTTGCTGGTTGAAAAATATATTTCATTATTAATAAGAGATATTAAAGTAGGGAAGGATGAAATAGCATCCTATTATCGTTCTCATCTCAATGAATTCAGACAGCCTGAAAGATTGAGAGTTCGACAAATCCTGGTAAGCAGCGAATCAAAAGCAATTGAAATTCTTAATAAGCTGAAAAATTCTCCTCCGGAAAAATTTATAGAAATTGCAAAAAAAGAATCTATCAGCCCGGATGCTGAAAAAGGGGGAGATATGGGTTTTTATGAAAGAGGACAATTACCAGAAGAAATGGAAAAAGTTATTTTTTCATTGAAGGAAGGAGAATTAAGTCAGGTTGTTCAGTCAGACTATGGGTTTCATATCTTTCGAGTTGAAAAAAGGGAAAGGAGTCAGATTCTTCCTCTTGATAAAGTTTCAAAAAAAATTGAAATAAAATTATTTCAGGAGAAGATAAGTAGTTTAATAAAAAATCATCTCGAAGAATTAAAATCTAAATATAATTGGATAACTTCAACATCAAATTTACCTTTCCCGTATAGTAAAGAAAAGGAGTAAAGAAAAGGAGCAGTAATATGATAAAAAAGTTAAAACTTCTAACTCTCATATTTCTTCTTCTAATTTTCAATCTAATTTCAAATTCCGAAGTTATAGAAGAAATTGTAGCGGTAGTAAATGACGATATTATTACTTTAACTGATTTTAAAATTGCAGAATCGAGACTGAGATTTATGTTAAGTCAAAGATATAAAGGGAATGAATTAGAAAGAGAATTTAAAAAAGCAAGAGCAAATTTGCTTGACCAGCTTATCAATGAAATTCTTTTACTTCAGGAGGCAAAGAAGAAAAATTTAGATGTGAAGGAAGAGGTAAAACTTTTTATAGAAAATTTTAAAAAGGAAAATAATATAGACTCAGATGAAGAATTACGAAGGGAAATGGCGAGAGAGGGGATAAACTTTGATGCCTGGAAAAAAGAAATTGAGAAACAATTTCTCCAGCAGAAAGTAATAATGATTGAGGTAGATTATAAAATATCTCTAACTGATACAGAATTAGTAAATTATTACAAACAACATAAGGAAGAATTTACTCAGCCGGCTGAAATAAGATTAAAAGGAATCTATCTTTCCAATGACAATAGAGACGAAAAAGAACTTGAGAAAATCTCTCAGGAAATTCTTAAGAAATTAAACGGAGGAGTTGGTTTTTCAACATTAGCTTCCCAGTATTCCGAAGGACCAGAAAGAGAAAAAGGAGGAGAACTTGGATTCTTCAAAAAAGGTGAATTAAACAAACAATTTGAAGAAATTGTTTTTAAATTAAATCCGGGTGAAATAACTCCATGGTTAAAAACAAATAGGGGGTGGTATTTATTTAAAATTATGGAAAAGAAGGAAGCAAAAACTTTACCTTTTGAAGAGGTAAAAGAGAAAATAAGAGAAAAAATCTTTATGCAAAAAAAGCAGCAAAAGATAAAGGAGTATTTAAAAGAGTTAAGAGAAAATAGTTATATAAAAATTTACAATCCAAAACCTTTTGATTAAATTTGAGTGTAAACAAATTTAGTCTTCCGAAACTCAGAATAGGTAAATTAGAGATAAACCCTCCAGTAGTTTTAGCTCCTATGGCAGGCATTACAAATCATTGTTTCAGAAAATTTATTGCTTCTTTCGGAGGATGTGGTTTATTTTTCACTGAAATGATAAGTGCTGAGGGTTTGGTAAGAAGTAATAAAAAAACAATACATATGTTAAAATGCTCTTCAGAAGACCAGCCTTTATTTTATCAGATATTTGGTTCAAAGCCTGAAATAATGGGGGAATCAGCCAAAATTTTAAAAGAAATTGGAGCAAAAGGCATAGACATAAATATGAGCTGCCCAAAAGAAAAAATTGTAAGAAAATTTTCAGGTGCTTATTTATTAAAAAATCCTAAATTAGCGGAAAAAATCATAAATGAAGTTGTAAAAAATTCTGAGCCAGTGCCTGTAACTGTAAAAATACGCTCAGGCTGGTCAAAAGAGGAAATAAATGTAAAGGAATTTTCAAAAATGGTAGAATATTCTGGAGTATCTGCTATTACTATTCACCCGAGAACCCGTACTGAATATTTTTCATCTCGAGCTAAATGGGAATTAATAAAGGAAATCAAAGAAACCCTCTCTATACCTGTTATCGGCAACGGAGACATTAAAAGTCCAAATGACATTTATAAAATGTTTTCTCAAACAAAATGTGATGGAGTCATGATTGGAAGAGGTGCAATTCAAGACCCTTTGATTTTTAAAAAATTTCTTAATTTAATCCATGGAGAGAACCCTCCATCCTTATCAAAAAAAATAATATTTTTGAAATATATTGAAGTTTTAGAAAAAGAAGAGCTATCCGAAAAGGAAAAATTAAATCATTTTAAAAAATTCGTTGTATGGAGTTCAAAGGGATTTGAAAAAGGAAAGTTACTTAGAAGAAAAATTGTCTTAAGTAAATCTTTAAAAGAAATAAAAGAAAAAATCGAAGAAATCCTATAATTCTATAAATCAAATTATAAAAACCGCTGCTGCGAGAACAGTGGTCCACAATCCTTTTTTTCCATCCGCAATTTGAGTTATATTTTTTGTAGTAACTAATTTATCAGATATGCGATACATCTGTCTTTTTTCATCCCAGCTTTTTTCAAAATCAAATTCAACTCCTAAAGTAGTTGCTAACATATGGGCTGCTAAATCCTCAGCATACTCGCCCGCCTCTTCCTCATCCTGCCCAAAACTGTGATGCTCGGATAAATACCCGTATAAATTCGGGTCTTTTGGAATAGCCAATCCAATAGAGGCTGAAATTTTCCGATAGGCTTCATTTGTTGCGTTTTCACTCATCACAAGAAAAACTATCTGCCCTGGCTTAAGAAGCTTTACACCCTCTTCCTTTGAAACCAACTCACAATGAGGAGGAATTATGCTTGAAGTTTTCACGAGATTAAAGGGTGCTATCCCAGCAACTCTTAAAGCTTCTTCAAAGCTTGCCAGTTTTTCCTTATGGTATCCGACACCCTTTGTCAGAAACATTTTTTTTGGAATGAGAATACTCACTTTCTCCTCCATAACCTTGGAAAAGGAATATACCAGAATTTTTTTTCAATAGCAATATTTTTAAGATAAAAACAAAAAGGAAATCTCTGAAAATAAGAAGCTGTTTTTTTCTTGACTTTAGAGTAATAATTTTTTAAATTTAAATTTTAGGAATTAAAGGAGGTTATTATAATGAGTAAAAAAGGATTAAGAATCATCATAATTATTTCTGTATGTTTTCTGATTCTATCTTTCATTAACTGTGAAAAATTGAAAATTTCTAATCTGAAAGCTAATTATCATTTCAATAAAGCAAATAAATTCTTCCAGGATGAATTATATCGGAAAGCTATTCCTGAATATGAGCTTGCAATAAAGTACAACCCAAATCTTATCCCTGCTTATCATTATTTGGGCGAATGCTATAAAGCTTTCTACAGACCTGGAATAAAAACAGAGGAAAATAAGCAAAGAGCAGAAAAAGCTCTCAAATATTTAAAAAAGGCTTTGGAACTTAATCCCGATAATAAGGATATTATTCTGTCCTTAGGGGATATGTATAATAAATTAAGAAATTTTGAAGAGGCGGAGAAATTTTACTTAAAAATCTTAGAAATGGAGCCAGATAAAATTGATAATTATTATGTTGTTGCAGAGTTCTATAAGAGCTACGCGGGACAGGGGGAACAGAAAAAAGAAGAAGGTAAACCTGTAAGAGTAGTTGGAGGGAAAGTGGTTGAGGAACCCGAAAAAAAAGAGAAAACCTTCGAGGAAATGACTCCTATTGAAAAAGCAGAAGAAATGTACAAAAGAGTTATTGAGATGAATCCCAATGATATCGATGCCTATGCCCGTTTGGCATCATTCTATCAGGACCCTCCTCTCAATGATTTTGATAAGGCAAAAGAATACTGGAAAAAAATAATTGAAATAGACCCAAATAATGCTGTTGCTTATTCACAATTAGGTGTTAATCGCTGGGCAAAAAGTTATAGAATAGCAAATTTACCGCTAAAGGAGAGATTAAAAGCTGCATACGAAGGAGTTGAAGCGCTTAAAAAAGCTATAGAATTAAATCCTGATTTAGCTGAGCCTTATGCATGGCTAAAAGTTCTTTATACTCATCTATCTAAACTTGAACCCCAAAAAGCAGCTGAATATACTAAATTAGCAGATATGTATGGAGAAAAATGGCAGCGAATTAGAAAGAAAATAGAAGAGAGAAAGAGATTAGAGGAAGAATTAAAAATCAAATAAAAAAACCGCTTTTTAAAATCCCGATAGTTCATGTTCATTCCCCTTAAAGATGACAATCCTACATTTAGATTCCCTTTTGTAACAATATCTCTGATTGTAGCAAATATATTCATCTTCTTTTATCAACTTTTCTCTTCTCAGGGCTTAAAATACTACATAATAAAACTGGGAGCTATTCCGTGGGCTATTACTCATTTGAAATCCTCGATTCTTATAACTGAAATTTTCCCTCCCTTGACCATTATCTCTTCTATGTTTATTCATGCAGGTTTTTTCCATCTCTTTGGAAATATGCTATATTTATGGATTTTTGGAAATAATATTGAAGATTTTCTTGGTCCCTTAAAATTTCTTATTTTTTATACTCTTTCTGGGACTGGAGCAGCACTCACTCATATCATATTTCATCCAAATTCAACAAAACCAATGGTTGGAGCAAGTGGAGCAATAGCAGGAGTTCTGGGAGCTTACTTAATTCTTTATCCTTATGCAAGGGTTCATACTCTTGTTTTCCTTTTCTTCTTTATTAGAATTGTTCCTATTCCCGCGGGAATAATTCTCAGCCTCTGGTTTATAATCCAAGTAATGAATGTTGGTCTGGGAGGAGGAATAGCCTGGTTTGCTCATATTGGAGGTTTTCTAACAGGAATTGTTTTAATAAGAATCCTTTCAAAAAAGAGGAGAAAAACCCCTTTAATTATTCAAGAGTTTTAATTGAAGAGGGGAGAAAATCATCATCCGGGTTTTCTTTTTATACTTTTCAATAAGACCTCGTGCAATTAAAATTTTATTATTGAATTTACTGATATTTCCGAACTTAGCTTTCTCTGCAATAGGAATCAAAACAGAGAAACTTCGAGAATAATCGCGAGAAGAATCTAAAAAAATATATTTTCTTCCAAAATAGATATTTTCGCATATAAACTTCACACTTAAATATTCATTTATATAGTTAAAGGTCTGCTGAGAAGAAATTATTTTTTCCCTGCCTATACTCCACAGTCCCTTCTTATTAATACGAGCCCACTTTTCAGCCTTTCTAAATCTTATTTGAAATTCTCTCTTGAAAGGAAATTTTAAGAAGGCAAAGGCAAAACCTTTTCTAATAATAATTTCATTGAAAAGATCATTCTTTAACCATACATATGCCAAAAGTCTCCCGTATTTATCTCTCAATTCCCAATCATAAGTTAAGGCAACTTTCTTCTTATAAAGATTTGTAAAAGTAAATCTTTTTGCTATACATGCAAAAATTCTTATTTCTTCTCTTTCATCATCTAATTCAGGACAATCAACTCCAATAAATCTGATTTTCTCTGATTTTCCATTTAAAAATCTAACTTTAATTGTGTCTCCATCATAAACTTTTGTCACTATTCCTGCATTATAAGATTTTTCCCTTTCAAAAATGAGAGAACTTCTTTTGATTAAAAAGGATATTAAAAGAATGAAAATTAATCCTGAAAATAAAATTAATTTTAATTTTTTCATTAATTCCTTGATATTGAATTTATATTTAATTGTCAATAGCTTGACAACTTTAAATTAACCATGTATAAATTTGCCGTCCATGGTTAAAAAATTAAAAGAAGGCATATTAATTGTTTTTGAAGGCATTGATGGCTGTGGAAAAACAACGCAGGCAAAATTATTATTTGAGAAACTGAAATCCTTGGGCTTTGATACTATTCTATTGAAAGAGCCCTCTTCGAGTAAATGGGGTAAAGAGATCAAAAGACTTTCATTATTTGAAAATTCGATTACTCCGGAAAAGGAATTAAAATTATTTATAAAAGACAGGGAAGAAAATACAAATAAAAATATAAAACCTGCTCTCCGAGAGAAAAAAATAGTTATTCTTGATAGATATTATTTTTCAACAATTGCTTATCAGGGAGCCAAAGGAATTGATATTGATCTTATTAAAAAATTAAATAAAAATATTGCCATCGAACCTGACATTGTTTTCATTTTAGACATAGAGCCGAATATTGGTTTAGAAAGAATTGAAAACAGAAAGAAAAAGGAAAAACTTTTTGAACAGGAAAATTATCTTAATAGGGTGAGAGAAATATACAATTCATTAAAAGGAAAAAATATATTTAAGATTGACGGTTCTAAGAAAATTGATGAAATAAGAAAGGAAATTGAAAAAATTGTCTTTAATTATATAAACCCTTTTTTGAATAACAATTAATGAATCTCTTTCTCTTTATTTAGCTCATAATAATCATAGACCATGAGATGGTCTTCTATAGTGCAATATCGCTTGGGCTCAGTGCCTTTAATGAATGCCTCATATATTGTGTAAAGGCAATGCGGAGAAGCCAGCAAACCTGTTTTCCTATCAATTTTTACAAAAACAATGTTTGGAGGAACCTCAAATTCCTCATTTTCTTTATTAATATTATCATTATTGTCTTGAAAAACCTGTTCGAAAAAGTATTTCCATATTGGAAGAGCTGCCCGAGCACCTGTTTCATTTTTTCCAAGGGTCTTTTTAACATCAAATCCAACCCAGACTCCTGCACATAGGGAGGGTGAAAATCCTATAAACCAGGCATCTGTGTAGTCATCTGTAGTCCCTGTTTTTCCAGCAAGAGCTCTATCTAAATCCTTTGCAAGAGTTCCGGTGCCCCTTTGTATTACACCTTGCAGGAGATAGGTCATGAGAAAGGCTATCTGAGGAGAAATTACCTCATAAGACTCGATTTTATTCTCCTCAAGTACATTTCCTTCTTTATCTTCGATTCTTTTTATAAAATAGGGCTTAACCCTTATTCCTTTGTTAGGAAAAACACAATAGGCGGATGTTAATTCAAGAAGAGAAGTCTCAAAACTTCCAAGGGCAAAGGATAAATAGGGATACAAAGGAGATGTGATTCCAAATTTTTTTGCATATTCAACTCCCACCTGAGGAGTTATACTTTCAAGTAACTTTGCAGTTACTATATTTCGGGACTCTTCCAGACCCTGGCGTAAAGTAACCGCCCCTTTATATTTATGGTCATAATTCTCAGGAGACCATGGTTCACCGGTCCATTGGTCAAAAAATGTAGTGGGTTCATCCCATATAATTGAAGCTGGAGTATAACCATGTTCTAAAGCAGCGGTATAAATTATTGGTTTAATGGCAGAACCTGTCTGCCGAAGAGCTTGAACAGCCCTGTTAAATTCGCTTTTTTTAAATGAATATCCACCCACCATAGCCTTAATTTCGCCTGTGTGAGGCTCGATTACAATTATAGCTCCTTCTACAAGGGGTTCCTGATCTAAATTGATTCTTAATATCTTCTTTTCATCATTAATCTTCATTATTTTTACCAGCACAATATCTCCTTTTTTAATTAACCTTTTTAAATTCCTGATACCAGTCCATCTCGCTCCAGAGGGAGTGAGATAAGCTACATAATCTTTGACTTTAATCTTTGCAAGCCCCCTGCTAACATCCAGGACTATTCCATGAACTAATCCGTTTTCCTTAATTTCTTCTGCCCTCCATTCATTCAACCAGCATTGATTCAAATCAAGCTGTTCATTTTCTTTTAACAAATTTCTTTTATCATTCCGCCATCCCTGTCTTTTATCTAATTCGTGAAGCCCTCTTTTTAGAGCCTTTTCAGCATATTCCTGAAGTTTTATATTCATTGTTGTATATACTTTTAAGCCATTTTTATATAAAGCACGAGTCCCATATTTCTTAACTATATATTTCCTCACTTCTTCCAAGAAATAGGCAGCAAATTCTTTATTGATTGGCTTAGGAGGAATTACATTTAAAGGCTTTTTCATTGCCTGTTTCGCAATTTCATCTGTAATGAATTTCTCCTCCACCATTCTTTTTAAAACCCAGTTTCTTCTTATAAGAGCTCTTTTCGGGTGTTTATACGGGGAATATAACCCGGGAGAACGAGGCAAACCCGCAATTAAAGCACTTTCTTCAAGATTTAAATCCTTGGCACTTTTTCCAAAGTAAAATTTTGAAGCTGCTTCCACCCCATAGATTCCTGGTCCTAATGGAATTTGGTTACAATAAAGAGTAAAAATTTTTTTCTTTGAATACTTTCTTTCGATTTCTAATGCAAGAAGAATTTCTCTTATTTTCCTTTTAATAGTTTTCTCTTGGGTTAAGAAAAGTAATCGAGCTAATTGTTGGGTTATCGTGCTTCCTCCCTGCAAGGGCTTACCCGCTAATAAATCAACCTTTATCGAGCGAATGATTGCTTTTATATCTATTCCAAAGTGGCGGTAAAATTTAGGGTCTTCTGCAGCTAAAATAGCTTTCTTTAATATATCTGGAATATCTTCATAATTAATTTCAATTCTCCTTTCAAGGGCAAATTCTCCTATGACTTCTCCATTGTCAGAATAAATAGTAGTGATTATATTTGGTCTAAATTCTTCAAGGGCTGAGACCGGAGGAAGTCCCTGTTGATAGGCTAAAAAGGCTCCAAGGAATACACCCACTGTAATGGAACCGAAAATTAAAGCACCGTAAATGAGATATTTCCACCACTTTTCCCTCTTGATTTTTATGGTAAATCTTATTTTTCCTTTTTTCTCCATACTTAAATTTATAACAAAAATATTTCTAAATTACTAATTTTTCTTCTGGAATTTTTTCTAAATGAAGATGTTTAATAGTTGATAAAATTAGAATCGATTTAATTGGAGTATTCTTATTTCTTCTTTTTAATTATTCTACTCCCTGACCTGGAGGAGGACCTGCTTGAAGTGCTTCTGGAAATGGTGCGGGATGAACTGTAGCTTTTAATTCTCGAACTCGAACTCCTACTTCTATAACTCGAATAACTTTTCCTGCTCGAGGAAGTACTCTTACCTTTTGTGAAGTAATTGTAAAGATTGTTCAAAAAGGAACGAGATTTAGAAGAAGGGTAAGTTCTATCTCTTTTTATTATTTTTGAAGAGGAATCATAACGATATGTTCGATATTTATCCGAATAGCTTTTATAGTCTTTGTACCTATCGCTTCTATAAATCTTATTGGAACGAGGCGTTATATATCTGCTTCCGCTTGTTGAGCTCTCTTTTCGAATACTATCTCTTCTGATAATTTTTTTATCTGAAGATGTTTTTCTTGAAGGATAATCTCGAGTAATTGTTTTTGATTTCGGCAATGAGTAATTATTCTTGGACGGGCTAATTCTATTAATTTTCTGAGAATCGATTCTCCTTATTTCTTTAAATTGAGTATGGGAAATATCCTTTTTCAGAAATACCTTTTTACCATCAATCTGAGTTTTTACAATTCTATTTCCTACAGGTCTAATAGCTGGTTGAGTTCTTGAAACTGAAATTTTTGACATTTTAATGGTTCTGGAAACCTCACTGGATGAAAGAGCAACTCTTGAGATATTCCTTGCTCTTAATTGATTTTTATGAATAAAAATTAAAGATTTTGAATTTACTGGAATAGTATTGTAATAATCTCTCACATAGCAGTAATTGTTAATAATTACAACCGGATATCCATAGTAACTGAGAGGACACCAGCCAATGTAATCTATTCCCCAATACCAATAAACCCATGCTGGTCCCCAAATAGTGGTTGGAATCCAGTACCATCCTAATGTTGCACTCCAATGCCATCGTCCATAATGGAAAACACACCATCCCCACGGTTCATACGGGACCCATGTCCAGCCACAAAGAGGAACCCAAACCCATCTTCCGTAATAATACGGGCGCCATCCAGGACTGATAACAATTGGAATCCACACATAACCGTAAGGTCTATAATAAACCCATCTTCCGTAATTATCCAATTCCCAAGCATATTCTGCAAGTTCTTCTGGCAGGTAACGATTTGCTACCCTCCGATTAATTTCCGATTCCCTGTACTGATTCCAACGGTCAAAATCATCTCTTGCATAAAATGTGAAATAACGAGGGCCAGAAGTAAATTCACCATTTAATAGTTTTATCTCCTGTTCACTTCTTACAAGAAGAGAATCTGTTCTACTCACTGCCTCGACTAAGCCACTGATTACATAAAGTTCAGTTTCTCTTGCTTCATAGACATTTATTCTATATAACCCTTCCTCTAAGATATAAAAAGTAGCATCCGGGGTTTTAATTTCAAAATTTCTCTCCCTGTCCAGATAATTTACACTTAAATAAATATTTCCTGCCCAAATATTGAAGGCAAGAAAATCATAACCCCTTGATGGTAAATTCAAGAAATCAACTTTAGTATATTTATCGAGACGGAGATAATTTCCTTTCCCTAAGTAAACTTCTGCCTGACCATCCGTGGTCCCCAATCTATCTCCTTCAGAAATTGGCATATTAACTATTCCCTCTTCATAACCTAAATCTGCAGCTCTCTGAATATAAACATCTCCTTTAACATAACTTAATCTTGCGAAAGTATAATGACCATAGTCTGCTTTTAAAGGATTAACTGAAAAGGATAGAATCGTTAAAAGGAAAAATCCTGTTATCGAAATTATTTTTATTTTTTTCATCTTAGCCTCCTTTCCAATAATTCTACATGCAAAATCTATGCCAATTCATTCTGGTATCCGGCAACTTTTTTACTATTAAAAAATGTCCTATTTTGAGGACATATGGAAAATTGCAGGACATTTTATCAAATAAAATGTTCATATCCTTTTTTCTCGAGGAAAGTTTCTTTACCTTCAAAATCAATTATTTTTATTCCTTTATCTCTTTCTGTTATATATCCAATTAAAGTAACTTCCTCTTTAAAATCATTAATTTCTTTAAATTTAAAAGCAGGAACCGTAAAAAGAAGTTCATAGTCTTCTCCTCCATGAAGAACAAAATTATATTTTTCTTTTATTTTTTCAGAAAGAAGATGATTTGAAACAGGTAATTTATTTTGATATATAACCGCTCCAACATTGCTTGCTTCACATAAATTAAACAAATCAACAGAGAGCCCATCACTTATATCAATCATTGAACTCGCTATATCTTTTGCTTTCAACCTTTCTCCTAATTTTACCTTTGGCTTTGGGTCCAAGAAGGCTTTAATAAAGAAATCAAATTTTCTATTTTCTCCTAATTTTATACCCTTTTTAAGAAGGTTGAGTCCATAACTTGCATTACCTAAGAAACCAGAGACAAATATAATATCTCCTGGTTTAGCTCCTTTTCTCTCTATTATTTTATCTCCCTGTCCTATTAAAGTGACAGAAATAAATACTTTTTTTGAAGATGAAATATCACCTCCAATTAAATGAACATCAAATTCCTCGCACATGCTTTTAAACCCTTTTAAAAACTCCTCAATCCATCCTTCATCTATTTTATGCGATAGACACAATCCAAGGAGTGCATAGGAAGGCTTAGCTCCCATCGCTGCCAAATCACTTAAATTTACTGCTAAACTTTTTCTCCCCAAGTAATAAGGTGGATTAAAACTTAATTTAAAATGGATATCCTCTGCTAAAATATCCTTGGTTAAAAAAAGTTTTTTCCCTGAAAAATTAAGAACAGCAGAATCATCTCCTATATTCACTAAGATATCCGGGTTCTCAAATAAGAATTCCTTCTTGATTTTAGCTATTAGGTCAAATTCTTTTATTCGATAGATTTTCATAAATAGATTTAACCAACCTGTGCTTTTTTCTGCCCCGATGACGGGAGTAATGCTATTTTGAAAACTTCTTTTATCTCTTTAACTAAGATAAAATCAAGGTCTCGCTTTAAATATTTTGGAATATCAATTAAATCCTTCTCATTTTCTGCTGGAATAATGATTTTCTTTATTCCAGCTCTCCGAGCTGCTAAAACCTTTTCCTTTACTCCTCCAACAGGAAGAATATTCCCTCTCAAAGTTATCTCACCTGTCATTGCAACATCTTTCCTCACAGGAGAATTTGTAATTACAGAAATCAGAGCAGTTGCTATGGTAATTCCAGCTGATGGTCCATCCTTTGGAATAGCTCCCTCTGGTATATGGACATGGAAATCATAATTTGAAAATATATTATCATCTATTCCAAATTCTTCAGCGTGGGACCTTGCATAACTCAATGCTGCCTGAGCAGATTCTTTCATAACATCTCCTAATGAACCAGTAAGAATCAAATTCCCTTTCCCTTTCATCATAGTAGCTTCAACAAATAAAATTTCTCCTCCAGTAGCTGTCCAAGCCATTCCAGTAGCAACTCCAACCTGATTTTCTTTAAGAACTTGGTCTTTAAAAATCTTGGGAGGTCCCAAGAATTTCTCTACATTGCGAGTGGTTATTCTTGTCAGTTTTTTCTTGCCTTGTGCTACTTTATAAGCAACTTTTCTGCAGATAGAAGCTATCTCCCTCTCCAAATTTCTAACTCCTGCTTCTCGTGTGTAAAGAGAAATAATTTTTCTAATAGCGCCAGGTGTAAATGAAATCAATTTTTCATTTAAAGCATTCTCTTTTATTTGTTTTGGTATCAAGTGTTTCATAGCTATATGCAATTTTTCCTCTTCTGTGTAGCCAGGTATTGTAATTATCTCCATTCTATCTCTAAAAGCAGGGTGAATAGGGTCTAATAAATTTGCAGTTGTAATGAACATTACCTTTGACAAATCAAATGGAACCCCAAGATAATGGTCTCTAAAAGAATGATTTTGTTCGGGGTCTAAAACTTCTAAAAGGGCTGCTGAAGGGTCTCCCCTGAAATCTGCTCCTATTTTATCAACTTCATCAAGCATAAAAACTGGATTGTTTGAACCCGCTCTCCTTATTCCCTGAATTATTCTTCCTGGAAGGGCACCAACATATGTTCTACGATGTCCTCTTATTTCTGCTTCATCTCTTACTCCCCCTAATGACATTCGGACAAATTTTCTACCCAAAGCTCGAGCTATTGACTTTCCAAGAGAAGTTTTTCCTACCCCGGGGGGTCCGACAAAACAAAGGATAGGACCTTTAACTTTCTTGGATAATTTCCTCACACTTAAATATTCAATTATCCTTTCTTTTACCTTTTCAAGATTATAATGATCTTCATCAAGTATTTTTCTTGCCATATTCAAATCTAAATTATCACGGGTACTCTTCGACCAGGGCAAACTGAACATCCAGTCCAGATAATTGCGAATGACTGCTGTTTCAGCTGACTCAGGATGCATCTTCGACAGACGATTTATTTGTTTTTCCAACTCCTCCCTAACTT
>Ga0190363_1001054_pt1 | contig 16485 bp, 14 predicted proteins | sample 48721867_MG_FD_161272 | JGI IMG/M metagenome (GOLD analysis project Ga0190363, IMG submission 161272) | Hydrothermal vent microbial mat bacterial communities from Southern Trench, Guaymas Basin, Mexico - 4872-18-6-7_MG | ecosystem: Environmental > Aquatic > Marine > Hydrothermal vents >... | reverse complement strand
GGCTGTCACGACACCCATAGGCGGCGGTTTAAATCTTAAAACCTTCAGTGGTTCTCTAGAAGTTATAACCGTAAAGCCACCGTAGATCGCTGGTGCCACGTTATCCGCGTGGGGAACACCTGCTGAAACTGTTTCACCTAAAGCCGCATACTCCACAAGCCTATTCATGCTGAGCCGCAGGTCGAACAGTTTATTCATCGCATAAGCCACCCCAGAGGCTGTAGCGGCAGAGCTGCCTAATCCGCTACCGGGTTTTATACGCTTGAATATCCTAATTTTCACGCCATATTCTAGGTTAAAGTCTTCCAGCATCCTTAAGGCTACGTAGCCTCCCGTGTTCTCTTCAGGTTTCGTAGGGACTTCGTAGCCTTCTACGTCTATCTCTACACCCTTCTCCTGAACCTTAACCTCGATTATATCATACGGCTCCTTGAGAGCCATTCCAAACACGTCGAAGCCGGCTCCTAGATTGGCGACGGTAGCCGGGCATCTGACTTTTATGACCTCCATACGTCGAGCATCCTCCCCCTTGTTAAGGGTAAGATTTATCTAATGCCGCTAATAATGTCTTTCTTCTGTCTCCTTTGCCATTGGTGGGATCAGCTTGTATGATAAGATGCTGGATGAGATTTTAGAATACGTTAGGCGACACCACGAGTATAGGTCTCGATGTCTAAACCTAATAGCCAGCGAGAACGTAACAAGCCCCCAAGTCAGGAGGGTTTTGAGTTCGGACCTTGGGCATAGATACGCGATAGGCTTCCTTTATACGAGGATCTACAGGGGATGCAGGTTCATAGACTCCATCGAGGAGCTTACAGGATACTTAGCCAGAACCCTCTTCAAAGTAGACCACGTCAACTATATCCCGATAAGCGGAACCGTAGCCAACCTGATAATGTTCAACGCCCTCACAAGCCCAGGAGACTCCGTAGCGGCCCTAAGCGTGTTAGACGGAGGGCATAGCAGCTTTAGGGAGTGTAGCCGCGTCAGAGGTGTAGCCATGACCCCCTTGCCTCTCGACCAGAAAGAGTATAACATAGACGTCGGGGAGGCCGAGAAGCTCATCAGAAGAGTTAGACCCAAGATCGTCCTCCTAGGCGCTTCGGACATCCTTTTCCCCCATCCGGTTAAGGAGCTCAGAAGCGTCGTCGACGAGTATGGAGGTATACTGGCATACGACGCGGCTCATGTCTTGGGACTGATAGCCGGCGGTGTGTTTCAAGACCCGTTGAGAGAGGGGGCTGAAGTCGTTACGGGTAGCACTCATAAGACGTTTTTCGGCCCTCAGGGTGGCATAATACTATGCCGTCGGAGATACAGCACAGCCATAGACCACTCGGCTTGGCAGATGGTCAACAACCATCACATCCACAGGGTAGCCGGTCTAGCGATAACCCTCTGTGAGTTCCTAGCCTTCGGTAACGAGTACGCAAGGCAGGTGGTTAAGAACGCTAAGGCCTTGGCGGAAAACCTTTACGATAAGGGTTTGAAGCCGTTGTGTCCGGATAAGGGCTTCACGGAGTCCCATCAGGTCATACTCGATATAGGTGACGGCGGAGGTGTGGAGGCGAGCTTGAAGCTTGAGGCGGCGAATATAATAGCGAACCCCATGCCTCTTCCATGGGATCAAGGCGAAGAAAAATGCTCAGGGCTTAGGCTAGGGGTTCAAGAGGTCACGAGGCTGGGTATGTCTGAGGGTGATATGGAGTTTATAGCGGAGCGGATAGCGGCCGTCCTACTCGGTAAGGAAAGCGTCGAAGAAGCCCGGAGTAAGGTCTCAGAGTTCATGGAGAACTATCAAATGATCCACTACTGTTTCGACAACGCCGAGGCTTATGGGTTCCCCGGCTGAACGAGAAAACCTATGCATCGCCGTATCACATTTTATGTTGAGACCTCTAGACGGCTTAAGCCTCTGTGGTCTCTGTAAACCCGTATGTACGAGTCGAAGTACGGGCTTTCCCGTATGTCCTCTACGTGCGATATGACTATTATCTTATCGTAGTCTTTTCTAAGCTCGCTGAGGGTCTTGAGGACTTCTTCCCTGAACTCTGAGCTTAGAGGCCCGAATCCCTCATCTATTATAAGCATCTTCGGCGTAGCTGCCAACGCCTTCTCGGCTATGGCCTTGGCTATCCCCAACCTGATGGCGAAGCCTATGAGCGTGGATTCTCCGCCGCTGTAGGTGGATAGGTTTCTGACCGTCGACCCGTCTAGGACTTCTATACTTATCCTACCCTCCTCGTCGACCCTTATCCTCACGTCCTTACCGGGCAGGAACCTCTGAAGATACATACGGCTCCATGCTTCGACCGACGATAAAAACTCCCTCAGAAGAGACAGCGGCAATCCTCTGTCATGGAAAACCTCGTTATACAGTATACGGTAGACCGTCTCATAACGCTTAAGAACCAGCCTCTCTTTCTCAAGAGCCTTGATCCTGACGGAGGCCTCCTTAGCCTTTCTAAGCTCCTCCCGAACTCTCGAGATAGAGCCTTTCAAAACCCCGACCCTCCTGTTGAGGTTAGAATATTCCTCATCGCATCTTCTGAGTTCGTCTTCAAGACGCTGAAGCCTATCTAGGGTCTTCTGGTACTCGTTTCTAACGGGTTCGAGGTTTTTCAACTCCAGCTCAAGCGCATCTATGGTTTTTTTAAGCCTGTCTAGGTCTTTCTCGAGTAGAGATATCTTGCTACCTGCCTCGTAGAGGCTTCGAAGCATCTCGTTTACACGGTCGAGACGGTTAGTCGATCTCTCGATCTCTAAGCTGACTTCTTTAAGAGTTTTCACACATCCTATCGCCGACTGAACCTTCTTTTTAACCCCTTCCAAGCGCTCTTCAAGCATCTTAAGCCTTTCAAGAGCGTTAACGAAGTCTTTCTCCACAGGTTTCATCGTTCTGAGAACGTCTTCGGCTTCCCTGAGCCTGTCGAAGGCGCTTTTACAGCTTGAATACCGTTCTTCAAGTTTAATCCTCTTCGATTCGAGCAATCTCAACTTTAAAACTTCGCTATGAAGTTTATCCTTCTCCGAGGTTAGCTCGCTTCTAAGGTGCTGTAATACCTCCTCAAGCTCTATACGGCTTAAGGGTCTGTTACAGACGGGGCATCTTGAAACCTCGCCGCTGCTCGTCAAAGCGTCTATACTCGCCTCAAGCATACGTATTCTTTCACTTATCCTGCTCACAGAGTCTTTAACCCTAGCCACCTCCTCCTCGACTTTAGACCTTTCTTCGGCAAGCTCATCTAGCCCGCTGGCTAATTTCTTAAGCTCTTCGACTCTAGCTTTAACTTCTTCAAGCTTGAGAAGCCTGCCCTGAAGCTTCTCGATATCTGAAGATATTCTCTCGTACTCGTACCTGGTCTTCCAATACTCTTCGAGCATCGGTATGACGTTTCTGAGAGCCTCTATCCGTCTCCTTACCGAGGAAGCTTCGGCCTCCAAGTTTTTAAGACCTCTAAGAGAGGCTTTGAGACGTTCGACCTCCGATTTTTTGGTACCAGATTCGGCTTTAAGCTCAGCTAAAAGCCTCTCCCTTTCTTTAAGAACCGAAAGTTTTGCGGAGAGACCGTGGATGTTCTCCCTTAAAGCCTTGATCTCGCCTTTTAGCTTGTTCCTCATGTTTTCCACGAGCCTAAGCCTACGCTCTAGGGATTCTAGCTGGAAAGTGAGTTTACCTAGCTCCTCCCTCAACGCATCAGCTTCCTCGGCTTTCTTTCTCAGCATCTCCAACTCCGCTTCGACTCTACCGAGTTTATCCCTAGTCTCCCTCAAGAGGCTACCGGCTTTATCCCTATATTTCGAGAAGCTTATCCTGAAAGCTTTCAGAAATATCTCCCGTCTCTCAGAGGGCCTGACGCCGCGGCTTATTATCTTGGAGACCTCTCCCTGTCTGACCACGACGGTCGAGAGATAGGTCGAGAAATCCAACCCAGTCATTTCTCGTATTAATTTATCGACACTCCTAACACCCGAGGCCACTACGGCGACCTCTCTACCGTCTTCGCCGAGCCTGCTGAGCCTGGCCTCCCAGCTCCTCTCAGGCGATGAGAGTTTACGTATAACCCGATAGGAGGTGCCCCCTACCCTGAAGTCTAGCTGGATGAACGTCACGCCTCTGCTTAACGGCGGGACGACCCACTTAGAAGCCTCACGGCTCTCTTCACCATAGGCTTTACCGAACAAAGCTAGGGTCTGAGAATCTATAAAGAACGTAGTTTTACCCGCCCCGGTGCTACCGTGCACGAAGACCGTGTTACCTAGCTTTCTAAAGTCTAAGGTTGCTTCCTCATAGGAAGCGAAGTTTAAAACCCTTATACGCTCTATGATCAAGCCTAATCCTCCTCCTTGAGAATTTTCAGACCTTCTGACACTACGAGACGCATGGTCTCCGGGTCCAACCTATGTTTAAAAACCGTTTCGACATAATGTTTGAAGTAATCCTCTAGGCTGAAGACCTTCCTCTCGACAGGCTTAGCTTCACCACCTACCCTCTCGACCTCGATTATCCAGTGGAAAACCTTCTTCGACCTGAGAGCCTCCTCCAAAGCTCTAGACGGAATTACCTGGGAAGGATCTAGACGCATCTTGAACCTTAAAATGGCGTCTTCGACTCCTCTCAGACCCCGTATATACTCCCTTAGGACGGCTTCGTAGTTTCTCCTACCCCTCAACTCCAAGAAGCCATCTCTGGGTATCGTCAACATAGGTCTGCAAGGCAACCTTATGAAGGAACCTCTAAGCCCTCCCTCATACTCCTCAAAGTATACGAAGCCTTTCTCCTCACCTTCCTCTCCGAAGTCTATGCGCTCTATGGAGCCTGCATACACGATTTTACCTGTTAAAAACTGGTGTCTATGGATGTGCCCCAGCATAGATGCGTCAAACCCGTTAAACAACCTACGAGGTAACGGGATATCTCCTATATAACGAGGCGTATGCTCTCTCGAGTTTATGACAGCTCCTTCCACGTAGAAGTGGCCGACCACTACTGTGTAGTCGTAGGGTTCGACGGGTTCCGATAGTAGTCTCCGAATGCTCCGTTCGACCGACGAGATGTATTCATCAGGTTTAAACATGGTTTGCGGAACATAGGGTAGGCAAAGGAACCTAACTTTCTTTCCGCTAATGCTGCCCTTTAGGGTTATCACGCCTGGTTTACGGAAGAAATAGAAGTTTGGAGCCCCGACGTCTTCGAGAGCCTTCACGTAGGCTTCAGATGCCTCTGTCCTAGGCTGGTCGTGTGTACCGGCTATGCAGACTACCTGAACCTTCTCTACCGTTAGGGAACGTATGAACTTCGCAAACTCGTCGAAGACGTAGGGGTTCGGTCTTATGGTGTGGAAAACGTCCCCGGCTATGACTAGGAAGTCGCATCCACGGTCTAGGACAAACCCCCTTATCCTATCGAGCTGCTTGAGAAAATCCTGGATCCTAATCCTACCCTTCTCGGAGACCGGAGACAAGCCTCTCAGAGAGACGCCCAGGTGATAGTCAGCCGTATGTACTATCCTGAGAACCCCCATGGCTACGACCTTTCTTCAAAACTATTTTTCTGAATACCCCAGTCTTTATAGGTTATCCCCGGAAAGCTGTTTAATAGCAGAAAGCTTTACCCGTATGTTTTTCGAAGATATTGTTTGAGAATGGGTCTAGAGAGGATGGTCGAGAAGGCCGAGAGACTCGTTCGCCAGGGTAGGGTCATTTATCTCGGAGGGGGTAGGTATAATGTCGTCGGAGACCATGGAACCTACCTTGTCAATATGCTACCTGACGGAAAGCTCACATGTACCTGTCAGGGCTTTCAAACCAGACGTGTATGCTCACACGTAGCAGCCGTCATAATACTACGGGAGATCAGAGGATTCAAATAGCTTGGGAAGGAACGTTTATATCTGTCCTGGATCCATGTTGAAGGGTTTATGGTTACGGTTAGAGAGCCTCACATCGTAATGCCGATGTTCGACACTAGACTTAGGTTTGAATGTCAGAAATGCGGTGCATGCTGCAGTTTCAGCCTTAAAAGGCTTAAGATAGTGCCTCTGGAGCTTTACCCCGCTGAAGCCGCTAGACTCAGCAGGCTCGGCTATAGCTCGGAGTTCAGAAGGATAAGGAATAGATTTTTTCTGAGGATGGATGAGAGAGGAGTATGCCCATTTCTCACGAGAGATAGACTTTGCGGTTTAAGGCTTGAAACCGGCTGGACGCCTATAAACTGTAGGCTCTTCCCGTTCACGCTTTATACGAGAGACGGCATCCACGTGTTGACGGTTAACTGGGAATACGCCGCAAGGGTGGGGTGTAGAGGATTCGGCCACGGGCCGACGATAGCAGAGCGAATAAGAGATTATGAGAAAATAGCGTGGGAGATCGACCGGCTCATCGAGGCTATGAGACTTTAACCTCTTTACCCTTTTCGGCGGATTCGAGTACGGCGTCTAATATCTTCTGCAGGGAGATCATTTCCTCTGGTTTTGTGACCGGCTCTCCGTCGTTGAGTATACAATCCACTATAAAATGTCTAACCTCGTTTAGATACGGGTCCTCCCGTCTATCATACTCCATGCTTTTAACCGTTATACGTCCGGCCTCCTCGGTTATCAGCCTCATAGCCGGATACTCCAGACCAGCCTTATCGCCTAGCAGATGAACATAGAACTCCGTCTTAGGCGAGAAACTGGCCCAAGCAGCCTCTAGGTAAACGGTCGCACCGCCTTTCATCTTTATGAGCGCTACACCCAGGTCTTCGACGTCGAAAGGCCCTCCTGGAACCGGCTTCCCCCAGTCGCCAGCAGCCTTCCCTCTGGGGCCGAATTTAGCATACGTCGACGCCAAAACAGACTCGGCCTTGAAATCGTTCATGATCCATAGGGTGGTGTCTAAGGCATGTACGCCTATATCGAACACCGCTCCTGAGCCCGCCATAGACTTCGTGGTGAACCAGCTTCCCATGCCAGGTATACCCGTCTGCCTGAGATAACCGCATTTAGCCAGGTAAACCTCGCCTAGGACATCGTCTTTGACGTATTTCCTAGCGGTCCTAGTTATGGAGAGGAAACGCCTAGTTAAACCTATCAAAAGCTTCTTCCCGGTTTTCTTCGCCACTTCAAACATTTCCTCTACCTGGTTAGCGTTCAAAGCAGGAGGCTTCTCGCACAGTACATGCTTCCCAGCCTTTAACGCGTCTATGGTTACGGGAGCATGCAGGTAGTTAGGTAGACAAACCGAAACCGCCTCTACGTCGTCTCTAGCCAGGAGGTCGTGATAGTCTGTGTAGAGGTTTTCGATCCCCCACCTCGTTTTAACCTCTTTGAGAGCCTGCTCGTCTATATCGCAGGCCGCTACGACTTTCGCCTCCTCAAGACGCATATACCTATCCAGGTGCCATGTACCTATGGAGCCGCAGCCTATAACACCTACGCCCACGGTCTTCATAGAGCCACCATAGAGATAGTTCACCCACTCGTAGATAACTCTAACTGTAGGCTAGAGGCTGAGCTTCTCGAGCTGAGAAAGGACGCGTTCACGTATCTCCTCCACGCCCTCCCTTAAGAGGACTTCACCGTTCTCCATATACTTTCTAAGCAGAGGCTTAGTCTCTCCTCCGCAGAGCCTACACCTCGGCGCCTCCTCCCCCACAAGCCTCACATAGTCGACAAGACACTTCGGGCATCTCCAAACCTGCTTCCTACCCGAGAACTTCCCTCTCTTAGCTAGGGGTTTACCCTCAACTGCTACGATGTCCATCGCGAAGTCGACGGTCGGCGCGTTGCTTATAGACGTACCGACCCCGAAGCCGTCGGCCCCCGCCTCCGCTAGGGCCGGTATGTTCTCCTCGTCGAGACCACCAGAGACTATGACCTTCACGTTTTCATAACCCCGGACCTTAAGCTCCCATTTAACCTCTCGGACTATCGCCGCGAAGTCGCCTTTCCTAGAGCCAGGTGTATCGAGCCTCACACCGTAGAGCCTTTCGCCCAACGCCTCGGCAGCCATGACAGCTTCGACCTTCTCGTCGTAAAACGTATCCACTAAGGCTATCCTAGGCACGTCTTTCTCGACCACCTGGTCGAAGCTCTTCCAGGCCTTAACCTGGTCTCCTAGGACTATGATCAGGGCGTGCGGCATAGTCCCCATGGGCTTCTTACCTATAGCCTCAGCCCCTATTATACTCGAAACCCCGTCTACCCCTCCTATGTAGCTGGCTCTATCTATCATAGGCGCTAACGCCGGGTGCATCCTCCGTATACCGAAGCCCAGCACGACCTTGTCACCAGCGGCTTTCTTAACCCTAGCCGCCATCGTAGCGATCCCCGAGGCCTGACATACGAGACCTAGCAGAGGGGTCTCGTAGATGCAGAATTCCCCGTAAGGCCCCTCGATCACCATCACAGGTATCCGTAGCCCATCCATGTCGTAGGGTTTGAAGACCGTGCCTTCTGGGAACGAGTAGAGGTCTACGGGTACCCCCTCTAACAGCGTCAATACGTCGTCTAAGCCGCAGAAGACCGCCCAGGGCCATCCCCTAGGTAAGCTGCCTGACGTGACCTCCATCGAGACTTTTATCTTATCCGCCTTGAGAGCCTTCAGAATCTTCTTAGTCCTTACGAAATAGACGTCGGTCGTAAGACCCTTCTTAATATCATCTGGCAATGCTATATGAAATGGCCTAACCATCGAAGGTCACTCGAACCTTATTTAACGTTAAAACGGCTTTTACATCTTTAAGCTTTTCCAAGAGATGGGTCTATGTAGACGATTCTACCGTCGACCATCGTCATGAGGACGTTTACGGAGCCTAAAGTTCCAGGGTCGAACCGGTCCACGGCTATCAGGTCGGCTCTAAGGCCTTCGCACGGCCCATGATGCATCTCTAGAGATACCTCGTCTCCTCCCGTCGTGTATATCCTTAAAGCTTCATCAGGGGCTAGGGCCTCGCTAAGCCCATGCTTCGCTAGAAGGTCTCTGGTTACAGCAGCCTCTAAGCCAAGCCATGGGTTCAAAGGTTCGACAGGGGAATCGCTTCCACCTGCGACTTTAAGCCCCATAGCTATGAGGGTTTTGAACATGTAGACGTATCTAGCTCTAGGGCCTAGACGTCTATCGACCCACCAATCGGTAACGGTGAAACGCGGTTGCACCGTTACCATCGGCCTATACTCCCTTAGAAGCTTTAAAGTCTCTGGGGGTGTAAGAGAGACGTGCTCTATCCGAAGCAGGCTTCTATCGAATTTAAGCTTGGAGGCCGTTTCTAGGACGAGGTTTATGGCTCGATCACCTATCGCGTGTACGGCTAGCTGGAATCCCTTAGACTCAGCCATCCGCATATAATATGCTAAACGGTCTTTAGATAGCAGTAGAACCCCTCTCGAAGAAGGATTATCGATATAGGGCTCTGTTAAAGCCGCAGTCCAACCTCCAAGGCTTCCATCGGTTAGAAGCTTAAGACCTTTAATTTTTAAGTACTCATCTTCTGACTTACGAGCCTCCTCCATGTAATCGACTAGGTTCGGCTTGAAATATATGAAGAGCCTTAAAGGTAGATTCCCTATTCTGCTTTTAAGCACGCGTAACGCTTCGAACTCCGACTTCGAGACACTCATGCAGTGTAGGGAGGTTAGCCCTAGACGTGAAGCCTCGATCATCGTCTCGTAGATGGCTTCGGCAAGCTCCTCGATTTTCAGCTTCGGTATGTGCTTGGCGACGACACCCACCTCTTCTTCTCTTAGGATTCCGTCTTTATTCGTCTCCAGCAAGCCCGCTTTTCTAAGGGCGAGCGTGTTTGCGACCGCTATATGGCCGCAGACCCTGTAAAGTAGGACAGGGTTCTTAGGAGCCACCTCGTCCAGGTCCATCCTATCAGGAAGCCTACCCTCCCTGAAGAGCTCCTGGTCCCATCCCCTACCTATGATCCATCTACCCTCACCGAGGCTACGGGCTTTCGCCTCCACAAGCTCTTTAAGCTCCTCTATACTCCGTAAGCCCCTTAGGTCTAGCCCCATCCTCGTGAGGGCTGTGGACTGAAGGTGCATATGGGAGTCTACTAGACCCGGCAACACCGTAGCTCCCTGAAGGTCTATTACCCTTTCCACCGTGAATCTCCGGTCAAACCGTGTCCATCTACCGACGTAATAGACCCTTCCCTTATCGACGGCCACGGTATCGGCTTCGTCTAAACCATAGACTCGACAGTTCGTCAACACCACACCCATGTAGAATCAGCTACCTAATAGAGCATCCTCATGTTTAAATCATTCTGGACATCTCTGGATCCATGTATGCGTAGATTTAAGCTAGTCGCGGTAGGCGGGACCTTCGACGTTATCCATAAGGGTCATAGAAGGCTTTTGGAGAAGGCTTTCGAAGTCGGGGAGCACGTCGTCATAGGGCTTACGACAGACGCATTCGCGGAGAGGATGGGAAAAAAGCATAGGGTCAAGCCTTATTCGGAGAGGCTTAGGATGCTTGAGAAGTTTCTAGAGGATATGGGGGTCTCCTGTAGGGCTAGGGTGGAGCCTCTGAACGACCCCTACGGCCCTGCGTCAACGGACCCGGAAATAGAGGCCATAGTCGTAAGCGATGAAACATACCTGAGAGCCGTCGAGATAAACAGGATCAGGAGAGCTAGGGGGCTTAAACCCCTAGAGATCGTGAGGATATCTATGGTCATAGCGGAAAACGGTAAGCCGATCTCGTCCACTAGAATCAGACTAGGCGAGATAGATGAAGACGGTAGACTTCTCAAAGGTAGATAGTCGATAACGGATCCTTAGGAGCATCCTATGAAAACCTCTTAAGGAAGAACAGCCGTTTATATCGAACATGGAACACTTCTTCGACCTCGTAGTGGTCGGAGCCGGCCCGGGAGGCTGTTTAACCGCGAAAACCGCCGCAAAAGGTGGTTTGAAAGTCTGTCTTATAGAGGCTAAGCCGGCTGAGTATGTGGGGCTTAAAGCCTGCGGAGACGCTGTCGGTAAACATCACTTCGACAACATAGGCTTGAGATATCCTGAAGGACCTGAGCTATGCTGGGAGCTTAGAGGGGTTAAAATCGTTTCTCCTGATGGTGAAACCGTTTTCAACGTCGAAGGGGTGGGCGCAAAGGCCTTTCTACTCGATAGAAAAGAGTTCGGTAAGAGGCTTGTAAAAGAGGCTCTAGACGCGGGGGTAGAGCTCATGGATGAAACCACCGCTATAGAACCCCTCGTCGAAGACAGCCATATAACAGCCGTCAGGGTAACCGGTAAGAGGTTTAGAGGAACCATAAGGGGTCGGGTTTTCGTAGACGCCTCAGGTGTATCCGCCGTTTTGAGGAGGAAGGCGCCTGAAACCCCTGGGTTCGAAAGAACGGTAGATAAAAGGGACCTTGAGCTCGCCTATAGGGAGCTTAGGATGCTTGAAGAGGAGCTTGAAGATGTGGAGTATGGGTATATCTACCTAACTCAGAGGTACGCTCCTGGAGGGTATTTCTGGCTATTCCCCAAAGGAGTCAGAAACGTGAACACAGGTCTGGGTGTCCAGGCCGTCGAGGGAAATCCAAACCCCAGGATATCGTTTACCAAGTTCATCGAGGATAGACTTCCTCATATCGCTAGAGCTAAGGTTTTAGACGGAAGAGGCGCCTACGTACCGACCAGGAGACCTTTGGATAACATGACTTCCAACGGTCTTCTAGTGGTCGGAGACGCGGCTTGCCAGGTTAACCCCATACACGGTGGTGGAATAGGGCCGGCGATGACTGCGGGGAAGCTGGCCGGTGAAACGGTGTTGGAGGCTTTGGAAAGGGGCGACGTCAGCTATAGGGGGCTTTGGCGCTACAACGTCGAGTATATGCGTGGGTACGGTTCTAAACAAGCGTCCTTAGACGTCTTCCGCATGCTTCTTCAAAGTCTATCGGATGATGATTTAAACTACGGTATGAGCCGTGGTTTGATATCGGAAGGAGATGTCCTTAAGGCAAGCATGCAGGGCGAGGTGAAGCTCACGATCACCGAGAAGGCTCTGAAGTTTCTACGCTCGATCGGTAGGCTAAGCCTGGTAGTGAAGCTTAAGGAAGTGGCTTCGCTCATGAAGCTTGTTAAGAGCCACTACCAGGTCTTCCCTGAGAACCCAGACGAGTACCCAAGTTGGCTTAGGGAAACCAGAAGACTCTTCGAGGAAGCTAAGAAGATAGGTTTGAGAAAAGCTTAACCGATGTCTACGCGAACGTTTTATACGGTGAAATTTTTGTCCTATGAGAGTTTTAAGGAGGAAAAAGAACGGCTCATAGAGATCTATGTCAGAGAAGGGATCTTAAAGACCAAGCTCGTTATAGAGGCCTTCAGAAAGGTCCCACGTGAAAACTTCGTCCCAGATTACCTTAAACACTACGCGTATGCAGACACTCCTCTACCCATAGGTCATGGTCAAACGATATCTGCACCACACCTTTAGCCGTTTAAAGCGGCTAAAGGGGTGAAACATGGTGTGTATAATGAACGAAGAGCTTGAGCTAGAGATAGGGTTAAAGGTGCTTGAGGTAGGAACCGGGTCTGGATACCATGCATGCACTATAGCCGAGGCAGTCGCCCCTTCAGACACTTCCAAGGAGAAGTGGGGTCATGTATGGACCGTCGAGATAATACCTCAGCTCTGTAAACTGGCCGAGAGGAACATACGTAAAAGCGGATATTCAGATAGGGTTACCGTGATATGCGGAGACGGCTCGCTGGGGTATCCTGAAGAGGCGCCCTACGACCGCATCCTCGTAACGGCAGCGGCGCCGGATATACCGGATACGCTCGTGGAGCAGCTTAAGCCAGGAGGTGTCATGGTTCTACCCGTAGGGACGCCTGGCGGATTTCAGGAGCTAGTTAAAGTATACAAAAAGCCTAGCGGCTCGGTGGAGACTAAATATCTCGGAGGAGTAGCGTTCGTTCCTTTAAGGGGTAGGAAAGGCTGGTGAACGATCATCCTTAGGACAGGGAGTCATGGTTTCCGTGAGGGAGTTTATAACGGCTAAGGGCCATCCCAACATATCGGCTAGACACAGGAGCACGTTCGAGGTTACGAAAGACCCTTACGTGACACCGAGGGGAGACTGCATAATAGCCGTGTCGGCCTCTAAAGCGGCGGCTGACCTGAGCCCCGAGTTTAAAAACCTACTTAAAAGTAATGCAACGGTCGTCGTTTTTAGACTCGAAGTCGAGGGCTTTACGTGGGTTGTCAGGGGCTATGGATCCGAATCTATGGTTTTAACCGATGAGAGGTCTATGGTCTTCCGTAGGAGCAGGTATGTCTGCCCACGGACCGTCATGGTAGAGGCCGATAAATCGGCTATAGACCTGCCTAGGAAGGTGGTCGAGATTCTGAGAAAACCCGACGCATCTATACGGATAACCCTCGAAGCCTATAGAGGAGATACTTCGGCTTGTGAATAAGCGGTTTCAAACCCCTATTGTTTAATCTTCAGGTGAGTGAAACCGTTATTAGAGTCTCCCCTCTATTCTCGAATCGAAGTTAGCCTATGGCTAAGCTGAGATGGAGAGATTACCTAGGGATGCTTGAGAGAAGCCCATCATCTTTAGGCACGGTTTTGAGAACCCTGAGCCCCAGGGTCCCCCTTTCGAAGCCCACAGATGTCCGCGTCCTACACACGAAATATAGGCTATGGAGCTTTCAAGAGAGGATTCTAGAACGGATATCAGGGTCCACCCTTATACTCGGTTTACCCACGGGTCTCGGTAAGACCTACATAGCCGGAGCATACCTTATGAGGGAATCCAAGGTTAAACCGATTAGGGTGCTTTTTCTAGTTCCATCGATACCGCTCGGCGTTCAGCAGACGCTTTTCGCGAGAAACATGCTAGGCGTCAAAAGCGCATACTTCATATCAGGCGCCGTTACACCTGAGAAGAGGGCTAGACTCGGTGTTTGGAACTGGGGCTTCGTCGTTTGTACACCGCAAACCGTGTACAACGATTTTCTGAAAAAATTCGACAGCGTCTTAGAAGAGGCTAAAAGAAGCGAAGACCCCGTGAGTTTTCTCAAGAACCATCTCGACGAGACCCCGATACCATTCGATATCATTATAGCGGATGAATGTCAAAACTATATAGGTGAGACAGACGGCTACGGAATACTTTTGACCGCTAAGGCGTGTGGGGTGAAGATACTCGCTCTCAGCGCCACACCTCAGCTACATTCCGCTAGAAGACTTGAAGAGCTTAGGAGGATTTTCGACAGGATAGAAGTTATCTCCATAGATGAGAGAGCGGTTAAAGCCATGGTGCCTAAGAGGACCTTAAGAATCCTGAGGATCCCCACTCCCCCTACCTTGCTTAAACTATATAAGGTGCTCAACAAACTCGTCGACTCGTATAGACGTAAAGTCGTCGAAGCATACGGTGAAGAGCATCTACGTGAAAACTGCAGACGCCATGGGCTCTGTCTAAACATGAGGATGTTAGAAACCCTAAGAACACGCATGGTCGAAGATGGTGCGAGTAGCGTTTTAGGCTACCGAGCGTGGAGGCTTAAGGAGCTTCAACGGCCTCTGGAGGAGCTGGGGGGTAAATCGGTCGTAGACCTCTACCGAAGAACACTTTTCGAATGTAGAAACCATAAACACGAGGCTGTCTTATCCCTACTGGATAGGGTGAGGTTTAAGAAGGCCATAGTGTTCATGGAATCTATAAGGTCTGCTAGACAGCTTGGGCTTAGGCTTCTCGAGGGAATGGGCTTCGACAAAGTCTCCATACTCGTGGGTAAAGGCGGTATGTCTCTTGAACAACAGGCGTCGGCGCTTTTACATTTCAGAAGCGAAGCTAGCGTCCTAGTGGCTACATCGGTCGCCGAGGAGGGGCTTGATATCCCATCAGCCGACTTCGAGGTTTGGCTCGACCCACCTAGTAATCCTAAAAAATGGATCCAAAGGTTCGGTAGGATCCTCAGGCAACCTGAAGGTAAAAAGGAGGCGTTGGTGTATGCTCTCGTATCAGACGGCACTCACGAAGAGGCTAAGCTACGTAGAGTGTTGAGGCTCTCTGAGAGGTTCTATGGGTTTACGCAGAACGTCTCGGTCGAACGTTTTAGACGAATACTTGGCCCCCAGAAGACCTTAAAGGGCTTCATAGATCGGCCTTAACCCAGCTTGCCGTAGGTCTTTTAAACAGCACATATTAGAGGAGATCGTGGGAGAGGGGGCTACGGGTCATGTCTATGGAGGAGATGGTTCTTAACGTTTTTAGAAAGATGGAGCCTGAAGACTTCAGAGTCTTGACGGCTATCGAACTCGGTATGGTCAGCCACGAGTACACCCCCTTCGAAGACGTTCTAAGATACTCCTCCCTCCCAGAGGAGGAGGTCCGGTATAGGATAAGTAGGCTTAACGGTTTCAAGCTTTTAAGGTCCATCAGCAGACCGTTTGAGGGCTATGCGCTGAACTACTATAGCTACGATTTCCTTGCCTTGAATGCTTTGGTTAAAGCGGGTAAGCTTGAGGCGCTCGGTAAGCCTGTGGGAATAGGTAAGGAGGCCGATGTCTTCGACGGCTTAGCGCCCGACGGGAAAAAAGTCATAGTCAAGTTCCATAGGGTCGGTAGGGTAAGCTTCAGACAGACTAGACGGATCAGACGCTACGTAGCCGATAGGAGGCATATATCTTGGCTGTACCAGAGCCGGATAGCGGCTGAGAGAGAGTATGAAGCCCTTAAAACCCTCGTTAAGGCTCGGGCTAAGACTCCTCGACCTATCGCGCAGAACAGGCACGTAGTCGTTATGAGCTACTTCAGCGGCGTCGAGCTGATAGACGTAGCCTACATAGACGAGCCTAAGCTCTTATTGAAGGACATAATAGATGAGGTTAGGAGGATCTACCTTGAGGCGGGGCTTATACACGGCGACTTAAGCGAATACAACATAGTCGTGAAAGAAGATGGGGATTTTTTGATCATAGACTGGCCTCAGTTCGTCAAAAGAGGAGAGCCTGGGTTCGAGTTCTATCTCAGAAGAGACTTAAGAAACCTCCTGAACTTCTTCCGTAAAAAATTTGGTTTAAAAATGTCCCTGGACGACGTTGTAAGTTACGTAACCGGTGCTTCGGAAGGTCTAGACGTTTTATAATATGTTTATCGAGCCTTCAGCCAATTTTAGACAGAACTCCTGTATATGGTCGAGCTCGTCGAGTATTATCGCCCGAACAGGCTCTCTGATCGTTTTAAGCTTTAGCCCCCTCTCTGGGACCACCTGTACCGCGGCCACCCTAGGCTTGTTTATGGGTTCTCCGATGCGGCTCAGGAGCCAGACGTAGACCTCTCTGAGCCCCGAGACTTCTCGATATATCCTATCGGCTATTCGATAGGTGAGCACGTTGTATATCTTCCCGATATGCGACACCGGGTTTTTACCGGCCGCAGCCTCGCTGCTTATAGGCCGGTTCAACGGTATGATCCCGTTAACCCTATTCCCCCTACCGACTTGACCCGAGTCGGCGTCGTCGGCGCA
>Ga0190363_1001053_pt1 | contig 16497 bp, 34 predicted proteins | sample 48721867_MG_FD_161272 | JGI IMG/M metagenome (GOLD analysis project Ga0190363, IMG submission 161272) | Hydrothermal vent microbial mat bacterial communities from Southern Trench, Guaymas Basin, Mexico - 4872-18-6-7_MG | ecosystem: Environmental > Aquatic > Marine > Hydrothermal vents >... | reverse complement strand
GAGGCCGCAATGTTGACATCCAGCTGGACGCTCTCCATGATTGACGTCTGCACATACCCTGTATCCGTGAGGGGGCCTCCGATGTTCACGGTTAGAGAGGCGTTTGTCACGTTGACGTCGATGGTGACGTCTGAACTCTTTATAGCCACGTTTAACGTTACAGCTGAAGCCGCAATATTCACGTCCAACTGAACGGACTTGACTATCTCAGAGGCTACGTATCCGTCGGTGGTTAGAGGCCCCCCAATGTTAACCGTCAACGAAGCGTTGGTCACGTTGACGTCGAGTGTCACGCTTGACGACGTTATAGCCACGTTCAGGGTCACGGCGGAGGCGGCGATGTTGACGTCAAGCTGTACGCTTTTAACTATCTCAGAAGCCACGTAGCCGCTGGTGGTTAAGGGGCCTCCAATGTTGACTGTTAGGGATGCGTTTGTGACGTTTACGTCTAAGGTGACCGACGACGACGTTATGGCTACGTTCAATGTGACTGCCTGAGCCGCAATGTTCACGTCCAGTTGGACGCTTTCGACGACCGAGGTGGCTACGTAACCCGTGTCCGTGAGGGGGTCTCCGATGTTAACCGTTAGGGACGCATTCGTCACGTTAACGTCGAGGGTGACTGACGACGAGGTTATGGCTACGTTCAGGGTTACAGCCGAAGCCGCTATGTTGACGTCGAGCTGTACGCTCTCAACTATCGAGGATGCGAGATAACCTGTGTCCGTGAGGGGGGCTCCAATGTTCACGGTCAATGAGGCGTTAGTCACGTTTACGTCGAGAGTAACGTCCGAGCTCTTTATCGCTACGTTGAGAGTGACTGCACTCGACGCTATGTTAACGTCGAGGGTAGCCATGCACGACTCTATGGACACCTTGAGGGTTGCGGCCTGGGACACTATGTTAACGTCGAGCGTCACAGCACACGACGTTATAGCCACGTCGAGAGTGACTGCTGAGCTCTGAATCGCTACGTTTAACGTCACAGCTGAGGCGGCAATATTGACATCCAGTTGGACGCTTTCCACAATCGACGTTTGAACGTACCCCGATTCGGACAGGGGTGCACCGATGTTGACCGTTAGGGACGCATTAGTGACGTTTACGTCGAGGGTGACATCCGAGCTCTGTATCGCCACGTTGAGGGTTACGGCTTGAGAGGCGATGTTCACGTCCAACGTGACGGCTGAACTCTGAATCGCTACGTTCAGCGTGACGGCTTGGGACACTATGTTTACGTCGAGGGTTACACTCGACGAGGTTATAGCTACGTTTAACGTGACTTCAGAGGCCACAAGCTTGACATTCAACTCAGCCAAGCTCTGAGCCGCAATATCAACTTTGAGGTTCGCCAGGGTCTGGGCGGCTATGTCCACCTTTAACTGCTCTATGACTTGGCCGACTATAGTGACCGGAAGCGTCCAGTCCTGATAGCCTACAGGGTCTTTGAGGAGAGCCTTCTGCTGGCTCATACGGACACCTCTATGAATCCCTCTGGTGTGACTCGGAATTTAACTTTCCTCTCCGCCTTGAGGGGCTTCGTATGCAACCTGACGTAAACGCTGTGCTCGTAAACCTCGTCTTTGTTCACCGCCTTGACGAGAAGCCTGCAGGGGGTCTCAGGCAACGGCCAATAATCCTCGAAGTGTATCCACTCGTTGTCGCCCTTAAACACCTGCCCCTCCTCTGAAGGCCATATCTGCTTCTCGCCGTAGAAGATGGCTACTTCAAGCAATCCCGAAGGCCCTGGCGGAAACCGTATGCTCAGCCAGTCCACAGCCTCGCCTTCCACCCAAAGCTCCTCTGTTACTGTGGAAGAGGGGTCCACAGTTATGTCTATGCTGTACGTGGGCATCTCTACTTTAAAAAAAGCTGGATGAGTATGTAAACTATGCTCAGCACCGTCGTGATGGCGGCTGACGACATGTATATCGCATTTTTGAGTCCCTCGATACGCTCCTCCAAAGCCTGCCTGCGAGCCTGACAGACACGCTCCGTGACGGGAAGGTCCTGCGGGTCGTCATTACTATTCGAGGACACCGCCCACCACCACGCTGGCCTTCCTCGGCGTGTCCGGGTTGTTGTTCTTGTAGTGCAGTATCAGGCGTTCACCGCTATCAAGAGTTGCGTCGAGCAAGTCCCGTGTCCTGCCTCCGTCACCCGTGTACGCCCCCACAGAAGGGGCTATCTGTTCAATACCCCTGAAGAGCGATAGCTCAAGCTCAAACGCACAGCCGGACTCCCAGTTGATTTCTAAAAAATCGAGGGTGAGTTTCCGACCTGCCTGCACGGTGTAGAGTAGGATGTCTCCCTCCTGTCCGGCGGGTGCAATACCCGTGTAGGCTACGCTGAACCTCTTCGCCACCGCCGTGTCCCCCCTGCCTACGCTTGGCTCCCCTACTCGTACACGAACACTACGTCCACGTTTTTCGCCGCAGACGTTGAGTTGGTGACTTTGACGTATATCTTGGCACCCTTCGGAACAGGTAGGTTGGGCTTCCAGCAGTACTCGAGGTTGGTTCCTATCGCCTTGCCAGGTACAAAGTCTTTTGTGTACGGTACGTCGGCTATGGAGATGAACACCTGGACGTTGCTGAGGCTTGCGTCGCTACGCTCTATCAACAGCATCTTCCTTATCGTTATGTCCCTGTCAGGGGTCCATTCGACCTCTGCGTAGCTTCCGGCGTCGATGTCGCCGGTGTTCAGCGTCTTGAACTCCTCAACCATCTGTCAGCTCACCTCACGTCTTCAGCCCTTCATGTAGTAGTCGCATACCATGTACACGGCGATGACCATGTCCTCCGTGTCGCTGGCCGATATGGCGGCTCCGCTTGTATTGACGGCCTTGACCACGAACGTGTGGTCTCCAAGCACCTTGATAGGCAGGTCTGCAAGCGTGAACGGCTCCTCCTCGGTGGTGTCGGCTGGCGGTGCTGGACAGCTGAACAGGTCAACACCCTTCCTGCCTGGGCCGGTCGTCAGGATGTCGAGGGGGGCACCGTCCAAGAAGAACCTTAGCGCCACGTCGCCTTCGCTGGGGGCTGAGGCGTAGCCGCTGAGGGAAGCCATGACGACGTTGTTGAACACGTACTCCTCAATCGTCTTCGGAGTCAGGCTCAGCACCTCGGTCTCAGCTGCAGCGGCCCATGACCCCCCTGCAGAGGCCAATGTTGCGCTGGCAGACTTGTACGTACGGTATTTCTTGCCCTGCTCCGTGAACCTGCCTGCGAACTCGGGTGGCAGGCTCTCGCCGGGTGCGAGTCTGCCTATCCTGCCTATACAGCGTACCTTGGCCCCGCTTGGACCATCCACCTCGAAGGTCTTCTCTGGGGGCACCACGTAGTACAGGTCTCCGAGGTCGAGTGGGCCGAACAGGTTAGAGCTGGTCTTGTGTAGGGGTGCGATTGTGCTCATGATGGGCCCTGTCTCCACTCCGTCGATGACGAGCTTTGCGGCTGATGCGGCGTCGGTTCCTATGCGCTTTATGACGTAGAAGCGGTCGGCTGGCAGCTCATATGTTTCGCCCTGCACGAATATCTTGTCCAGTTTATAGTAGTCCACCATCGCTGTCCACCTCCGCTACTTTAGGGGCTTGGGGGGGCTAAGCCCCCAGCCAAGCTCCCTTGAGCGTCTTCAGTCCACGGAGGTTCTCCAGCATCCTGGCCTCCATGTCCGCATCCGTGACGGCGGGCATGGCGTCTATCTTGCTCAGGTGGCTGAGCAGCTTTGGATGCCAGCCCTCGACGAAGTCCCTGACCTTGGCCTCCCTCTTCGTCACTCCCTCGACAAGCCTGCCAGCGAACATGTGACCGTAGCTGTTCCACTCGTCGGCTGTGACTCTGGCCAGCCTCTTCTTCCTCCTGCCCTTCTCGATTGCCTCCTTTATCCTCTCAGCCCACCTTTCCTCTGCGTCGATGGCTGCCTTGATGGGGTCCTTCCTCGGGTTGTCGATGCCGACCTCGTAGTTCCTCTGGCCGACGGCCTTTATGTTGCCAAGCTGCTTCTCAACCCATCTGTCCGGGGGTATTACTCTAACTATGTTTACAGGCATCCTTCCACCTCCCTCCAGGCTGGAGTGGGAAGGCTTTTAATTTAAGCTTGTCTAATTTAGATTAGAGGGCTATGCCGAACGTAACTGTGTATTTTGACGACCGCACCTACGCAAAGATTGAACGTCTCATGAATTTGTGGGATATGACAAGGGGCAGAGTGATAAAGTACCTTGTCCAAAGGGGGCTTGAAGTCGTGGAGAAGGAGGTGGATAGATGGCAAAGAAGAGGCGTTACCGTCCGGTGCACGAGGCGTACTTAACTGAGTGGCTTGGCCTCAAGTTTCCGCCAGGTACCTGGAGGACGTCTGTCAAGCTGGGTGACATGCTGATAAGGCCTGAAGCCAGCACCCTCACACCAAGCGAACGACGCCTCCTACTCCCCTTTGCGGCTGAGGCGGACGCCATAGTGCTCTACAAAAAAACATTGTGGATAATAGAGGCCATGGTGCGTCATGAACCGGGGGCGGGTGAAGACCTGCTCAAATACAAGGCCCTCGTCCCCTACACGTCGTCGCTACAGCCCTACAAGGACTGGCCGATAAAGCTGGTCATACTCACACCATTAGAGCTCGGCTGGTACGAACAGTTCTACCGCTCCCTCGGAATACAAGTCGAATACTACTCTCCACCCTGGATAATCGAATACATAACAAGCTACCCACGACGCTTCTGGCGGGGCCGACTCGCCACCCTCGGAGGAGCCGCATAACCCCCCACCCATGAATTTTTGCCGCTCCGCCCCGATCCGAGTCGAAAAAATGCATTTGTAGGGTGTAGGCTTCCAGGTGGCGGTCTGTTTGGGGGTTTGAGATTTACGGTTTGTTTGTTTGTGTTTTGTGGGGAGGAAAAATGTGGTTGGGGGGTGTTGTCGGTGGGTGTTGGTGGCTGGTTGTGGGGTTCTGATGCTCTTGTTGGGGGCTTGTGTTTATACTATAGCGGTTTTGTGATGGTGTTGTTGGGGGCTTGTGTCGTGGTGGTGGGCTGTCTGTGTTGCGATGGTGGTCGGCTTGTGTTGTGGCTGGTGAGGGTTTGTGTCTGGTGGGGTGACTTTAGCCGTGTTTTGGGCTGATTTTCGGCCTTGGATGGGTTTTGGGGGGTAGGGGGGTGTATGTGGTTTATTCTATTGGAACCCACTCGACGCTGAAGTGGGCTTTTGGGCCTGGTACGTCTCGTGTTATGCGCAAAGCGTAGCCTCTGGGGATTCCTCTGACGAGCATTCCTGCGAGCTGGTACACGAGGCGGCTGGGTGTTATGTCCCAATACGGCGGAAAGGTGGGTTTGGTTTTGGGGTCCACGTATAGCCTGATTGCGATGACTACTTTCTCGGGTGGTGCTCCTGGCCATCTTGGGTGTATGCGTATTTTGCCGATTTTGTAGTCGGTTACGACGAAGGTGGCTGGCTTCTGCGGTTCAAACTCGAAGATTTCGTAGGGGGGTTCCAGCCAGGGGAGTTCTTCGAGGCGTAGGGGCATCATCGTCGGTCACCGTCAAATTAGGCCGGCTTGTTTGAGGGCTTTGATGAGTTTAACCATCTTTAGTGTCTCGTTGTCGAGGAGCCCCCCTTCGGGCTGCTGGGGGTTTGTGGCGGTTGGCTGTGGGGGGGTCTGTGGCTGTGGGGTGGGCTGGAGTTGCGGTGTTTGGGGCTGTTGGGGGGCCATCTTCTCGAGGGCTGATGCGTAGAAGTTGTATGCTTCGTAGATTGTCTGCATCGCCTTTTTGGGTTCTCCGAACTGGTCGGTTATGTAGCGTAGGAGTGTGTAGCATTCTTCGCATATTGGGGGTAGTCTCAATTGTTCTCTGGGGACCTGTCTCTGGCAACCTGCACATGTGCGGTATTCGACAATCTCTTCGGCCTCTTCGGGGGTTGGCGGTGGCGGTAGGTTTTCAGGCCCCTCTTCACGGTAGATGCGTTGTAGGGTTGGAAGCCGCCTGTCCACGTAGTACTTCAGCTCTTCAACCGTCCAATTGTGGATCAGAGTTGAACGAAGGGCGGCGTCGATTTCCTGTGGCGTGGGGAGCCTCATGGCTTCTTTTATGTGGCCCACTTTCAGTTCGCCTGACCTGAGTTTCTCCTTGTAGAAGTCTGGCAGTTCATTCAAAGTTAGGTAGAAACGCACCCATTGAACCGTGTGTCCTGTGGCTGCTGCGAGTTCTTCTTCTGTGGCTCCGGCCTCTCTGGCCTTTGCGAGCATCTCGGCCACGTCCATGGGGTTTTGTGTACCCCTGGCCGTGTTTGCCAGTACGTTTAGCAACGTGGTCTTCTTCTGGTCTCCCTCTGTGACTACCGCCGGGACCTTCGTGAGGCCGAGTTTTTTGGCGACTTTGATTCTGTGTTCTCCGTCGATTAGCATGTATTTTCCGTCTGGCTGTTTGGCGACGAGGACGGGTACGACGAAGCCGTGTGTCTTAATCGATGCCTCAAGCTCCGCTTCTTGCTCTGGCGTGAAGGTGCTACGGGCTCGTTCTTGGGGTATGATGATGTCTTCGACTGGGATTTCTTCATACTTTGTCATTACTCAGCCTCCTCTCCAAGTCCTATTCCCTTTCGTAGCTTTTCAAGGTTTAGGTACATCAGGGCTATCATGCGGCCTATTCCGTATTCCTGCATGACTTCGAGGAAGTGGGTTTCGCTTATCTTGCCGGCTCTGAGGGCTGACCTCAGGGCGGATATGAGCTCCATTGCGAAGTTGTAGTCTCGTTCGAGGGCGGCGTATATCTTGTAGCGTTCGATTTCGGCTGGGCCGTATCCGAGGAGGCGGAGCTCGTGTTCAAGCTCAGCGTCTGTGATGAGGCCCTCACGGTAGCGTCTTATCACGACCCCTGAGCCGAAGGCTCTGACTTCTTCTTCGGGGGTGGATTGGACGGGTAGTTTTGTGCGTGCACGTTCGACGTCGAGGATTGACTGTATGAAGTCGGGTTTGAGGCCGGATTGGCTTAGGCGTTGAGCCAGTTGTTCGAGGGAGATTTTTCCGTACCTGTATTCGTATATTGCGGCCTGTATGCGATCTTCCATCAGCTCCTCCATCAATTCGTAGTTGGCGGCGTCTATTGTGAGCTGGATTTCCTCTGGTGTGAAGCCCAGCTCCTTCAGCTTGGCTCTGAAAGCCTCTTCTGGGAGCATTCCTTTGGTGTAGAGGCTCTTTAGGGCTCTTCTTACGCTGTTCTTCTCGTCCGTTGTGAGCCTCGCCATTTCACGTGTCTCTTGTTCACGTTTGCGGACTTCCTCCCGTGTTAGCTCGAGTGCTATGCGTTTCTTGTCTATCTCCACGATTTGCTTGGCCTCGGCTTCAGGGTATCCGAGCTCCATAAGCCGGGTGATGTAAGTGGCTTCGTCTATGAGGCCGAGCTTGAAGGCCCTGCTCAGGTCGCTCCGTGTCATCTCTTTGGTCTGTCTTTCGAGTTCGGCTTCACGGCGTTGTCTCTCACGTTCCGCCTCGATTGCTTTGAGCTCGTTTTCGATGCGGATTATGAGGTCTATCACGGGGTCTGGGTATCTTAGCGTCTTGAGGGCGGCTTTGAACTGTTCTTCCGAGATGATGCCGAGGCGGTAGGCTCTGGCGAAGTCGGCTCTTGTGGCTTCACGTGGCTTGACGAGCGTCTCTTCGTACGCCTTGCGTTCACGCTCCAAATCGCAGGCCCAGAGTATCCACGAGATTTCGATGGCTGAGTACATGGCCTTTTGGAGCTCCTGTTCGAGCTCTTCCCGTGTGATTATCCCGTTGATGTACTGTGCCCTGAGCTGTGTGAGCAGGCGGGTTCTCTCGTCTATGAGCATGTTACGGATTTCGCCCTCGACCACCCTGTCAACCCACTCTGGGTGGATGCCCTCCATCATGGTGAGCTGTTTGAGCTCCTCACGGCCTATGACCCCCCATCGGAGCATCCAGCGGGCGTCTATACGGCCTGGAAGCTTGTATGAGAGTTCGTACATGATGTCGAGGTCGCTTTTCTTGTGGCCTGGCCAGGGGTCTGGCCGATAATCGTGCTTGACTATGAATTTTCTGAAGTCTTCTGCGTCGATTATGCCCCTCCAGAAGGCTTCCCGCAGTTGGCTGAAGGCTGGTAGCTCCCAATGTGCTATGACGTAGCGGTCAACCCAATACTTGGAGAGCCCCTGTTTGGCGGCCCACTTCTCCAGCTCCGCCCATTGCTCCTCTGTGGTTTCGACTGGGTAGGCTTCTCGTACTGCGAATCGGATTAGGTCGCTTATGCCTGGGATTACTTGGGCCATGTCGAGGTAGCCGTTTATGAGTTTGTCGCTGTAGCCCATTCTGGCCAGGTAGTCCCTGTATTCGTCTTCTGTGATGAGGCCCCTGCGGTACATGGTTTCGAGGTCGTTCTGTGGCGGGATTATGGTGCGGAACTGTTTGTTGAATGCCTGTCTGAGCGGCTGGGTTAGTGAGGCGTACATCACGGCTCCGACAAGAGCCCCTGTCACGACCTCTGGGCTGAGCAGGCGGTTTAGGAATCGGCTTAGCTCTCCGACTTCGATGCCTGTTCCCAGCACCTTTGTGCCGGCTATGCTGAGTATAGCGTTTAGTGATAGGCCGGCTGATGTTACGGGTACGATTATTTCGAGTGCGGCTGTCCACTCCCCCCGTTGGATTCTCTGGCTTATGCCCTGCAGTAGCGAGACCATGCTCTCGAAGAATGTCCGTGCTACGTCGGCTATCCAGTCGAACAGCCATGAGATGCCCCTGACGATGGGCTGTATGACTTTCTTGTTTAGCCACGAGAAGTATTTGGTTATCTGTTTGCCCACGTCGGTGACGAGCGTAGCGACGTAGGATACTGCGGATTGGAATGCTGAGGCTATTGCCTGTGGGAGGGCTTCGAGGCCCCTGGTGATAGCTTCGAGACCCCCGCTTACGGTTTTCACTATGTCGTCCCAAGCGTCTTGAACTGCGTCCTTGATGAACCCTACGGCGTCTTGTATGCGTTTGTAGAGCCATTTACCCGCTTTCGTGGCTTCTTTGAGCATGCTCTCTATTAGCTCATTGGCTTTGTCGGCTATCCAGCCGAGGGCGTCGAGCATGCCCTGTACTGCTGGCTTTATGATGTTCTCCCAGAAGGCCTCGACCGCTGGCTTGATGACGTTTTCCCAGACCCATTCGAGGGCCTGTTTGATTGGCTCTGAGAACCCATGCACCTCTCGGACTCTGCCTTCCCAGAACGCCCTGAGCTCCGCCTTCAGGAGCATTTCGGGGCGTAGGTCTTCGACGATGAAGTTTACTTTGTACTGTTCGAGCCAGAGCTTCCTATGTAGATAAAGTAGTTTCTGCCTCGCCTCTTCAGGCGTGATATGGGCCTCGTGTAGGGGGAGCATCTCCGAACCCGTGTGGGCTTGGTTATATCGTTATTTCACGGCCAACGAACCGTGACCGTTCGGCTTCTTGGGCCCTGATGGCCTCCGTAATCACCTTCAGCTGTTCTTCCTCGGGTTTGCCTTCTATGTCCTCGTATGGCAGCGTTACGACTCTAACTCTCAGGGCCTCGTCTTGGTAGGTGATTACGACGTCTTTCTTGCCTATTCGCTCGGGGGAGGCACTTGGGATGACTGTCATGTCGATTATTTTGTACCGTCTGGCTGGGGTTCCCATGGCTCCTCGAATAGGTTTTTGTCTGCACAACGTTTAAGCGTTGCCCCCACCCCCCAAGGCAACACCCCTCTCGGAGCCGGGGCCTTTGTTTTAGGCGTTTTCGCTGTCCTGGCAACGCCGTAAGTTTTAAATATCCTGAACACACTAACCAAAATTGGAGGTGTGAGGGTGGTCGAGGCCAGTACTCTTTTGCTACTGCTGGGGAACCTGGAGATAAAGTTGCGTATGGGCATGAAGAAGCTTAACCAAGGGAGGCTTGAGGGAGCGTGGACGGAGCTGTCAGCGGCCCTCGACCAGCTGGAGTACATAAAGCGGTATGTACGTGGGCCTTCGGGGGCGGGTGGGAGGTTAAACCGGCCCCAAAAGCCATGAGGAGGGTGTGAGTGATGGCTAAGATTGTTGTCGAGCTTTGGGTTGAGAGTGTCGTAGATGCGGTTGCTGTGACTAAAGCGGCGATGAAACTGGTGAAAGAGCTTGTAGATATGAGGGCTATAACGGACTACGAGATATATGCCACAGAGAGAGAGGAAGAGTAGGTGATGATGGTGGGTGAGGCGGTTATACCTACACCGTTTCCGGCGACCGAGGAGAAGAAGCCCCAAAGCGAGCATTTGCCGAGGTATGTGGTTGGTTTGCACACGCAGGACTGGGATGAGGTTGTGTGGCCGGAGAGGTATCAGTATAAACAGGGTTATGAGGATGAAGACGAGTATCGTAGGTGGGTGGGGGAGTTTCTTGAGAACTACGAGGAGGAGTGTATTCTGTTCGAGGGCTATCACGACGACATCATACTGGTGCTGTACAAGCTGAAGGAGGGGGGGTGAGTGATGTCTGAGAAGAGGATGAAGCTGACGATAGCCATAGGAGATGCTGATGAGTATATCACCATTAAGACGACGCCAGAGACGGCTGAGGGGCTTAAAGAAGCGGTTATGGAGGGTAGCTGGATTGTGGTAAGGGACGAATGGGGTTTTCGTTATCTGATAAACCCGAGGTACGTGGCTTATCTTAAGTGGAGAGAGGAGGCTGAAGGAGGGGGTGAGTGATGGGCTTTAGGGAGTGGGGTCTGAACGCAAAGTTGCTTCGATGGGCCAGCGAATTGAACAGGCCGTTCACGGTCGGCGAGGCCATAGACCGCTTCGGCGAGGAGTACACGATGGAGACGGTTACGAGCTGTTTGAGCCGGTTGGCTGGCTACGGCCTTCTAAAGCGGGTGCGAAAAGGAGTGTACATGGTGACGGAGAAGGGGAGGGATGCGGTGTGAGTGCTAAGATGCCTGACGAAATAAGTGAGCGTATTTCAGAGCTTGCTTTAAAGCTTGCCAAGTTCGCACAGAGGGAGGGTTATGATTTGCCGGAGTTCGTAACCGCCTGTCATATCGTTCTTATCGCAGCTACGGCGATGCTTTCAGCTGAAAGGAGGACGGAGGTGAAGAAGATTACGTCGGCTGCTATCGAGGAGTTACGCTGGTATATTGAGAAGAAGCTTGGGGAGGAGGGACTGTAGGGAGGTGGCTGGCTGATGGTTTGCTACTGCCTGATGATTAGGGATAGAACCTGTCCTGAGAGTAGGCTGAAGTTCATAATCGCCCTCACGGACTTCCTCGAAGGCATGGTGAAGAGGGGCGTGATAAAGGGCTACCGGCTGGATTTCGCCGAGGCGTATCCGGTGGTTGCACAGAGAGGCTTGGAGGAAGAAAGTGAGGAGGGGTGAGGCCATGCATAGGGGGTTTCCGTACCACGTCGTGAAGGAAGTGTACAGGGAGCTTGTCGAAGTGGGTGAGAAGTACGTGAGGTACTTCGTGGTCGGCCTTGTACCGCCTACGGATAAAGAGCCCCTACGGATAGTCTTCGGGTGCTTGGAGGAGGATAAGAATGCTGGGCCTGGAGGCACCAAGCCGAGGCGGTTCTTCAACCCTGTGAAGATTCCCGTGGAGGATTGGGGATGTAAGAGGATGGCCAGGATTGTGTCGTGGCTGTTAGCTACGTATGTGGCGATGAAAAGCTTGGTTAGGCAATCGAGCCCTGGAGTCATGAGGAAGGCTGAGTACGAGCGGATGAAACTCATGTCCCTGCACATTGACCAAGAGTTGTTTGACAAGATGAGGCACATGGCTGGGAGGTGAGAGGTGATGATTGAGGAGAAGATTGTTAAGGCGTTGGGGGAGCTGGCGGTGAAGGCTTTTGAGTCGGGCCAGCGTCTGGCGGATATGGGCAGGCTCAGGGAGGCCATGGAAAGGTACGAGATAGCGTTGAAAGCTTTGGAGCTGGCGAAGAAGTTGGAAACAGCAAGGAGGGGCGATGTGTGATGGAGGTAGATTTGTCCATGGCAGTTCGGGCCTTGGAGAACTGCAGGAGAATCCTTGAGCACGTGGAGGGGGCTTCGCCGGAGGCGTTGAAGCTCATGAAAGCGGAGTACATGTTTTGGTGGAGTATTTACGAGGCGTGGGGTGACTGCTGACATGGGTGAGGAGAGGAGTTATTTACTTAGCCTACACATCCCTGAAGACCTCAGAGAGTGGGTCTTCTACTTCGAGAATGAGGAGGAGATGGCCAACTTCCTACGTGTATTGTTTAAACACCATACTGAGGACTTCAACGTTAAGATTGTGATTAGGCCGGAAAAGAGGCGATACTAATGGCCAAGGAGGTCCCCATTTACTGTATAAGGTGTGGCCGTCACATAGGCTGGCAGAAGGTCCCTGACGACTTTAAAGGCAACTGTGTGTGGGACTACTGCCCCGAATGCGACTTCAAGATGCGAGGTGAATAGCATGGCTGAGTGGGAACAGGTGGATGAAGAGGGGTTTTTTGAGGATTACGAGGAGTACATCAAGATTCTGAAGGAGCTGAAGAAGCTGGAGCCTGAGTTGCGGAAGGCTTTGAAGCCTGCCTTTGAGAGGGTTAGGGATATGCCTGCAGACACTTTTGAGCAGAGGGAGAGGAGGCTTGTTGAGTTCATTAAGGCCCTACACGAACAGAGGAGGGAGAAGCGTGGCTGAGGATAAGGAACGAATATCTAATCAGTTGCGATTTATACAGATTGACTTGGAATTAGCGTTGAAAGAGCTTGAGCGTAAGAATTATGGCGAAGTAAGGCGGATGATTGATTTGGCTCTATTCGACCTCGAGGATTTGATTGAGTGTTTGAAAAAGGAGGGGGTATGCTGATGGCTGAGGATAAGCTTGACTACGTGATTAAACGCCTGCTGAAAATCGAGGAGCGACTGGAGTTCCTCGAGAGAAACGTTGAGGGCCTGATGAAAGCCTACAAGCGACTGCAGAACGAGGAGCTGAAGAACATCAAGAAGTGGCTTCTCGACCTGGACGACAGGATTGACGAGGTGACCGAGTGGGCCAAAGACGAAGCCGAAGTCAGGGAAATAGCCTACGAAGTGGCTGAGGAGGTAGTCAGCAAGATGGTTAGGGAGGAGGCCCTGTATGCCTGACGACAAAATCTGTCCCTTCACAGGCAAGCCATGCATGAAGAAGCAATGTGGACTGTGGAGCACGCTACACGACTGCTGTGCCATAGCAGCCATCGCAGACGAACTGTACGTAACAGGCTACCGCCACACCTAACCCCCCCATTTTTTCTATCCCCCATCCACAAACCTTAAACACCATTGACTGCTATTATGGTAGTGGGGTTGCCTTATGGAAGGTAGGGCGGATACCTTAAAGCAGTCGAGGACTGAGGTTGAGAGGTTGTTTGTTTGTGTGGTTTGTGGTAGGGCTTTTAGTAGTAAGCAGGGTTTGCGTAGTCATATGCGGGTTCATCGTGGGGAGTATAAGGTTGTGAGTGTTGTTGTGAATAGGAGGGAGTGGGAGGAGTTTAAGGAGATTTGTAGGCGTCATAAGACTACGACTTGTGCTGTGTTGAGGGCTTTGATTCAGGGTGTGATTAGGGGGGAGCGGATGGGGGCTCAGATTTTGAATCCTAATCCGATTGTGATTCAGGTTCAGAATTATTATTTTGGTAAGCCTCGTAGCGTGTATGAGGTTCCTTTGGGGGAAGTGAAGTCTATGGAGTTTGGTAGGTGGTGGTGTCCTCGTTGTGATGTGGGTTATGAGGGCTGGTACAGGCTTGAGAGTCCTCCTCGGTGTCCTAAGTGTGGTAGGGCTATGGTTCCTGTTCCCGGTAGCAGGGCCTACGAGCCTTAGCTTTGTACGTTGTGGCCTCACTCACGGGCCTTGGGCTTCTCCTCTAGTACGGCCCATTTCACGGCATCGAGTATGCCCCAGTTGTGGCGTCCGGTTACCTCATCTAAGACCTTGGCTACTGTGGTGAACTCTAGACCCAGCTCATTTTCCCATTCATTGTCAGACTCCATCAGCTTGTCGGCGATAGCCCACGCCTTCTCAGCCAGCCCCTCAAGCTCCTCGTGGGGGTAACTCATCCTACTCACCCGTCTCCTTCTTCTCCTCCTCAAGCTTTAAGTGTTTGCCGTATCTGGCGATGGAGTAGAGGAAAAATAGGGTTACGGTTAGGCTCCACAGCAGACCCATCATCCCGACAGGCCCATCCGCCTCAGAATGGCCTTCTTAGCGTACTCGGTGACGGTGATTATGCCCATGCTTCCAGCCCATTCGTACGCCTGTGTGTAGGTCCATCCGTAGTAGCCCGCTATCCCGCCCACGACGGCCCCCACGATTATCGTTTGTAGGGCCTTCTTGGGTTCGAAGTCCTCTGTGGTTGAGTTTTTGGCGTAGCCTAAGAGGGCGGTTACGGCTCCGCTGAGGGCTCCTGCCAGCACGGTCTTCACGACTGTGAGCCAGAGCGTTCCCCTTCACCTCCGCCTCCCAGGATGGATTGCTCTACAAGCTGGTCTGTCAGCTTCTCCTTCACCAGCTCCCTGACCTTCTTCTGGCATTTCTTGCACAGCCGGACGTAGATTTCCTTCAGGCTTACCTGTACGCTCACGCCTGCCTGGGCCACAGCTACTCCCCAAGTAGTTCTTCACGTGTGAACTCTATATAACCTTTGCAGTTTGGACACTCGACTATGACCTTCTCCCACTTCCCGCCACAGCGGCCAAACACTTCGCCTTGATGCAGGAACGTGACTTTATCGCCTTTGGCCACGATCTCGAGACCCACGCCACAGCCAGGACACTTCCACTTCCTTTGCATCTCCTTCTCTTTGCGTGGTATGTATTTTGGCATGGCTTACACCCCTATTACGCCGATACTTCGACGATGATGACCGAGGCGTACGCTATTGCGTAGTCATTCGCATGTAGCCGTATCTCCCACCCCTCCGGCAGGGAGAGTAGTGTAAACGCTTCACATTCTGATGCGTATGGGTGGTCTGGATTAACAAACAGGGTCATGAGGTTGGACGCACTTGTTCCATCATAGACTTGGAGTTCACCAGTACCTTCTTCTGTGCTGGATATGGAGACGAGTGCAAGGTGTGCGTGGTATATGTACGCCTTCTTACCCGTTGGGACGGTGTACAGCGTAACAGTACCCGTAGCGAAGCCGTCCTTGACCATCACCGTCCCCGTGTCCATTAGCTTGAGTGCTGATATGTTCACTATTGCGTCCGTGATGTTCACGTTCGCCGTTCCGACCACGTTTACGTCCAGCGTGACTGTGGAACCCGTAATCTGCACGTTCAGCGTAGCCGACGAAGAAGCTATGTTCACGTCGAGGGTTACGCTGGAGCCCGTAATGTTCACATCCAACGTGACGGCTGAGCTCTGTATAGCCACGTTGAGGGTTACGTCGCTCGCCACTATCTTGACCTCAAGTGTGACGGTCTGGGCTGACAGGTTCACGTTCACCAACGCTGGAACCTCTCCAGCCTCGCTGACCCAAGTGGCTCCGTAAATCGTCCCGTGGTTTCCGTTGCCGCTTCTGTCGTGGGCCGTGGTTCCGGAGCCTTCGTCGAAGTTGAGCCAGAGGACGAGGCCGTTCGTCGGTGGGGCTTGGGGGTTCTGGTAGAGTTGCTGGATTTCCGAATCAGACAGGGCTCGGTTGTAGATGCAGACGAGGCTGATGATGCCACTATAATAACTTTCGGTGTATGCTTTTCCGACCCTCAGAGGTTCTGTGCTGGGGGCAAAAGTCCAGCCCGTTAAGTCAGTAGTCCCGAGAAGCGAGCCATTTTTGTAACTTTTACCCACGTCCCCATCCTTCACAAACGCAACAAAAGTCCACTCATTTTCGGTGATAGGGACGAATGCTCCAATTTTCTTTTCCGTGCTTGCTTCATCGAAAGCTACCATATAAATGCTATACCCGCCAGACCATAAGACAACCCAGCCTCTTTTATCTGTTGCGAAAAGGGCTTTACCCATAATTCTTTGATAGTCGGCTTTCTTTATGCCTTTCATCCAGAAGCACACGGTAAAGTTAGTCGGTCTGAGACTTGGGCTGTCAGGTACTTCCACATAGTCGTCCACTCCGTCGAATGCGAGTGCAGGCTTGGTTTGGCCTACTTGGAGCACGGGGTTTGTGACGTTGATGTCCAGCGTCACAGCCGAAGAAGCGATGTTCACGTCGAGTGTGACAGCCGAGCTCTGTATGGCCACGTTTAATGTGACGGCGGAGGCGGCGATGTTCACGTCGAGCTGAACGCTGTCCATTATGTGGGTCTGCACGTAGCCGTTAGCGTCCACAGGGCCGCCGATGTTGACCGTCAGCGATGCGTTCGTGACGTTTACGTTTAGCGTGATGTCAGAGCTCTTTATCGCCACGTTCAATGTGACAGCCGAGGCCGCAATGTTGACATCCAGCTGGACGCTCTCCATGATTGACGTCTGCACATACCCTGTATCCGTGAGGGGGCCTCCGATGTTCACGGTTAGAGAGGCGTTTGTCACGTTGACGTCGATGGTGA
>Ga0190363_1001051_pt1 | contig 16517 bp, 14 predicted proteins | sample 48721867_MG_FD_161272 | JGI IMG/M metagenome (GOLD analysis project Ga0190363, IMG submission 161272) | Hydrothermal vent microbial mat bacterial communities from Southern Trench, Guaymas Basin, Mexico - 4872-18-6-7_MG | ecosystem: Environmental > Aquatic > Marine > Hydrothermal vents >... | reverse complement strand
AAGACCGAGGATAACCTTTTTATAAAAAGCCATATTCTAAGTTGAATCTGGAGCCGCGGTAGCTCAGCCTGGGAGAGCGTCCGGCTGAAGACCGGATTGTCGGGAGTTCAAGTCTCCCCCGCGGCATTCTCCCTGAGACCAAGAGGTAACAGCCGACCATCTTACAACTCAGATCGAATAGGTGTCGAAGTTTACGATAGATTCATTCTAGTCTGTGGACTTCTATGTCTTCTCTAAATCTCTGTAGGTCTAGGTCTTGGGAGTAAATGAGATCAGCTTTCTGCTTGATCGCGGTAGCAACGATCAAGGCATCAGGTAGCTTTCCACCCCTCTTTGCTCTTAGACTAGCAGCTAAATCTGCAATTTCAAAAGTTACTGGGACTATTTTAAAACCACCGAGGGTTAAGTCCTTTAGAAGAGCTTTCACTTCCCTTGCCCTTTCTAAGTCTCCAGCGATGTAGAACCCTGTTAAAACTTCTGCAACTGTTATCGTCGAGATGAATCCTTCATTTTCCCTCCTGATGAACGTGTTTAAAAGATTTTCAACTTTGCTGGCACACGGCTCAATCCCCTCAAGGAAGTATATCAAGATATTAGTGTCTAATGCGATTTTCAAAGACCTACTCCCTCCATTCTCTTCGAATTCTTCTCTGGTATTTAACGGGGTCTCCGAATATACCTGCGCCTAACCCCTTCAACTTCGCTACCGGGTTGTAAGGCTTTAATAGAAGCCCCTCCTCCGTTTCTTCTATCTCTAGGATAGTACCTACTCCGATATTCAGCTTATCTCTAAGCTTCTTGGGAATAACCACTTGACCACGGACACCGACCTTTACTTTCTCGGTCAAAATTCTTCACCGATCAGAAAAATATGAAATCAGATAAATAATTTTTCTTACAAAAATTATGTATGAATAATGCGTCTATACCGGTCTACCGTTATTCCAAAGTTCTTCGAAGTACCGCATGGCGTTTTGGGCATAGTATCTAGACGCTATCAGGACGCTGTATTCGTTGTTTCTCGTCAACGCGCTTTCAGTCCAGTTGTGGCTCCCCAGGAGCACATACTTACCGTCTATTATCACGAGTTTTACGTGCGTCGTTGTTCCGCTGCTTCTGTCGAGTCTGACGGGTATGCTGTGGTTTTTCAGAAACTCTATAGTGTCGGCGTAGGACCTTTTAGTCGGGTCGTCCACCAGAACCCTGACGTCTAAACCCCTCCGCTCGGCGTCTACCAGGGCGTCAAGCAGCATATTCACCGGGTCGTCTCTTTCGTCTACGTCGTATTTCATAACGTACATGGCGACGTACACCGTATCGTTAGCAGATTCTATGAACCGTTTAACCAGGGGGAAGTACTCCCTATTCGGCAGCAGAACCACTGTTACGTTCAGCCTCTGCTCTAAGTCTCGAAGCTTCTCCCGAGTCTGCTCAAGCTCGCTCTGGAGTTTGGTGGCCATGGCCGTGATGTTTTCCACCTCAGCCTCTTTTTCGGCGAGCTTAAGCCTTAGGGCTTCCAACTCGTCGCTCTTAGCCTTCAAACCGATGCCCGGCGTATAGTAGGCTACGATAAATCCTAGAACCAACCCCACGAGGATCGTCGCGGCAGACGAGGTTTTACCGCTCCTACGGCCTCTACGACCCAAGGTCGACTAAAGCCTTACGAGCAGGTGGACTTAAGGCTTTCCCAGCTTGAACGGCTAAACGGTCGACTAGTCTTCAGGGCTTATACGTGTAACTCTTAAATCACACCATGGAGGTATCTTACCTGAGGTGCTAGGTTTTGACCGTATTCGACTTTACCAGGTTTAGACCCATGGAGGTCTACGACTGCCACGTCCACTTTAGACTTCGGGAGAAAGACTCTGGAGAGCTTGAGAGTCTAACCTCCAAGTATACCGAGGCTTTTGAAAAAGCCCGTTTGAGCCGGATATACATGTCCGCAGGCAACCTCGGTCTTTACCTTAAAGCCCTTGACCCGAGCCGCTACTACATAGGTGTGGAGATCCCTAGCCCTAAGGCAAAGCCAGACTGGTACAGGTTCATAGAATCTGCCTTAGAGAGCGGCTTCGACGGGGTCGGCGAGATGGGTTCCAAACCGGCTCCCAGAGCCGTGAGGGTCCCCCTTGACAGCCCACTTTTCGAAGGCCTGTGGTCTTCATGCGAGGAGCTGGGCTTCCCCATCCTATGCCACGTGGCGGACCCTGAAGAGTTTTGGAGTGAAGACACGTGTCCTGACTGGGCTAAGAAGAGGGGCTGGGGCCCGTATGGGGCTGATTACCCGACTAAAGAGGAGCTCTACGAAGAGATGGAGAACGTCTTGGATACGCATCCCAGGGTTAAGGTCGTCCTCGCCCACATGTACTTTATGACGGCGGACCTGGAGAGAGCCGACGAGTTTCTCAGGTCTTACGATAACGTATACTTAGACCTGGCCTTGGGTATAGAGCTGATGTATAACATATCTAGGCGAAGGGATGATTGGAGAGACTTCTTCATCAAGCATCGTGACCGGATAGTGTTCGGAACCGATATAATGCCTTGGCAGAGCGTGGAGGAGGCGGTTACGAGGGTCTGGATGCTACGGATGTTCCTGGAGACCGACGAGGAATTCTACACACCCCCGTCCGCCGACGAGCTTCTAACCAGATACGAGGAACCCTTCATAGGATTAGACCTCCCAGAGGAGGCTCTGGATAAAATCTATCGTGAGAACTTCACCCGAATATTCGGTAGAGAACCTAAAAGCCTCGACGTGTCGAAAGCTAGGCGGTTCCTAGAGGAGCAGGGAGACGATTTCGCCTTAAAGGTGTTCGAGAAGGCTCTGAAGTCTAGACGCTAGCGTCGAGCTGAGGCGAAAACCTAAAATCGCCGAGAAGACTTTATCTAACTCCTTGGGGGTGGATGGCAGTTCTGGCCCTGGCGACTCGATGAGCGAGATCTTGAGTGTGCTAACACCCCCTCTCTCTTTAAGACGAGATAGGAATCAAAGGGCTTGTCAGCTTCTGACTCCTGTCAAGAACACGGCTAGCCCTATGAGAGCCAGGTATAGGAAGGCTAGTGTGTTTATGTAAGCCGGGTAGTACTGGGCTAGAACCCATAGCCCCCCGAGTATCGCGGTCATGGCTCCCCAGAGGAGCATGTGGAACCCTACGTCCTCGTCTACGAATCTGTACGAAGCCGCTACTGTGCTTCCGATGACGATCAGTATTATAGGGATGAATATGTTCAGTAGCTCAGGCGAGAGCGTCGATAGGGCGGCCACTACCCCCACGGCCGTTATAGCTAAACCTATGGCCGAGACTAGCTTGTTCAAGCCGTCCTCGACGTTAGTTGACGTCGATACTTGATAAAAACTTTAAAGACTTATCCTTTCAAACACCTAGGAGCCTAGAGACCTGTGTTACACTATCTAGTGACGATAAACACCGGTTTAACGTTCTAAGTTATTCCATAACGGCTCTCGCCTAGGTAAAACTTATACACGTTCGCAGAGGATAAGGGTTGGTGGTTCTCATGAAGCTGGGTCTCGTAACCTATAATCTAGCTAGAAACTGGAGCGTCGAGAAGATCATCGAGCTATGTAGTAAGACGGGGTTTGAAGCCGTCGAGCTTAGAACCACCCACGCGCATGGGGTGGAGCCTACGATAGGGCCTGAGGAGAGACGTAGGGTCAGGGAGCTTTTCGAAAGCTCCCCGGTCAGACTCCTGAGCCTCGGCACCGCCTGCGAATACCACTCGCCTGATAGGGCGGAGGTCGAGAGGAACATAGAGCTGACCAAGAAGTTCGTCGAGCTGGCTCATGACATCGGAGCCCTCGGGGTTAAGGTCAGGCCTAACAGGCTTATGGAGGATAGGGGGATTCCCAGGGAGAAGACGCTAAGGCAGATAGGGGAGGCGTTGAAACCCTGTGGGGATTATGCGAGGGAGTATGGGGTTGAGATATGGGTTGAGGTTCATGGTTACGGAACGAGCGACCCCGTGTGTATGAGGAGGATTATGGAGATAGCCGACCATCCGCAGGTCGGTGTATGCTGGAACTCGAACCCGACGGATTTGATAGACGGCTCCATAAGGGAGAGCTTCGAGATGCTCAAGGATTGGATAAGGTCGGTTCACATACACGAGCTATACGATAAAAATTATCCGTATAGAGAGCTGTTTGACCTTCTTAAGAGTATAGGCTACGATAGATACTGCCTAGCCGAGATACCTGAGAGCGCTGAGCCTGAGAGGCTTATGCGGTATTATCGGGCGCTCTGGGAAGAGCTGACTAGGTGACCTTACCCAACCCCTTTATCGGAGGAGCCGAGGGTGGCTAGGGGGATGGTCCCTAGGAACGCTGAGACTCCTAGTAGCATAACCGCGTAGCCATAGCCGTGATAGATGTCTACGAGCACTCCTATGATCCATGGAGCGGTTAGAGAACCGACCTGGCCGATGAGGTTTATCATGCCCACGCTCGTCCCGGCAGCCTCTAGACCAAGCCTATCTACGGGTATCGTGAAGTATATGGACTCGGACATCTCCATGATGAAGCATGCCGCGAACAGTATGACGAGGCTCGTGGCTAAGTCGGAGGTCATAGATAAAGCCAGCATCAGAACCCCCATGGCCGTAAGTGAAAGTATGGCTACCCTAGCCCTGCCCCCCATTTTATCTGACAGGTATCCCCCTAGGGGCATGGAGACCAGCCCGGTTAGGGTTATGCATCCGGTTAACAAGGCCGCGTAGCCTAGGTCGACCGTGTAAGTCTCGACCAGCAGCGTCGGAAGCCAATAGATCAACCCCTCGAAGGAGTATTTCCAGAAAAAGTATGAGACCGCCGTCTTTTTAACGCCGCTGTCCCTCAAGACTTTGACGAGAAGACCTCTTCTCCACGAACCTCCTCCGTAGTTCCCCTTATTTCCAGTCTCAGGTTCTCTGACGATAAACGATAGAAGAGCCGTTAGGACTAGCAGTATGACCGCTGGGACCATAAAAACCATCCTCCAGCCATAGGATTGGAGTATGATCCCTGAGACCACTAGGGCTAGGAACGACCCTAGCGCGGTCGAAGAGGTGAGGAAGCCCATGGCAAACCCCCTTCTTTCACGGGGGAAGTACTCGGATACGAGCTTCGAGCTTGAGGGCCACCCGGCTCCCTGGCCTATGCCGCATAGAAGCCTTGTAACGGCTAGCGGATGGTATGACGAGGTTAAGCCTGACAGATACCCCGCGGCCGACGTTAAGAGGTTTCCGAATACTAGGGTTCTTTTTCCGCCTTTTACATCCGCAAGCCAGCCCGAAGGTATCTGCGTAACGGCGTAGGCTACGAAGAATAGGGTTACGAGAAGCCCAGCCTCGGCGTGGGTCAAACCCATGTAATCCATTATAGCCGGAATCGCCACGGAGATGTTTCTCCTATTCAGGTAGAGACCTACGTAGGAGAGCCATATCGCTACGAGAGCCGCTGTACGCTTGACCCTAGACATCTAAGCCCTCCGGTGATCCGGCGTGAGAGCCGCTATTAAGGTTTTAAAACTACGGGGTTAATCCAGGTGACGCGGTCCTAGGCGCAGCCCAGGTATTCCTGATGTATCCCAGCTTCTCCAGAAGCCTTAAATTATCTTCGGAGCCTTGGACGAAGTCTCCTAGGTCTCTATGCTCCAACCCGTTCAAGACCGCCATAAGGATGCCTCTCATCTCCTCGGCCTTATCCCTGTCCTCAGCCGCGAGGTTTCTAGTCTCTCCCGGGTCTTCCCTGAGGTTATACAGCTCGTCTCTTCCGTCCGAGGACCATATATACTTGTAGTCTCCCACTATGAGGGCTTTGATCCTTCGATCCCATCTCCTGAAGTCGTAGCTTGGGTCGTTTCTCAGCATCCTCTCGAACGAGAGCAGCGGCCTCTGATGCTCGGATAACGCATAGCCCCTCTCAGCCTCCCCTCTGACCACCTTCAGGAGGCTAAGCCCCTGGCTCTGTATCCAAACGTCCTTATCTTCGACCGATAGAACCTCGAGTATCGTCGGGTATATGTCCAAGGTTTGAACGAGCTTATCGGTCTTAAGCCCCTGGGGGAAGAGGTCTGGATACCTGACTATCAGAGGCACGTGTATGCCCGGCTGGTAGAGGTGTAGCTGGTGGGCTATGTGGGGTGGATAGTGCTCACCCTGCTCGTCGCCGTGGTCGCTCGTGATTATGATAAGCGTCTCATCCATAAGCCCCTCCTCTTCTAGATAGTCGAAGAACCTGCCGAGCCTATAGTCTAGACAAGCAGTCTCCCCGTCGTATAGGTCCCGAAGAGTCCTCCATCTCCTCTCTGAGACATACTCATACCCCATTCTAACCAGCCAGACGTTTGGCTGTAGACTTTTAGCATCCTCTAGGCTCAATCCACCGGCGAATTTTCTCCTGAAATCCTCGGGAGGCACATAGGGTAGATGAGGCTCTAGGCAGTTTATGAACATGAAGAACGGCTTATCACGTGGGAGACGCTTCAGCCACTTTATAGCTAAGCCTATGGTCTTGCTCGACCCCGTCTCGACCCACTCCTCCGTCGTCTTGAACGTTACGCCGTAGAACTCGTCGAAGCCCCTGTCGTCCCTTATCCCATACCTCGCCCACCAATGCCCCCTGTTGCAGAAGCCGACCGTCCGGTAGCCCGAAGCCCTCAGAATCTCCGCGAGCGTAAACCTCTCCACGGGCTTGTAGGTGTAGTTTGCACCGGCTCCATGCCCGTAGACGTACCTACCGGTGAACATTGAAGCGTGCGAAGGAAGAGTCCATACCCCAGGTGATATGCATCTAAGGAAAACCGTACCCTCGGCGGCGACCTTATCGATGTTCGGAGACGTATCCCTCGGGTAGCCATAGCAGTGAAGATTACTAGCCCTTTGAACATCCATCACGATCAAAACTATATTCGGCCTAGAACCAGACATACGTATCCAGCCTCCTCTAACCCTCCGCCTGAGAACATTACCGTATTATAGGAGGTCGTAGGGGATCTTGACTTTGTCCTTAACCCTCGCCTCTGCGTGGCAAAGCGGGTGGTTCAGCGCGTCTTCCATGAGCTTACGGAACCTCACATAGCCTCCCTTCTGCTCAGACACCCACTCAGCCGAGAAGCTCCCGGACCTTATCTCGTTCAGACTAAGCCTCATAGCGTCTTCTATAAGCTTCAGAAACCTACGTGCCCTCGAGAGCTGACCGTATTGGCTGGTTCTAGAGTGTAGGGGTAGCTGGCCGATAAGCCCCCGCTTACATACTTGTCTAAACATCTCTATGAGCTCCCCAGACGCCAGAAGCTCTAGCGCTATCGCCTCGGGGCTATAACCGGTCTCCGAGAGAATCTCATAAGCCTTCATGAAAGCCGCTATTATAACCGGCATGACCGCCTGCTCCGTGAACAGGTCGAGCTCCGTCTCCTCCTCGAAGCTGGACTTGAGCGCACCCACCCGTGTGAAACCCAGCGCCTTAGCCAAGGCCAGCAGCCTCCCCCAGGCTTCACCTGTGTAATCCTGTTTAACCGCTAGGAACGCCGGAGCGCCTAAGCCCAGCTCGTAGAGCCTCCTGACCCCCGAGCCTATCATCCTAGGCGCTGCTAAGGCTACGTCTACGAAACCAGGGGGCTTTATAAGCCCGTATCTGATGGAGAATCCATGGGCGAAGACCAGCATCTTACCCTCATCGAGGTTTCCTTCCACGTGTTCTCTATAGACGACGGGCTGAACCTCGTCGGGTAGGAGTAGACATATAAGGTCCGCCACGGCCGACGCCTCGTCTAGGTCTAGAACCTTGAAACCGTCTTTCTCCGCCTTACCCCAGTACTCGTCCCTCACGTTTCCGACGACCACGGTGACGCCGCTGTCCCGGAGGTTTAAAGCCCAAGCTCTTCCTTGGTTACCATAGCCGAGGACCCCCACGGTTAAACCCTTCAGCACGGAAAGGTCTGCGTCTTTATCGTAGAAAACCTCTGCCAAAAGGACACCCCGATAGGAGAATTAAAGAAAGCTATCTACTTATGAGTTACTGACGATTCAAGCATTTTAAAACATTCATGTAAAGATATTTAATCGGGGATGAGTAAAGTCGCGGTTATTCGCACGACACCGGAGACTGTTCTCGAAGACTATGAACGTCTTCTAGAGCTAGTCGAATATAAGAGGCATTTCTCAGGTCTAGAAGAGGTCGTCCTGAAGCTTAACCTCTCGTGGTCCCTCTTCTTCCCGGCTTGTTCAACACCCCCATGGCAACTCGATGGAGTTTTAAGGGTTCTCGTCAGAGACGGGTTTAAGGTTTACCCCGTCGAAGACCAGACCGTTGTAACAGACCCTTGGAAGGGAGCTTATCTGAATAAGTGGCTACCTGTGTTCGAGAAATACGGGGTTTCGTTCACACCCTTACCCAACGTCGAATGGATAGAATATAAGCCGAAATCCAAACTATTAGCGTTAGACAAGTTGTTTCATGGAAAAATCCTCGTACCTAAGCTTTTCATAGGTAGGGGTATAATCCATTTAGCTACGTTAAAAACTCATGGACATACAGTCATCACAGGCGTCGTCAAAAACGCCTTCGGAGGATTGATTCCAAAATACCGTCACCACGCCCATAAGCTCATCCACGAGGTACTCGTCGACCTGCTTCAGATTCAGAGGGAAATACACCCAAGAATACTCGGTTTGATCGACGGGACGGTTGCCGGTGACGGAGCAGGACCTAGAACAATGATTCCTAGAGAGTGTAATCTCTTGATAGCGGGGATCGATCAGGTAGCTGTGGACTCCGTGGCGGCGAAGATCATGGGCTTTAATCCTATGGAGATAGAGTATCTTCGTAGGGCTCACGAGATGGGGCTTGGATGCGCTGATGTAGGTGCGATCGACCTAGTCGGCGACATAGACCTAAGAAAAATCCGTTTAAACTTTAAAGCCCGTCGAAGCCCAGTCGTGTTTTTCGACCAGCTTCTCAGGAAAGAATTGTCTAAATACTTTCCGTTGGTCGAAACTATTCTGTTTCACACACCCATCTTCAGATTGGCTATTCTAGGCTCGTCCATATATCACGATTATATATGGTATCCGACCATAGGACGGCTACGTATAAGAAGGTTTTTTGAGACTCGATGGGGTAAACTATGGTTGACTTATCCCTATGGAGAACGTCCTCGTGAGACCTATCTTCGGAGATGGAATCCTTATTAAGGTGTTGACGGTGGGAGGGTTTAAACGTCTGGATAATAAAACCGTGGCCTTGATTAGGCTTATTCGCCCTCAACAGTGGTACAAGAACCTTCTAGTCTTCATACCGGCCGTCTATGCTCTTTCGCTCTTCGAGTACAGGCTGTGGCCTACCATGCTTTTGTCATTCATCTCGGCTTGTCTAGTTTCCGGGGCCAACTACATCTTAAACGATATTCATGACCTAGAGAGAGATAAACGGCACCCGAGTAAACGTTTCCGACCGCTACCTTCCGGGCTCGTCTCACCGATGGAGGCTCTAGCCTTCTGTTTTTTCGTATTGTCCGCAGGTTTTCTCTCTGCGTACTTAGTGAACCAAGGTTTTTTCTTAACGATAACGACCTTCTTCTTGGTTACTCAGCTATACACCTTTGTATTGAAACGGTATCCTTTTGTAGATATAGTCACCATATCGTTTAACTACGTCATTCGAGCCGTAGCGGGAGCATATGCCATAGAGGTACCTGCTTCGCCTTGGCTTATAGTAGGGATCTTCTTCCTAGCTTTACTACTATCCACCGGGAAACGAGCCGGAGAGCTTATGGAGCTTAAGGAAGAAGCTATGGAGCATAGAGAGGTGCTTAGATTCTATACAGAGGAGTGGGTGAGCCAGGGGCTAACCATGGCTTCAACCCTTGTGATACTGACCTATGCCATCTACTGCATCGAAGTTCACGGCAGTAGACTTCTCCCCACGCTTCCTCTAGCCGTCTACCTTATAATGCGCTATAACCATCTCGTAAGAAGTAGCCCAGATATGGCAAGCAACCCGCATAGACTATTCAGCGACAAGGGGTTTTTCAGCTCGTTCGCCCTATGGCTTATCTTAACTGTCCTCCTGCTCTATCTAATATAATCTGGAATATCTAAAGCGGAAGCCTAGCATAGAGATACTGGTTAGCAGACAACGTCACGATTCTTCAACGGTTCTTGATTAATGTATGCAACTAGTTCCCTAGCTATCCTCTATTTTTTATTTTTAAGGAAGATATTATTATCTTAGGGGGTTGTAGGTTGAGGCGTTTAGCCGTCGGGTTTATAGGCTGCGGCGGTATCGCCGAGGCGCATGCCAGAAGACTTTCGAGGTCTAACGTGGTCGAGTTTAAGGCTTTCAGCGACATAGTCCGTAGCAGGGCTGAGTCTTTCGCTTCGACCTATGGAGGTGAGGCTTATGAAGACTGGAGAGCCATGCTCGATAAAGTCGAACTTGACGTGGTGTTCATATGTCTACCGCCTTTCGCCCACAGCGACGAGGTTATGGTAGCGGCTGAGAAGGGTGTAAACATATACATCGAGAAGCCTATAGCTCTCGACGTTAAGCTCGCCAGAGAGATGGCTAGAGCCGTAGAGAAGCACGGGGTTAAAAGCCAGGTAGGCTACCAGTCTAGGTTCGGAGCAGGCGTCGAAAAGGCCAAGAGCCTCATAGACTCCGGTAAGGTCGGGTCCATAGGGTTTGTTTCAGGGATCTCCTGGTTCAGGTTTCTCCGAAGAGACTGGTGGATCGATAAGTCTAAAAGCGGCGGTCAGCTCGTCGAGCAGGGCACGCACCTCTACGATACGTTAAGATGGCTATGCGGAGATGTGGAGAGGGTGTACGCCGAGATGGATAAGCTGTTTTACAGACACATCGAAGAGATGACTATCGAAGACGTAAGCGGCGTCGTCCTGAGGTTTAAATCCGGAGCGATAGGTGTGGTTTCGATAACCATAGGGGGTGTGCCCCACTATACACAATCGAAGTGGAACATAGTAAGTTGGGATGCGATGCTCGAATCCGAGAACCCAAACCACCTGAGGGTCTACTGGAGCAACGAGAAACCCGTAAGGATTGAGGAGTTTAAGGACCCCTTCAGAGATACCATGGCTTTAGCCGAGCTCGACCTTCTTAAAGCCGTGTCGGAGGATAGGGATACGAGAACACCTATATCCGAAGGAGTTAAAACGCTTGAACTAACCCTTGCGGCTGTTAAATCGGCTGAGGAGGGTAGACCCGTCACATTACCCCTATAGCATCCCTCTTTTTCCCCTATTTCTCGACCTCTGCAAAACAGTCTCCAGAGACCTATCGTAAGCTTCCATAACGTTTAGAAGGGCTTTATGGAACATTAGGTAGGACCGTTCTAAAAATATGTGAGAGGAAAAGAGGGTTCATCCCGGTATGGGTCTGAACGCTATGAACGCTCCGATACCGGCTATCAATGCGTTTAACGCCGCTCCTAGTATGAAGCCGCCTACGAAAGGAACCGCACGTTCCTCGTAGAACTTGCTACCCCCGATCCTGAGAACCATCCACTTTACGATCCCGCAGATAAGCGCGACCGCCCATGTTCCGTGAAGCCCTCCTATCCAGTCCCAAGCGATTATGCTCATAAGCGGGTCAGGCATCCACAGAAATCTGACGTGTAAAAGGCTCATCACGACCATGAATACGAAGCCGCCTGTGACCCAAGGAGCGATGTCCACCATAGGGCGCGGTGAAGGTACAGCCCACATGTGGTTAACTCTACCCATGAGGTCGTTCGTCGTGTAGCACGTCGTCACACCCATCCCGTATATCCCCGGGAGCACGACGTTCATTATACAGGCTGTAAACATGGCGACTATCAAGGCTATAGACGCGATTTTAACCACGTTTCTCGGATGCACCTTTCTCAGACTGGCCATCTTATAGGACCCTAGAACCGTGTAAAAGGTGGTGCACCATGGCACGCTGGGTCTATGCGAGGCGAGCTCGTATACGAAAGTGTGAGCCAGTATATGGTCTGTGTCGGTGACGGGTGTCGAGTATTCGGTGGGCCAGAGAAGGGTCTTGGCGAAACCTGGGCCAAAGTTGTAACCCGGTTCGTTGGAGAAACCTATCCGTCCCCAGAGCTGGCTCATAGTGAACCACGTTACGACGCCTGTGAGTATCACGACGAAGGAGGCCCAGACGCTCATACCGGCCGAAGCGAAGAGAATGATCCCGAATACGTAGGATGCTATGAACACCAACCATGCTGTCCGGTAGGACATAGGCTCCCCTGCTTCAAGCTCCGGATCCCTAGCCCCTCCGAAAGCCATCTTCAGGGTCCTCACTATATGATGTCTTTCATGGAAGATCGTCATGACGAACGCTCCTAAGGTGACTCCTGTGATCAGACAGCCGAACGCGAGAGGAGGGTCGGCGAACGGGGTGTTTTCCCCACACCAGCTTCTGCCGCAGAAGCCCATGTCTGTGTATCCGGTGTAGTATCCTAGGGCGCAGGCGATGGCGCTAGCCACCTCATATACGATACCCCAGAACACGACGCTGAAGAGCGAGTGTAAAGGCGTCAAGAACACTAGCGCATACAGTGGAGCATGCTTAGCGATCCCGTAGTGCCATGGTATTCCGACCGGCGCTATCCAGTGGCAACCCGGGCCACATGTGTTTGTACGCCACATGTAGATGTCAGGGAACCACGGGAAGAACGCGATACAGGCTCTGACCAGTTCTAGACCTAGTCCGATTAAGAAGCCTAGGATAAACGTCGACCTTCCAACCCACTTTGGATTTCCCACCTCCTCCACACCTATCATAGCGCTGTTTGCTATCGTAACCTGGGGATATGGTAGCATCTCGATGTCTATCCACTGATGACGGAATATGCTGATGAGACCTACGCTTATGCCTGCGAAGAAGGCGAACGAGAAGAATCGCCATATTATAGCCGGGAGCAGCTGGTTCCAAGGTATGGCTGTGAGGCTTCCTGTACCCATGATTAGAGCCTCAGCCGCCTCTCTTGGAGGAGAGACGAATTCAGGCACATATCTTATAGCGTCTTCAGGGGTGCCCACCCTAGCTATAATAGGCTCGAAAGATTCCCTCCAGGGAGAGTCCTGATTCGCGAAAGCTGAAGCGGCTAAAGCGACGACGTATAGAAAAACAAGGTTTCCAGCTGTCAAGTATTTTTTAACAGCCGGTATCCGGGCTAGCAGAGCGATTATTAAAGTCATCACAAAGGGCATGCCTAGGAGGTCGACCCCAGGGGTAGCTATCAGGTCTCCGGCGTTCATGTTACAGGTGAAGGGGAACGGTAGAAAGTAAACGAATACATTTCCTAAAACCGTTAGAATAGCCGTTATGACGATAGTCCAAGTCAGCAGCGGTGCGGTGATCTTAAGCTCCTCGTACCTACTGCTCATCTTCCCTCGCAGAGTAGTGTGTATCTCAAAAAATTTAAGACTTATCCATAGTTAATCGAAAACGGTATGGGTGAAATGAGGCGATCTAAGTTAATAAGAGCCTTCGACCAGTTAGACTCTTGGTTTTGATAACCCTCAGGGAGCTTGTGAAGAGGTACTGGGACTATATGGCTTTAGCGCTCATAGTGGTTTACGCAACCCTATCCGTGAAGACGTTCTATAGACCCGGCATCCCGATAGGGTGGGACCATCCCAACTATATAAACCAGGCATGGTTCACCTTCGAATATCTACTACCAGAAGGTAGGCTTCTGGGATGGAGCCCGCTAAACCAGTTTGGATGGCCTCTAAACCAGTTCTACTACTGCGGGCCTCACACGTTTGTAGCTTGCTTGGCGTACCTCCTCATGGGCTTCATCGACTTCTATACGGTCTACAAGCTTGCTTTAAACATCGTCTACGCATCCTACGCCCCCGCTATGTACGTATACGTCAGAGCCTTGACAGGGGATAGGGTAGCCGCCGTAGCGGCGGCTCTATTATCCGTGACAGTTTTCCCGGGTGAGAATCCTTGGCTCGACGCAGGGCTTAGGCAGATATACGAGATAGGTATGTGGGGGCAGAGCATGGGTGTGGTCTTATCGCTGGTAGCGACCGGTCTAGCCGTCTACATGGTAGACCTAGACCTGGGCTTTAGATGGCTTGTGACCGGTATATGGGCGTCTTTTTTCTCCGCGGCGACCATGGTGACACACCCCATGGTGTTCTACGGCTTCGTTGTCTCGCTAGCCGTTTTAATGGCTATGAGAGCCTCTACGCTAAACCTCAGGGTAGCGTTCCGTAGGGTCCTAGACTTCCTGCTCATCGCATGCCTAACGGCGGCTTTCACGTCCTTCTGGCTTATCCCGATGCTCAGATACAACGGAACCTACCATAACCTCACTTGGAAGATTAAGTGGGATGTCGGGAGATGGGCTCTTAGGGACATCCTTTCGTCCTTCCAGCCATACACATGGCTTGTGATACCCCTGTCGTTTTCGGCCGTGCCTTTCAGGCTGTGGACCCTTGTAAAGACCACGGAGAGCTTGAGAACGAGGACCTTGGGAGCCGGCTTCCTCTTTCTCGGCTTAACCACGTTCCTATATTCTCTACTAACCCTAACGCCCCATACGCTTCTGTCAGCCGCTCTCCTATTAGCTTTGGGATACCTTGTTCATAGAGACGAGGGGTATCACCCGTTGATCTCTGCTACCGTTCTCCTTTGGATAGGTGCAGGACCTGAAAGCCTCAAGTTTAGAATCGGGACCTCTGAGATAGACTTTACACGCGTAATACCCTTCTACGAGCAGCTGGCTTTCGGTAAGTGCGTAGCGCTGGCCAGGTGTATGATTATAGCTTTAACCGGGATAGGGTTCTCGAGGTTAATCCAGCTACTGAACGCTTACGGCGATAGAAGGCCTAGGGCGAGGTTGAGGGCCACCATGCTTTGCTTTCTACTAGGTTTGATTCTCGTCTCGGCGTCCTTAAGCTCCCAGGTGGAGACTACGGATATAGCTTATCCCCTGAAAGACCGCTTGGTATTCGCCTTAAGCGAAGACTACTCTCTGCCGGCTGAGGTCGATGAGCTTATAACATGGGTTCTGAGAGCTTGTAAGACGAACACCTATGTGTTGATTCAAGACACCCTTGGGGTTGTAGACCCGCCTAGCCATTACGTCTACCTCACCTCGATGGTCACAGGCACCCCGGTGATAGGTGGTATATACGGAACCAGATACATAACAGACCCGATAGCCAACACAGAGGAGAGGAGGATCTTATCCGTGGAGACGGGCAAACTAGCAGGCGACCTCGGTTTTCTAGAGACGGCGGCTAGGGAACTGGGTATAACATACATAGCGGTCATAGACCCCGTTCTCAGAAACTCCCTAAGACGACACGGCTATAGACCGCTCTTTCGCAATAGCTTGTACGAGGTTTTCAGGACGAGAACTTTCAACCCCATAGCCTCCATCGAAAACCCTAAAGCAGCCCTGAGAGTTTTGGAGTATGACGTAGACCGTATAGTCATAGAGTTTAGAGGAACGAAATACGGCGATATCTTAAAGATTAGAATGCTCTACTACCCTGACCTCAATATAAAATTGAACGGGAGACCCGTGGCCGCGGTCGAATACTACCCGTCTATTCTCGAGAGAAGGTTAGGGCTGAGGATACCGTTCATAGAGGTTATGCTGCCTGGGGGAAGCGGGGTGGTTACGATAACCTACAAGCCAGATATGGTGAGCTATACGACCTCGTTAGCCACGCTTGCGATAGCCCTAGCGGCTACTGCCGTATACTTGACTAGGAGGCTTTGGAGTGTTGTTAGTCTCCGTTTAACGCGTGGTGTAGAGAAATGGGTCTGAGAAAAACACTGTTATTCGTGGGTTTAACGGGGGTTTTAATAGTGTTGCTCGCATACGTGTTAGCCGGGGCTCCTGTGAAGAAAACGGTCGAGGTAGATTTTTCTAACGACGGAAGGTTTAAGCCCTTGCATAGGGGCGTTAACGACGGGCCGCTATACACCGAGCGGAAACTCGCGGTTTACGACCTTTCAGACTATTACCGAGAACTCCAAGTAAGGTGGGTTAGGCTTCACGACCAATGGGGCGCCGTCGACGTGGACTACGTTTTCCCAGACATGACCGCAGACCCCTCTGACCCCGAATCCTACGACTTCCGGCTTACAGACAGGTGTATAGAAGCCATACGCGGCATCGGCGCCGAAGTGATATATAGGCTGGGCTACAGGTGGCATGAGCCTCCTCTGAACAAGCCGCCGGAGGACTATGAGAAATGGGCGGATGTATGCCTGCATATAGCCATGCATTATAACGAAGGATGGGCTGACGGCTATAGGTTTAACATAACCTACTGGGAGATATGGAACGAGCCGGACATAGAGAGGTTTTGGAACGGGACGTTGGAGGACTATTGGAGACTCTATGATACCGTGGCTAGGAGGATAAAGGAGCGTTATCCATGGGCTAAAGTCGGCGGGCCGACCATAGCGTGGAACCTAGAGTTTCTGAGAGATTTTCTCAAACTGTGTAGGGAGCATGATTCACCTATCGACTTCGTATCGT
>Ga0190363_1001048_pt1 | contig 16531 bp, 14 predicted proteins | sample 48721867_MG_FD_161272 | JGI IMG/M metagenome (GOLD analysis project Ga0190363, IMG submission 161272) | Hydrothermal vent microbial mat bacterial communities from Southern Trench, Guaymas Basin, Mexico - 4872-18-6-7_MG | ecosystem: Environmental > Aquatic > Marine > Hydrothermal vents >... | reverse complement strand
CCATGAGAGTCATCCCCTAGAGTATAATGTGCTCTTCAAGCCCATAGGGACGAGGAGTGGGAGATTCGAGATATATTCAAATGAGCTGTCAGAGGAGTGTTACCACAACCCTAAGTCACGGTGGTTTAGAAATCCCCATGTTCACCCTATACCACGATACATCCCGATAGCGGAGCCGAGGGGGAGGGACGAATTCTATCTGATAGGGGGTAAAGCCGTATGGCATCAGAAGAGTGCAACCCAGCATAACAGGGCGTTGATGGAGGATGCCATAGAGGCTGGATGCCCCTATACGGTGATATACATAAACGCAGAGAGGGCGAAGAAGCTTGGTCTCCGAGATGGAGACCTCGTGGAGCTCGAATGTGTTGGGCCTAGAAGCGAGGACGATCCCTGCGTAATAGATGAGAGAGCGATAGGGGTGAGGGAGAGGGGAAGGATAAGGTTGACGGAGGCCCTCCATCCAGACGCCCTCTGGATATACTTCGCAGCCGGACATAGATCGAGGCTTATGCTGAAGAAGGCTGGGGAGGGCGTGTTGATGAATATGCTAATACCCTACAGCGTCTCCCCCTACGCAGGGGGCTGTGGAAAAAACTATTCCATCGTGAAGCTGAGGAGGATGGGGGATTGACCAGATATGCCTTGATATTCAACCTGAATAGATGCGTGAGATGTAGAACCTGCTACATCGCCTGCAAATGGGAGCATGGAATACCCTTCCATCCCAGGGATGAGGCGCATCCACGGGAGTATTATCGACTGAGATACGTATCATGGGAGTGGGGCTCCTACCCCAATGTGAGGAGGTCTCACATACAGATAATATGTATGCACTGCGACGATCCCCTCTGCATAGACTTCTGTCCAACCCAGGCGATAGTTAAACGGGGAGATGGAATAGTATATGTCGATAAGGAGAGATGCAATGGATGTGGCGTCTGCGTCCACGTCTGCCCCTATGGTGCCCTCTATATAGGGCCGGATGGGAAGGCTGATGGATGCGATCTCTGCGTCGATAGGGTGGATTCGGGTTTGGAGCCTAGATGTGTTGAGGAATGCCCTGCCAAGGCGATAATCTTCGGAGATCTCGACGATGAGGAGGGGCAGGCTCATAGGCTTGTATCCTCTGGGGAGGCGAGGCCACTTCTCCTCGATGGCGTGAAGGGGACATCGGTCTATTATGTGCCGTCGAGAAATGAGCGGTGGGATGAGCTGCCAAGGGATACGAATTTCCTGAAGGCGCTGGGGGAGAGGAAGAGAGATCTACCGCCGATCAAGGGCCTAATCCGAGGTTGATGGCGTTCCTCAGGAGACATAGAGTTCCCAGCTCCTTTGGATCCACTCCGCCTTCGCTGCTACCCTCGGGGTGGGGGCTGAATAGGATGACGAGTCCCTCACCATATCGGGCTGAGACTATCGCGGCGGAGCCATCCTCATAGACGGCTATAACCTCTACACCACTACCGGCCATCATGTGAGGCCCATTTTGATACCAGATCCTAATTCGCTCAGGACATCCCTCCACCAGGGGGTGATCCGGATCGACAACCCTTATCTCAACGACGCCGATACTCCGCATCCTCATATTGGTCACATTGATGATGCCTAGCCCCTCAGGTCGCCCTGGGACCTCAACTCTCTCCGCAGCCATATAGGCTCCAGCGCAGATGCCAATATAGAGGCCCCCTCCCCCGACAAACTTCCTAATCTCCCTCAGTCCCCGGGAGTCGAGGGCTGAGATCATCTCAGCCGTATAACCCCCTGGAACTATCAGCACCTTACAGTCCTCTTCAAATCCTCCACGGCGGACATAGCCCTCATCAATCTCTCTATAAGGGATCCCCAGCATCTTCAGACTCTTCTCCACATCTCCAGCGAGGACGGCTCCAGAGCCCGCATAGACGTAGACCTCAGCTCTTTCACGATGGATTCCAACACTCATAGCTTCACTGATGGTGAGGAGGATGACTAGAAAAATAGATGTCTCTCCTCATCCCTTCCCTATAACTTCTTCAGTATCCACCTCTCCTTTGCGTAGCCCGTCTCCTTTGAGGGCTGTTCAAGGGTTAGGTCCTCTATCTCAGCTCTGAGGCCGCAGAGCTCCTTGAGGGCTGCGAACATGAGATTCGTCATTATATGGCTTGGACTGGCCCCCTCATTCACCAGTCTTATAGAGGACTCGATGACAGAGACACCGAACATCTCTATGATGACCTCATCCTCAGCCACCTTCGTCAACTGTATTTTGGCCATGTAGCCCATCTCCTCCAGGAATTCGCCGACCCTCTTCAAGACGTCGTAAGGTTCACGGCTTGGGAACTCTATTCGCTTCCGGAGCTCCTTGAACCCTATCTCCCCGACGCGTCTGAAGAACTTCTCGGCGGCCTCCTTCCCATGGAGCTCCGAGTAGGCCTTACAGATGTTATAGTTGACGAAGTCTAGGAACTCCGGTTTCACCATCTTTATGGGTATCTCCTTCGACAAATCAACCCCCAAATATCCTATTCCTAGACGACTTATCTTTTTCTCAACGATCCTAGATTGTTTTATCCTCTACATCTCTCTGAGGAGGCATTCTCCTCCGGATCAAGGGGTTTGACGTATTCTAGGAGATGGATGCCATATCTAGCTCTCCTGACTCTGCCCGTCCACTTGAAGCCTAGCTTCTCATAGAGCCTTATAGCGGATCTCAGCTCTGGGTGGGGGTCACCCCGATATAGGAGAGCCAGCTCCTCCTCTATTTGTCTATCCCTCCCCTAGGCGAAACCGATGATCCTCCCCTTCTCCTCAGCGATAATTAGGATCACGTCCCCTTCTCTAATACCCCTCTTAAAGGCGTCTCTATGACTAATGATGCCCTTCATCTCATATTCGATAAAAGAGGCTGGTAGATCCCTCTCAAACCCTCCAATACCTCTAATTGACATTCTATAACCCTTTCTACGTCTTTCTCTATCGCAGCCCTGATCTTAACCGTCATCTCATCGCTCTATTAACTACGTTACCCGATGTTAAGTGCTTATATGAGGCGTCTCTCACTATAAGGAGGCTTAGTTAATATTACCGAACATGATGAGATGTGGTCGTAGGCATATGATCTCTAATGAGGGGTAGTCGATTTTCTGAGGGGCAAGGATTAATGGGCCTTCCTAAATCCCTAAACATTTATTAACGGGTGTTCGACCTACACTATAGCCTTTGGGGGTTAAGACGGCTTTTAGTCATGTGTTGGGGGGAATCGGAGCTAGTGAGGGTGAGCGAGAAGCCCATGCTTAATCCTCTATTCGATGGGAGGGATGAGATTGGAGGGGGTCACTCTAACTGATAGGGATTATTGGGAGATTATGAAGGCCTTCTTCAGGGAGGAGGGCCTTGTAAGACAGCACCTCGAGAGTTACAACGAGTTTGTGAGACATACGCTCCAGAAGATCATCGATGAGATCGGCGGCATGACTATAGAGGTTCCGGGGAAGACCTATGAGGTGCGCTTCGAGACCATCGAGGTTGGCAGACCGAAGATCACGGAGGTAGATGGAACTGAGAGGGAGGTCTATCCCAAAGAGGCGAGGATCCGAAATCTCACCTACTCCGCCCCCCTCTACCTCGATATAGTTCTCAACGACGGCGTGAGAGAGATCTTCGAGAGAGTTCACATCGGCGAGCTCCCCGTCATGGTTAAATCCGATCTCTGCGTCCTCTCAAGGCTCTCAAGGGATGAGCTCATCAGGATCGGCGAGGACCCTGATGAGGTCGGCGGCTACTTCATCATTAACGGCTCAGAGAGGGTGATCGTCGCCCTAGAGGATCTGGCTCCAAACCGGATTCTCGTTGAGATTGACGAGAGGGGTTCCAAGCCCGTCTATAGGGCTAAAGTCTTCTCCACAACCGTAGGCTTCAGAGCCCGTATAGAGATGGTTATCAAGTCCAAGGGTGAGATAGAGGTCTCCATACCAGGAGTTCCAGAGGCCATTCCCCTCGTCGTATTAATGAGGGCGCTGGGCGTCGAGACTGATAGGGAAATCGCCGAGATGGTTTCCCTCGATGAGGATGTCATCAACGAGCTTGAACCCTCCTTCAGGAAGGCCGCATCAGTCCAGAGCGTCGAGGACGCCATCCTATACATAGGCAACAGAGTCGCCTACGGCCAGGTGAGGGAGTTCAGGATCAAGAGAGCCGAAGCGGTTCTAGATCGAAATCTCCTTCCTCATCTCGGCCGTGAGCCTAGGGATCGCATCAAGAAGGCCTACTACCTCGCCGAGATGGCCTGTAGACTCATCGAGTTGAAGCTGGGGAGACGTAAGGAGGATGACAAGGATCACTTGAAGAATAAGCGCATCAAGCTGGCAGGCCCCCTCTTAGCCGAGCTCTTCAGAAGCGCCTTCTGGAGCCTATACCGGGATATGCGATACCAGCTTAGGAGGATGAGCAGTAGGCGTAAGGGTATCATACTCTCAGCCGCCGTTAGGCCGGGCATCATCACAAGCCGTCTACAGCATGCGTTGGCCACGGGCAACTGGAGGCGCGGGCGCGTCGGCATGACTCAGCTCCTAGACCGAACCAACACTCTGTCAACCATCAGCCATCTCAGACGTATACAGTCGCCGCTGAGCCGCAGTCAGCCCAACTTCGAGGCAAGAGACCTTCACTCTACTCATTGGGGTAGGTTATGCCCCAACGAGACGCCTGAGGGGGCTAACTGTGGACTCGTGAAGAATCTCGCCCTAATGGCGACGATGTCGAGAGGAATCTCCCCCGAGGGTGTTAAGAGGCTGCTCATCTACCTCGGCGTCGTCCCCCTCGATATGGCTGACAGGGAGGCGAGGAGGGGGGCGAAGGTCTTCGTCGATGGCACTCTCCTAGGCTACACCTCCTCACCTGAGAGGCTCGTCGAGGAGGTTAGGGAGCGTCGACGCCGAGGGGAGATAAGTGATGAGGTGAACATCGCATACTATAAGGAGCACAACGAGATCTATGTGAACTGCGATGAGGGGCGTATAAGGAGACCCCTCATTATGGTCAAGGATGGTAGACCCCTCCTCAGGAAGAGGCATGTCAGGAACATAGAGACCGGTAGATGGACTTGGAGAGACCTGATAAGGGAGGGGATCATCGAATACCTAGACGCAGAGGAGGAGGAGAACGCCTACATCGCCCTCTCAGAGCGGGATGTCACCCCTGAGCATACGCATATGGAGATATGTCCCTACACCATTCTCGGCGTCACAGCCGCCCTAATACCCTACGCCGAGCATAATCAGTCGCCGAGGAACACGTATGAAGCGGCCATGGCGAAGCAGGCTCCAGGCTTCTACGCTCTAAACTTCAGGGAGAGAACCGACACGAGGGCGCATATACTACACTATCCGCAGAGGCCGCTGGTTTACACTAAGCCGATGGAGATACTCGGCTACAATGAGAGGCCGGCAGGTCAGAACTTCATCGTCGCCGTCCTCAGCTCAACGGGCTATAACATGGAGGATGCCATAATCTTCAACAAGTCGAGCATAGAGCGGGGCCTAGGGCACTCAAGCTTCTATCGCATCTATAAGGCTGAGTGTAAGCAGTATCTCGGCGGAGCTAAGGATCGGCTGACAATCCCCGAGCCCGGGATCCGGGGATACCACGGCGCCCAGGCCTATAGGCTGCTGGAGGAGGATGGAATCGTCGCCGCGGAGGCGGTCGTAAAGGGTGGAGACATACTCATAGGCCGAGTCAGCCCGCCCAGGTTCCTGGAGGAGTATAGGGGCTTTGAGGTTAAGGGCCCACAGCTGAGGGATACCTCCATCGGCGTTAGGCCGACGGAGGAGGGGGTTGTCGACACCGTCTTCGTCACCAAGGATATAGAGGGCTCACACCTCGTGAAGGTGAAGGTTCGCAGCCATAGGGTTCCAGAGCTGGGCGACAAGTTCGTCTCGAGGCATGGCCAGAAGGGGGTCATCGGGATGGTAGTACCCCAGGAGGATATGCCCTTCAGCGTCCATGGCATAGTCCCCGACATCATCATCAATCCCCACGCCTTCCCATCGAGGATGACCGTCGGCCAATTCATAGAGTCCATCGCGGGCAAGGTGGCAGCCCTGAGAGGCGAATTCGTCGACGGCACCCCCTTCAGCAACGAGAAGGTGGACAATCTCACGGAGGCCCTCAGGAAGCTAGGCTTCAAATCCAGCGGGAGGGAGCTGATGTACGACGGCGTCACAGGCAAGATGTTCGAGGCTGAGATATTCGTAGGCGTCGTCTACTATCAGAAGCTCCATCACATGGTGCTGGACAAGATCCACGCCAGGGCCCGTGGACAGGTTCAGATGCTTACAAGGCAGCCCACCGAGGGCCGAGCTAGGGGCGGAGGCCTCAGATTCGGCGAGATGGAGCGTGACTGCCTCATAGGACATGGAGCTGCGATGCTATTGAAGGATCGCCTCTTGGAGGAGTCTGATGCCTACACGATATACGTCTGCGAGCGCTGTGGGAAGCTAGCCTATTATGATATGAGGCTCCGACGATATATCTGCCCCCTCTGCGGCGAGAAGGGCCTTGTGGAGCCCGTAACCGTCTCCTATGCCTTCAAGCTCCTATTACAGGAGCTCCAAAGCCTCTGTATATCGCCGACTTTGAAGCTGAGTGGGGAGGGATAGTGATGTCGAAGCTGATAGACTCCATCAAGTTTGGCATCCTCTCTCCGGATGAGATTAGGCGGATGAGTGTCGTCGAGATCCAGACCTCCGACACCTACGATGAGGATGGAGCCCCAATCTCGGGTGGGCTAATGGATGGACGCCTCGGCACCTTGGAGCCCCGTCAGCGATGTAGAACCTGTGGAAACATCGCCGCCAACTGCCCCGGCCACTTCGGTCATATAGAGCTGGCTGAGCCTGTTATCCACGTCGAGTTCGCGAGACATATCTATCGACTGCTCTCCGCCACCTGTAGAAGCTGCGGCAGGATACTGCTGTCTGATAAGGAGATCGAGGAGATGCGGGAGAGGATGGAGGAGGATCGGAGGCTCTTCGGCGAGGTTCGAGACGAGACCTACGAGGAGATCTTTAGGAAGGCGAAGGCGAAAAAGAAGAATAAGCGATGCTCCCACTGTGGCATGCCTCAGTTTGAGATCAAGTTTGTGAAGCCCACCTCCTTCTACGAGGTGAAGGAGGAGGCCGAGGAGGGGGAGGAGAGGGAACCGAGGCTTAAGCCCAGCATGATCCGAGAGTGGTTTGAGCGTATACCAGATGATGATCTAAGGCTGCTTGGATTCGACCCCGAAGTCGCCAGGCCCGAGTGGATGATCCTACAGGTTCTCCCTGTTCCCCCCGTTGATGTGAGGCCGAGCATCATCCTCGAATCAGGAATCAGAGCCGAGGATGATCTAACGCATAAGCTCGTAGATATAATCCGCATCAATCAGCGTCTTAAAGAGAACATCGAGGCCGGCGCCCCCACCCTGATCATCGAGGATCTCGCCGAGCTGCTGCAATATCATGTCACCACCTACTTCAACAATGAGGTCTCGGGGATTCCACCTGCTCGACATCGATCCGGGAGAACCCTCAAGAGCCTGGCTCAGAGATTGAAGGGGAAGGAGGGCCGCTTCAGGGGCAACCTCTCCGGTAAACGAGTTGACTACTCAGCTCGAACCGTCATATCGCCCGACCCGAATCTCGACATCAACGAGGTGGGAGTCCCCTTCCACATAGCCATGAGGCTGACGGTTCCAGAGCCGGTGACGGAGAGAAACCTGGAGGAGATGAGGCAGCTCGTCATCAACGGCCCCAATAGGTATCCCGGCGCCCTATACATCATCAGGCCCGACGGCAAGCGTATCAGACTTGAGTTTGTCGCAGACAGGGAGAAGCTGGCTGAGACCCTCGAGCCAGGCTTCATCGTCGAGCGCCACCTCAGGGACGGAGACATCGTCCTCTTCAACCGTCAGCCCAGCCTACACAGGATGAGCATCATGGCTCATAGGGTGAAGGTTCTCCCCTATAAGACCTTCAGGCTCCACCTCGCTGTCTGTCCCCCCTATAACGCCGACTTCGACGGCGACGAGATGAATCTCCACGTCCCCCAGAGCAAGGAGGCTCAAACCGAGGCCAGATTACTGATGCAGGTTCAGGATCAGATCCTCTCACCCCGCTATGGGGCTCCCATTATTGGAGCCACGAAGGACTTCATCACGGGAGCCTATCTGCTGACTAGGAAGGAGACGATGCTTACAGCCGATGAGGTTGGAAAGCTGCTGGCTGCAACTGGATACGACGGCCCCATGCCTGAGCCGACGGTTAAGGAGCCGGAACCTCTCTGGTCCGGCAAGGACATCTTCAGCCTCTTCCTACCTGAGGACTTCAACTTCGTCACCAGGGCGAGCATCTGCCGCCACTGTCCCGAATGCCTAAAGGAGGAGTGCCCCTACGATGCCTATGTCGTGATTCAACATGGAAAGCTGAAGATGGGCGTCATTGATAAGAATAGCATAGGAGCTGAGAAGGCTGAGACGATATTTCACCGCATCGTGAAGGATTATGGCACCGATGTGGCGCATGACTTCCTCAACTCCATCTGCAGGCTCATCAACACCTTCCTCTCCATAAGGGGATTCACCTATGCCCTCGATGAGTTGGAGGTCAGCGAGGAGGAGAGAGAGAAGATCAGAACCGTCCTGAAGGAGATGGAGGAAAATGTCAGCCGCCTAATAAAGGACTATAAGGCGGGGAGGATGAAGCGACTTCCGGGACGTACCCTAGAGGAGACCCTCGAGTTCGAGATCATGAATGAGCTGGCTAAGGCGAGGGATAGGGCCGGAGAGCTCGTGGAGGCTAGATTGAAGCTGGACAACGCCGGAGTTATCATGACCCGCACAGGGGCGAGAGGCAGCAGCCTGAACATAGGGCAGATGATGGGCTCCGTCGGGCAGCAGTCGATCCGAGGTAAGCGGATCACCAGAGGCTACCTCAACAGGACACTGCCCCACTTCAAGGAGAACGACCCCAACCCAGCTGCACGGGGCTTCATCTATAGCTGCTACCGAGACGGCCTCAATCCACTGGAGTTCTTCTTCCACGCCATGGGAGGCCGGGAGGGCCTAGTCGACACGGCTGTGAGAACCCAGCAGAGCGGCTACATGCAGCGCCGCCTTATCAACGCCCTCGAGCATCTAAGGGTAGAATACGACGGCACCGTGAGGGATTCTATGGGCAACATAATCCAGTTCAGATATGGCGAAGACGGTGTCGACCCCGCGAAGAGCGATCATGGTAAAGCCGTCAACGTGGATCAGCTCATCGAGCGGGTGAGACTAGGCGAGGAGCGTGGTGAACCGGCATCCAAGAGTTTCATAGAGGAACGCGTAGGCGAGGTGGAGGATAAGCTGCCTCTAAGCATCGTCGAGGAGCTTAGAAGGCTGCTTCCAAATGCAGGTCTGACGAAGAGAGGCGTCGAGAGGGTAATCGAGGGGGCTGTGAGAAGCTATGAGTTCAGCCTCGTCGAGCCTGGAGAGGCTGTAGGCACCGTCGCAGCCCAATCCATTGGGGAGCCTGGAACCCAGATGACCCTGAGAACATTCCACTATGCAGGCGTCGCAGAGCTGAACGTCACCCTCGGGCTGCCGAGGCTGATAGAGCTGGTGGACGCCAGGAGGACGCCGTCGACGCCGACGATGACCATCTACCTCGATGAGGAGCATCGCCGCGACGCCGAGAAGGCGAGGGAGGTAGCCCAGAGGCTGACGTATACAACGCTGGGAGACATCCTAGACTTCATAGGTCTTGACATCAGGAGAGACGCCATAAGGGTTGTATTGAACCCCGAGAGGATGAGAAGCCTAGGTGTCAGCCAAGAGGATGTGGAGGAGGCGGTGCCAAAGCTGGAGAGGGAGGAGGAATACGTCTATCTACTGCCATTGTCGAAGGTTCGAGACGAGGATCCAGAGAAGATGATAGAGGAGCTCGCAGAGACCGGGATAAAGGGCATACCTGGGATAAAGAGGGTTCTCACCGTCTATGAGAATGGCGAGTGGGTTATAAAGACCGATGGATCAAACCTGGAGATGGCGCTGGACGTCAAAGGCGTCGACCCGACGAGGACGACGACCAACGACATACATGAGATCGCCAAGGTTCTAGGCATAGAGGCAGCTCGAAACGCCCTTATAAGGGAGGCGAAGGGGGTGCTAGATGAGCAGGGTCTCGACGTCGATGTGAGACATGTGATGCTAGTAGCCGATATAATGACAAGCACCGGCGAGGTTCAGCAGATAGGCCGCCATGGAGTCAGCGGGGCGAAGAGCAGCGTCCTCGCCAGAGCCGCCTTCGAATTGACGGTTCAACACCTCGTCGACGCCGCCGTAAAAGGTGAAACCGATCCGCTTAGAGGGGTGGTGGAGAACATCATCGTCGGCCAGTCGATGCCCCTCGGAACCGGCAGCGTGGAACTTTTTATGACCGTCGGGGGTAGAAAGCGATGAGCAGCCTAGACCACGAGTTGAGGATGGCCCTCAAGACGGGGAGGTTCCACCTGGGCTCTAAGAGCGCCCTTAAGGAGCTCCTACGGGGAAGGGCTAAACTCATAATCCTCTCCAGCAACTGCCCAGAGCATTACCGGGAGCAGATAGAGGAGTATGCCAGGCTCGCCGGAGTTCCCGTTTTGAGACATAAAAAGGATAGCGTAGACCTGGGAACCCTATGTGGCAAGCCCTTCCCCGTATCAGCAATTGTTATAAATGAACCAGGGGACTCAAAGATCTTGAACCTGGTGAAGTGGGGAGATGCTTAGGAACATAAAGATCACGGAGAATGAGCTTCGATATATGTCTCTATTAGAGAGGATGACAGGCGCCACGGTGCTCGACTGCATCATCGACGAGGAGGAGGACTTGATAATCTTCGCGGTTAAGAAGGGCGAGGTAGGGCTAGCCGTGGGGAGGAGGGGGGAGAAAATTAAGAAGTTTAAAAAACTGACGAATAAGAAGGTGGATATCTACGAGTACATAGAGGATCCCATAAAGTTCATCAAGAGCGCCCTCAAGCCGGCCAGGGTGAAGGATATAAAACTTGTTGAGAGAGTTGACGGCAGTAGAATCGCCATGGTCAGAGTCGAGGAGAAGGATAAGGGGATAGCCATAGGAAAGAATGGGAGGAACATCAAGAAGGTACGCTTCCTCGCCAAGCGCTACTTCGGCCTCGAAACTATAATAATAAGCTAAAAACACTATCTAATCTCCATCTCGATATAGACCTCGCTAGGCACCCTGATGCGCATGATGTTCCTCATCACACGTTCACGGGCGTCGATCTCTATCAATCGCTTATGAATCCTCATCTCATACTTATCCCAGGTATTGCTGCCATCGCCGCAGGGAGTTCTCCTAACTGGGACCACCAGCCTCTTCGTGGGCAGCGGGATGGGTCCCACCATCTTGACGCCCATTCTCCTAGCTATCTCCTTTATCTCTCGGCATACCATCTCCAGCTTCTTCGTATCGGTGCTGGTCAGCTTTATCCTCGCCCGCCTAACCATCCCGCCACCCCTCGGAGGACTCCACGGGATTTAAACCTTCCTAGCTCTCTATCTCCAGCACTATGCCGGCCGCTATGGTGGTCCCCATATCCCTGATGGCGAAGCGGCCTAGCTGGGGGAACTCCCTGTAGACCTCCATCGCCACCGGCTTAAGGGGCTCGAAGCGGACCACAGCTGCGTCGCCCGTCTTCAGATAGCTGGGATTCTCCTCGACGACCTGCCCGGTTCTTGGATCGAGCTTCGATATGAGCTCAGCGAATCTCACCGGAATCTGAGCCGTGTGGATGTGGAGCACTGGTGTGTATCCCTGGGCGATGGCCGTCGGGTGATGGATGACGAAGATTCGACCTTTAAAGGCCTTAGCCACCGTCGGCGGATTATCCGGGTATCCAGCCACCATTCCACGCCTCAGCTGAGCTCTGGAGACGCCCTTGACGTTGAAGCCTATGTTGTCACCTGGTTCAGCCTTGGGAATCCTGGTGTGATGGGTCTCAATGCTCTTAACCTCCCCCTCCAAGCCTCCTGGCATGAAGACAACCTTCTTACCGACCTCCAGGACGCCCGTCTCAATCCTGCCAACGGGGACGGTTCCAACGCCCCTGATGGAATAGACATCCTGGATCGGTATCCTCAGCGGCTTGTCGATGGGCTTCGGCGGGACCTCAAACTCGTCGAGGGCCTCAACTAGGGTTGGCCCATCATACCAGGGCATGTTCTTGCTCTTCTCCACCAGGTTGTCGCCGGTCCACCCTGAGACGGGGATGAAGTGTATCTTGTTGACGTTGTAGCCCACCATCCTCAGCAGCCTAGCGACGCCATCTTTAACCTCCTCGTATCGCTGCTGACTCCAGTTCACGGTGGGGTCATCCATCTTGTTGATGCAGACGACTATCTGATCGACGCCCAGCGTCTTAGCTAGGAAGGCGTGCTCCCTCGTCTGGCCTCCGGGAGTCATCCCAGCTTCATACTCTCCCCTCTTAGCCGAGACGAAGAGGATGGCTCCATCAGCCTGGCTGGCTCCGGTCACCATGTTCTTGACGAAGTCCCTGTGTCCAGGGGCGTCGATGATGGTGAAGAAGTACTTCGGCGTCTCAAACTTGTAGAAGGCGAGGTCGATGGTCAGTCCACGCTCCCTCTCCTCCTTGAGCCTGTCGAGTATCCAGGCATACTTGAAGGATTCCTTCCCCAGCGCCCGTGCTTCCTCCTCATACTTCTTGATGGTCTTCTCATCTACGGCTCCAGTTAGGTAGAAGAGGTGGCCTATCGTTGTGCTCTTCCCATGGTCTACATGGCCGATGACTATGAGGTTGAGATGTGGCTTCTCACTCATTCCCTAAACCTCCTACACACTGAGGATAGAATGAGACATAAAAAGTTTCCTGGGTTCATCCCTCGGCTACGTAAGGTTTTAAAGGGGGTGCTCAACGCCCTATTGGGGAAGATGCCCAACGGGATGTTCGCAGCCCGGAAGTTGGTGAAGATTCGGAAGAAGATGCGATTGAAGAGTCGAGACTATGTCAGGCGTCTCCGGAAGAAGATGCATAAGAAGGCCGACCCCCTCGAGGGCGCCCCCATGGCTCGGGGCATAGTCCTCCAGAAGGTCGGCGTAGAGTCGAGGCAGCCTAACTCCGCTATCAGGAAGTGTGTGAAGGTTCAGCTCATAAAGAACGGCAAGATCGTCACCGCCTTCCTTCCAGGGGATGGCGCTCTAAACTACGTTGAGGAGCATGACGAGGTTATCATAGAGGGCATCGGAGGGCCGAGGGCGAGATCTATGGGCGATATTCCAGGCGTCCGATATAAGGTGACGAAGGTAAACGGCGTCCCCCTAAAACTCCTTGTTCTAGGTAAGGCTAAGAAGCCGATGAGGTAGCTTTCATCTCTCTCATCGCTAGGGCAAGTGGGACGTTCACCAATAGGAAGGCTGAGGCGATATAGAAGCATAGGGCCATGTTGAACTCCTCGCTTATCGTCGACATTATTATAGGACCAACGATGGAGCCGAGGTCGAAGAAGGTTCTATAGGTTCCTATGGCGGCGCCTCGGAGTTCTCCCCTAACGGACTCGGAGGCGATGACGGGGGAGACGATCCAGATAGCCCCTGTCGAGAGGCCTATGAGGAAGATCGTGGCGGCTATGAGGATGGGGTTATAGGCGTATCTCAACAGGATCATAAGAATTCCGGTGGCTGCGAGACCGAAGAGGAGCACAGGTTTCCGGCCTATCTTGTCGGATATTGGACCCATGGTGAACATGGCGGAGACGAAGCCCAGGGATCTCGCTGAGAGTATTAGACCTATAACGGTGAGGGAGAGCCCTATCTTCTCATTCATATATATTGGAAAGATCGTGTAGAGGACCCCGACGCTCATCACGAACTCCGCGAAGATGGAGCTTGAGGCCACGATGATGTTTCTATTTGCCAGAACCTCCAATACCGCCGAGAGGGGGATATGAGATGTTTTCTCCATCCGTCTCCTATGCTTAATCCCTGAGATGGAGAGGAGGAGAAGCGCCAGGCCGCCGATGATCGAGGAGAGGAGGAAGGTTTTCCTAAATCCGAGGAGGGATACAACATATCCACTTATCGATGAGCCTAGAATGGTTCCGATGAATTCAACTCCCTGGAAGAATCCCATCGCACTTCCACGGCGCTCAGCGGTGAAGAGATCAACGACGAAGGTCATCGCCACCGCGTAGAAGAGCGGAGCTCCCAATCCTATCATCGCCCTGCCAGCCATGAGCTGATAGGGGTTGCGGACGAAGTGGCATAGGATGTTGCCCAAAATAGTCAGCGTAAGTCCCGTCGCCATGGGCTTGAAGTACCCGAGCTTGGAGGAGAGGAGGCCGCTGGGTATCTCCATGAATATCCTCGCCGTCCAATAGGCTGAGACGACGAGGCCGATGGTTACGCCGACGGCTCCTATCCTCTTAGCGAAGATGGAGAGAAGGGGGTTTATCACACTCCCGCTGAGAATGGTGAGGAAAGCGACGGCGCAGAGGAAGATATATTCCCTAGGCAATCTTCTATCCATATTGGTCTAAGAGACCACGAGGATGTCGATTATAAGGTTTAGGGCGGAAACCCTTTTATCTAAGTGGACAATTCCCCTCTCTGACATCTGGGATGGACAAGCCTAAGCTCTTCGGGGAGTGGAGCTTCGAGGAGGTCACGGTTAGAGACCTAGGATTACAGCGCTACATCAATCTAGACCCCATTTATCTCCCCCACTCCGGGGGCCGTCACGAGGCTAGAAGGTTTAAGAAGTCGGAGCTTAACATCGTTGAGCGTCTAGTCAATAGCCTAATGCATCCTGGAAGCAGTGGGGGGGAGAAGACCCGCATCATAAACGCCGTGAGGAAGGCCTTCAAGATCATACATCTCAAAACGGGTCGAAACCCAATAGAGGTGCTGGTGAGGGCTATAGAGAATGCGGCTCCAAATGAAGATACGACACGCATCAGCTATGGAGGAGTCGTCTACAGGGTGGCGGTTGACATCTCTCCGCAGAGACGTGTAGACCTGGCCTTGAGGTTCATATCTCAGGGAACTAGGCTTGAGGCTTTCAGAAGCCGAAAGACCCTCGCCGAGGCCTTAGCTGATCAGCTCATCGGCGCGGCGAACAATGACACAAACAACTACGCCATAAGGAAGAAACTGGAACAGGAACGTATAGCCTTAGCCTCTAGGTAGTAGAGCGCCTAACAAGAAGCCCAATAGGCCGAGGGCCATGGAGACTAAAATGAGATTCTTAACTCTAAGACTATTCTCCCGCGTCGGCCTCTTGATTAGGCTGTAGGAGACATAGAGAATTATCATATCCGTCGCCAAAACCGGTGGAAGATACCAGGTGGAGACGATGTCCCATAGCATAGGTAGGGGGGAGAGGAGGAGAGCTGAGATGAGGAAGAGAGCCGAGACTAGGGCCGCCTCCCTCAGACCCCTGGAGACAGCGACGGTTCTAATTCCCCGTCTACGATCCCCCTCAACATCGGCTATACCCTTGGCCACCTCCCGTCCAGTATTAGAAAGGAAGGCCATGGAGGCGAAGAGCAGCGATCTCGCCGGGAGACCGACACCGGAGGCGAGGGCACCATATATGAAGGGAATGGAGACACAGGTGCTCACCATTAGATTGCCTGGCAGCCCCGTCGCCTTACCTACAGTGGAGTAGGAGGCCATAACGATCCAGGAGAAGGCAGCCAAGAGGAGGCAGCCGAGATTCGTCATCAAGGCCAGCAGCAGTCCCAGCAGGCTGAGCAGAGTCATTAGGGCTAAGGCCTCCCAAGGCTTCACATCGCCGCTGGGGATCGGCCTATCAGGCTGATTGACGGCGTCTATCTCCCTGTCGCAATAGTCGTTGAGGGCCATGGCGCTAGCCGTCATCAGGAATCCGGTGGCAAAGCCTAGGAGCAATCCCCTCCAGGAGGTGGGATTGAGGCCTCCGGCTAAGGCCGCCCCGACGAGGACGGCGAAGCCCATCATCAAGCTGTTCACAGGTCTCATAAGCCTCAGGAGGCTTAGGAGCCTAGCCATCGAAGGGGTAGATTTCCAGCGGCCTATTAAACGGTGTCGAAGGTAGGCTTTTCTCCACGTCGATGAAGGAGATAAAGATATGCGCTTCAAGGCCTTCGCCGTGAAGCAATGGGGTGGTGGAAGAGCCTTTACGATCTATATCACCGCCCTTCCAGCTGGTCTATTGGTTGAGAGATGCTCCATCGATCGTTGGACTCCTCAGAACCCTGAGGGCTATCAGAGGCCGCCTGACGAGAGGAGGCTAAGCTGGAGGAGGGGGTCAGCCCTCAGGTATCTATTAAGAGAGCTTGGATGTTTCCCAACCTCGATCCTGTTGAATATTCGAGGTGAATTAGTCTTCAGGGAGGAATGGTTCTCAGGCCCCCTAACCCTCGGAGAACTCTACATCGATGACGGTGAGCCGCTCTGGATCATCGACGGCCAGCATAGGGTTGAAGCTCTAAGGAGAGCGATCGAGCGAAACCCTGAATATGAGAATTATCC
>Ga0190363_1001047_pt1 | contig 16535 bp, 15 predicted proteins | sample 48721867_MG_FD_161272 | JGI IMG/M metagenome (GOLD analysis project Ga0190363, IMG submission 161272) | Hydrothermal vent microbial mat bacterial communities from Southern Trench, Guaymas Basin, Mexico - 4872-18-6-7_MG | ecosystem: Environmental > Aquatic > Marine > Hydrothermal vents >... | reverse complement strand
TTTCATAAGAGACGAATTCAATGTAGAAATAACCTAGGAGCTGTTAAAAATGGCCAAGAAGAACATAAAGAAGGAGAGAAAGTTCGGTAAGGGTAGTAGACCCTGTAGACGTTGCGGCTCCTACGGTTCAATCATACGTAGATATGGACTAAATCTTTGCCGTCAATGCTTCAGGGAGGTTGCTGAGAGCTTAGGATTCAAGAAGTATGAGTAGAGGGGAGAATAGATGGACACCATCGCTAACGGATTAACAACGATCATGAATAACGAGATCAGAAGAAAAAAGGAATGCTTAATCATGCCTGCCTCTAAGCTCCTAGGTAATATTCTCCGAGTTATCCAGATGAATGGATATATAGGGGAATTTGAATTCATCGATGATGGACGTGCCGGAAAGATAAGAGTTCAGCTTCTTGGAAGAATAAATAAATGCGGCGCGATTAGGCCTCGATATTATGTTAAGGCTAAGGATATTGAGAAATGGGAGAAACTCTATCTTCCATCCAGAGATATCGGGATACTTGTGATCTCGACATCTAAAGGTGTAATGTCGCATAGGGAGGCCAAACAGAAGAGGGTTGGCGGCAGCCTATTAGCATATATCTACTGATGGGGGATCAATGGATGCTTCAAATTGTAGCTAGAAGAGTTGAGATTCCGGAAGGAGTAACAGTAAAGGTAGATGGAAAAAGAGTTGAAGTTATCGGAGAAAAGGGCCGTCTTGTTAGAGACTTCTCTCATTCCCCAGTCTCAATAGACATAGAGGATAATCAAGTAGTGGTTTCAACAGATCAATCTCATCGTAAGGCCATCGCGATGGTTGGTACAGTATGGTCCCACATTAATAACATGATAAAAGGAGTTACGAAGGGATTCACCTACAAACTTAAAATCGTTTATGCCCACTTCCCAATCTCAGTGAAGGTTGAAGGAGACAAGATTTTAATTGAGAACTTTTTGGGTGAAAGGAGTCCTAGAGTAGCCAAAATTGTCGGCGACGTTAAAGTGATAGTGAAAGGAGACGATGTAATAATTCAAGGCATAAACATAGAGGAGGTTGGCCAAACAGCAGCTAATATCGAACAGGCAACAAGGATAAAAAATAAGGATCCACGTAAATTCCTCGACGGAATCTACGTTTATGAAAAACTTGAGGGATTCCAAGAATGAGCAAAAACAAAGAAGCAAAGAAGATAATCGCTAAGAGGCAGAAAGAAAAGGAGAAGAAACCGGATTTTGTACGTCAAGAGAGCTGGCGATATAAACGTCTCAAAGAAAACTGGAGAAGGCCTCGCGGAATAGACAATAAAATGCGTAGACGAGTAAAAGGGTGGCCTGCATGCCCCAACGTTGGATATCGTGGGCCCAAGGAATCTAGGGGGCTGCATCCCTCCGCATTTAAAGAGGTAAGAGTATTCAATTTAGACGATCTTAACAGGATTAATCCAGAAACTGAAGCGATTCGGATAGCCTCCGCCGTAGGTAATAGAAAAAGAGCTGAGATACTCAGAGAAGCTAGGGAAAGGGGAATACATGTCCTGAACCCAAGAGAATTTAAGGAGCTCGAGGAGCCTGTTACAGAGACAACTTAACAAGTAAAACTCAATTCATGGAGGGGTAAGTTTGAGTTTGAAAAATCAACGTAGAATGGCTGCTGAGATCCTTAAAGTCGGCGAGAACAGGGTATGGATCGACCCTGAGAGGATCGAGGATGTTGAATTAGCAATCTCGAGAGAAGAGATCAGGAAGCTCATTCATGAAAAGGCTATTCGGAAGATTCCGGAAAAGGGTGTGAGCAGAGCCAGAGCCCGCATACTTCATGAGAAAAAGAAGAAGGGTAGAAGAAGAGGGCATGGAAGCCGTCAAGGGTCTAAAGGAGCTAGACTTCCAAGAAAGAAAGCGTGGATTATCCGTATAAGAGCTCAGAGAAAAAGACTACGCGAGTTGAGAGATAGGCGTATAATCACTGAAAGCGTTTATAGAAGACTCTATATTATGGCTGGAAGCGGCGTTTTCCGCTCTGTCTCCAGCCTCGAACGCTACATTGACGCACATAATCTTAGGAGAAGAAGGTAGATGGCGAAGGGCCCCTCATATAATGTTCCATACCGCAGAAGAAGAGAGGGTAAAACGAATTATCGGAGGAGAAAGAAACTTATCCTATCGGGTCTTCCAAGACTTGTAGCGCGGAAAACGAACAAGCATATAATCGCCCAGATAATTGAAGCCCGTGTGGAAGGCGATAGGGTGATAGCCTCCGCACATTCAAGCGAGCTAAGGAAAAAATACGGGTGGCTTGGAAGCCTAAAGAATCTTCCAGCCGCGTATCTAACTGGTCTTCTTTGCGGATTTAAAGCATTGAATAAGGGCGTAAAGAAGGCTATCTTGGATATAGGATTGCATTCCCCCTCTAAGGGTGCACGTGTCTTCGCCGTTCTGAAGGGTTGCGTAGACGCGGGAGTAGAAATTCCACACAGCGAAGAGATTCTTCCAGACGAGAATCGAATTAAAGGTCAACATATAAGTGATTATGCATCTATGCTATCATCTACGCCGGAGATCTACTCAAAGAGATTTTCAGATTATCTCTCGCGCGGCCTACCTCCAGAAGAGATCGTGAAGCATTTCTCCACAGTTTTAGAGAATATAAAATCGGAATTTGAGAAGTAAAAACGAATATGGTTTATTTGAACATTATTTCAACATAATAGAGGTTTCCTTCTATTCTATACCGCACTCGATACTTCGACTTCTTAAAGATATGCATCATCCTCTCATTATCCATCATCACCCAAGCCGTGAATCCTGCTAATCCACGTTTCTTCGCTATCTCGCATAGATAATTGAAAAGAATCGTGCCTAAACCTTTATTTTGCCAGTCATCCCTAACAACCAATGCAACCTCAGCGAGATCGGTATTTGGAACTCGAGAGTAGCTGCCGATTGCAATTATGCTTTCACCTCCATCCTCCTGCACTGTTCCGACAATCACCATCTCATTATTATAATCTATAATGACGTAAGGCCAGATGCGCTTCAAAGGCATAGCTTTCAGAGGCCCCAAGTATCTCTTAACAACAGAACTCTTTGAAAGAGAATAGAAGAGATCTTGCTTCAAGGTTGCATCGGAAGGCTTTATTGGTCGTAGAAGAACTTTGCTTCCATCCTTCAAAATAATATGTCTCTTTAGTTCTTCTGGATACTCTATCTCTGGAAATGGCAGAACCTCCTGTGGCACATAGTGATGCTGCTTCGCCCATCCAAGAAGATCATTCCGAAACTTTGGATGGGCAATATTGATCAGAGATAGAGCTCTCTCTTTAATAGTTCTACCGCGAAGAGAAGCCACGCCATACTCCGTAACGACATAATCCACATCGCCTCTTGTTAGAACAACCCCAGCTCCCGAACTTAGAAGCGAACGTATCCTCGAGATCTTTCCATTCTTAGCCGTTGAGGGAATAACGGTTATGGCCTTTCCACCCTTAGAGAGCATAGCTCCCCTCACAAAGTCGGCCTGTCCGCCTAGCCCGCTATAGAATCTGTATCCCAACGAATCTGCGCAGACCTGCCCTGTCAAATCTACCTCCAAGGCTTGATTTACCGCAACCATCTTTTCATGCTGGCAGATTACAACGGGATTATTTACATAGTCAGACTCGTAAAACTCAACCATAGGGTTATTATCGATGAAATCGTAAAGGCGACGGGTCCCCATGGCAAACGATGCGATTATCTTCCCCCTATTAATAGTCTTCTTGGCGCATGTCACAACTCCCTCCTCAACTAGGTCCACGACGCCCTCTGTTAGAAGCTCGGTATGAATTCCCAGATCCTTCTTGTCAGTCAAAGCATCCAATATAGAGTCTGGAATGCTTCCTATACCTATCTGGAGAGTTGATTCATCATCGATGAGATCCGCCACATACTTTGCGATTCTCTCAGAAACTATGTCTTTCTCTGGCCGGGGACACTCCAGAATAGGCTCATCATGCTCCACTACAACATCGATATTGCTTATGTGAATGAAGCTGTCTCCCAGAACGCGGGGCATCTGCCGATTCACCTGTGCAATAACCAGCTTAGCGTTTTCCGCAGCAGTCTTTGTAATCTCAACTGAGACGCCTAAACTGCAGAATCCATGCTCATCTGGAGGGGTCACTTGTATGAGGGCAACGTCTATTGGGATCATTCCACTCGATATTAACCGTGGAAGCTCGGAAAGGAAGACTGGAGTGTAATCGGCTCTTCCCTCCGCAACTGCCTGACGTGTATTAATGCCGACAAAGAACGCGTTTAGACGGAATCTATCTGAATATCTCGGCTTAGCATATGGGGCGACGCCTAACGTATGTACATGCAGTATCTCGTTATCGGCGAGATGATTAGCCTTCTCCACAAGACCTCTCACAAGATATTGAGGCTCACCGCAAGCAGAACCGATGAAGATATGATCCCCTGTCTTAATAAGCTCAAGCGCCTCTTTCAAGCTGTATTTTTTGTCATCATATCTCCTTTTGCGTAACTCGTTGCTTTTACGCATCTAAAAACCTCACTGAGACTTTTTATGCTGATCACAAGTGATTTGTGGAATTTTATATTGAAGAGATACACATAAATATTGAGGTTTTCTCCTCTTAACGAGAATAGGGCATACTCCTGAAGAGACCTCTAGAGGCGGACATATGAAGCTTGAAGCCTTCTTTAGGCCTAGGTCAATTGCTGTTATCGGAGCCAGTCGAGATGAAGAGAAGGTAGGCCACAGAATCTTCAAGAATCTTGTGGATTCAAGATTTCAGGGAGAACTGTATCCAATTAATCCGAATGCAGAGCGGATACTCGGATTCAAATGCTATAAAAGCGTTCTTGACGTGCCATCGGAGATCGATCTCTCCATAATCGCTGTTCCAGCTAAGATTGTGCCTTTAATCGCTAAGCAATGTGGAGAGAAGGGCGTGAAGGGCATAACGGTCATATCAGCAGGATTCAGCGAAACTGGTAGGGAAGGAGCGAGACTTGAAAAGAGTCTTTTAAGCATATGTCGGAAGTATGGTATGCGCATGCAGGGGCCGAACTGCCTCGGCATCATAAACACTGCGAGTCGAATGAACGCATCTTTTGCCTCCACAAATCCTCCTAAGGGCGGCATATCATTTGTCTCGCAGAGCGGGGCGCTTGGAAGCGCCATTCTAAATTGGGCGATCCGCTACAAAGTGGGCTTCTCTTCATTTATAAGTCTTGGAAACGAAGCTGATCTAAACGCGGCTGATTTTCTAGAGGCTTTAGGCGAGGATGATCAAACAAGAGTCATCGGGCTTTACATTGAAGGAGTGAAAGATGGAGACCGCTTCATAAAGGTAGCTGAGGAATTAACGAGGAAAAAGCCGGTTGTCGCTCTAAAAGCTGGAACAACAGATGTCGGAATGAGAGCAGTCTCGTCTCATACAGGATCCTTAGCTGGCTCCGACGTAGCATTCTCAGCAGCATTCAGAAAGGCAGGTGTTCTCCGAGTTAACACTCTAGAGGAGCTTTTTGACCTTGTCTTAGCATTTGATAAGCAGCCTCCTCTAAAAGGGAAAAGAGTGCTCATAGTTACAAATGGCGGTGGACCAGGCATACTTGCTGCTGATGCTTGCGAAAAAAGAGGGTTAGATCTTCCATCACTGGAGCGTCCGATCAGAGAGGAACTTCGAAAGATTCTTCCTCCACACGCCAGCGTTAACAATCCAGTAGATGTATTGGGAGATGCTGACGAGAATCGCTATCAAGCGGCGCTTGATGCAGGGCTAAGAAGCTCAGTAATAGATGGAGTAATTGTCATATTAACTCCGCAGGCAATGACCCCTGTAGAAAGGGTCGCCCAAGCGCTTGTAGAATCAAGAGCGAAATCTGAAAAGCCGATCATAGCTGTCTTCATGGGTCTAGAAGAGACCTCTCTAGCAATCAGGATTCTTCAGAGGGGAGGTATACCGAATTATAGATTCCCGGAAGCCGCGGCCTATGTGCTAAGCCGCATGCATGAGTACACACGGATATCTTCTCTTCCAAGGGATGAGTCATATGAACTTCTCGATATCGATTATGACGTGATCAGAAAGATTCTCAAAGATGTACGACTTGAGGATCGATTAAATCTCGCCGTTGATGAAGCTTTCAAGATTGGTGAAGCAGCCGGGATTCCTATGCCTCAAGCAGAAATTGCCTTTTCAAGAAAGGAGGCTGGAAAAATCGCGGATAAGCTTGGTTATCCCGTCGTCATGAAGATAGTCTCTCCGGAGATTCTTCATAAGACTGATGTTGGAGGGGTTGTTCTGAACATAAATTCGCGTGAAGAAGCGGAACGAACCTACGATGAGATCCTGAGGAAGATCAATCTGTTTATGCCGCAAGCAAGGATCCATGGGGTTCTGGTTCAGAAGATGATACCTGAGGGAAAAGAAGTCATAGTTGGAGCCGTGAGAGATGCCCAGTTCGGTCCATTAATAATGTTTGGTTTAGGAGGCATATACGTCAATTTTCTGCGGGACGTTTCATACCGTCTCTGCCCGCTCACGCGAAGACAGGCTGAAGAGATGATTCAAGAGACAAAGGCCTACACCTTGCTTAGAGGAGTAAGAGGAGAATCGCCTTCAGATATAGACTCGGTAATAAATGTTCTTCTAAAGATTTCGCAGATCATGAGTCATTTTAAAGAAATAGTGGAAATGGAGATTAATCCCCTCATCGTTTATGAAAAGGGAAAGGGGTGCTCTGCAGTAGATATAAGAATAACGCTTTCAAAATAGAATGTGAAGAGAAGGCAGAAGAAGATGATGAAAAAAGCGATATATGTAGCCTCAACTGAAGAGCATGCTGGAAAGAGCATAGTTACGATGGCGCTAGCCCTCATCGCAGAAGATCTAGGCAAAAAAGTGGGTTATTTCAAGCCGATTGGCGTAGATTCCTTCGGAGGTTTGCAAGAAAAGATCCTAGATGAAGACACCGAAACTATGAGGAGTCTTTTAAAGCTAAAAGGTGATGCCCGAATCTATTGCCCAATAATCTTGAGAAAAGACATTTTTCTCGAAGATTTCACCGTGCAGGATTATCCAAAATATGTAGATGAGATTCTCTCCGCCTATAAAGAGGCAAGCAAAGAGAAAGATACCATGCTAATTGAGGGAGCTCCAGCCCTTTCTTCAGGAGCGTTCATAGGTTGTTCCGTTCCCAATTTAGCCTCGAAGCTTGATGCACAAATAATTTTAGTCTCAAGATTTAGGAACGATCATGTCGTGGACGAGATAATTCAAGCTCGCGACTATATTTCGAGATGGAACATAAACATCTCGAAAGTGATAATTAACCGTGTGCCCAGAGGCAGAGTTAGAAGAGTGGAGGAGATAGTGAAGCCTATACTTGAGGATAACGGAATTGAGGTAGCGGGCATAATCTCGGAAGACCCGATTTTGAGTTCTCTTAAAGTAAGAGAGATATTCGAGGCTGTCGGGGGCACAATTCTTGCAGGCAAAGAGGGACTTGATAATCTTGTTGAGAACGTTCTTGTAGGAGCAATGACTCCGGAGAGCGCGATGAGATACTTCCAAAAAGCAAAAAATGAGCTTGTAATCACCGGGGGAGACCGAACCGATATAGTCTTCGCCGCTTTAGAGGCAGGGGCAACAGCGGTGATATTGACAGGCAATTTGTATCCAAGTGTTAAAGTGTTTCCACGCGCAGATGATCTTGAGGTTCCGCTGATTCTTGTCCCATACGACACATACACAACTCTCAGAATGGTGCAGGGCATTGTGGGAAAGATAAAGCCAACCGATCTGAAAAGAATCGATAGGGCAAAGAGACTTATAAAAGAAAACGTTGAATGGAAGAAGATTCTGCTTGACGACAAGTCATAATTTATTAGAAGATCTTGGCAGGGAGAATATAGTGCCCATTAGACAACCAATAGTATGCGTTTTAGGACATGTAGATACTGGAAAGACTCTTCTTCTCGATCAGATTCGAAAGAGCAGCGTGCAGGCTCGAGAAGCAGGGGGAATAACACAGCATATAGGGGCAAGTTTCTTCCCTGTTGAGACATTAAAGGAGATTTCGGGACCCCTACTAAGGAGAATAGGCGGAGAGATTAAGATTCCAGGATTACTTGTCGTTGACACACCTGGACACGAAGCGTTCGCAAATCTTAGACGTAGAGGGGGAGGAGTTGCCGATATCGCAATACTCGTCATCGACGTGCTAAGGGGCTTTGAGGCGCAAACTTACGAATCGCTAGATATTCTAAAATCTAGAAAAACACCATTTCTTGTTGCGGCTAATAAAATAGACAGGATTCCGGGATGGAAGCCGCAACCAACATTCTCGTTTCTAGATTCCTATAAAAAGCAAGATCAATATGTAAAGCAGGCCTTAGATGAATATTTATATGCGATAATCGGCAAGTTTTCTGAGCTCTCTTTCCGCGCTGATCGTTTTGACAGGGTAACAGACTTCACACGGACAGTAGCTATAGTTCCAACAAGCGCGAAGACCGGTGAGGGCATAACGGAGCTAGTTGCGGTTCTCACGGGATTAACTCAACAGTTTCTGAAGAAGCAGCTTCAAGTCACACGTGGACCAGCTAAAGGAACAGTCTTAGAAGTTAAAGAGGAAGTGGGATTAGGAGTAACCGTGAATGCAATAATATACGATGGGGTTCTCCGTAAAGACGATACGATAGTTTTGGGAGGAAAAAATGGCCCCATAGTGACTACGGTTCGAGCGCTTCTTCTTCCAAAACCGCTTGATGAGATCAGGGATCCTAGAGATAAATTCTCATCTGTTGAGGAGGTCTCAGCTGCTGCTGGAGTGAAGATCGCCGCACCTAACCTTGAAGATGCTTTAGCAGGATCACCGCTGTATGTAGCCTCCTCAAAGGAGAAACTTGACTATTATTTAAAGGAGGTCTCTGAGGAGGTTCAGAGGCTCCGGATCTCAACGGATGCAGATGGGGTGGTCCTGAAGACTGACGCGTTGGGATCACTAGAAGCAATAGCTGAGAGCCTAAGAAAGAATAACATTCCGATAAGGCTTGCTGATGTGGGGGAAGTATCAAAGAGAGATGTGGTAGAAGCATCTGTGGTCAGGGAAAACGAGCCGCTATATGGCGTGGTTCTCGCATTTAATGTTAAGGTTCTACCTGACGCTGAGGAGGAGGCTAAAGCTCGTAAAGTACCGATCTTCCGTCATAACATAATATATCATCTTGTCGATGACTACCTGAGATGGATGGAAAGAGAAAGGGAAGCGCGGGAGAGAGGAGAATTTGAGAGGCTTATAAGACCAGCCAAAATAAGAATTTTACCCGGCTATATTTTCCGTAGAGCGAAGCCAGCAATTGTAGGCATCGAGATCTTGACAGGAACAATCAAGCCGAGGCTTAGACTTGTGGATGAGAATGGAAAAGATATCGGAGAGATCCTTCAAATTCAAGATCGAGGAAAGGCTATATCCACAGCTGAAAAGGGAGCTCAAGTCGCCATATCGATTGATAGACCTGTAGTGGGACGCCATATAAATGAGGGAGACATCCTATATGTGAGTGTCCCCGAATCGCATGCACGAAAGCTTCTCTCCGAATTCAGCGAAAGGTTAAGCTCAGATGAGATTGAATGTCTTAACGAGTTATGCGAAATAATGAGTCGAAAGAAGCTCTTCTGGGGAAGATGATCTGATACTCGCCACGATAAAAATCCTTTTTAAATCTATATTCCTCCAAGTGCAAAGACAACAAATGCTATGACGGCGCCAGCCGCTACCATCTGAAGTCCATAAAGCCATACTCTCTCCCTTGCTATGCGTCCAAGATACAATCCTAAAGCGAAAAGCGTGCCAAAGGTAAGAATTACTGAGACAATATATGAATCCTGTATGGATAATATATGAGCTATTGCCAGGGCAAATGGAATCAGAGAGATGGTGGCCGTTAACGCGGGGGATAATCCGTCTACGAGACCGGCAAGCGTGGGAACAAATTCTGAGGCATTGTGTTGTACAGATCCTTCAAGATCGCTTAGTATAGCTTCCTCAAGATCCTTTATGATCTTTCGTCTCTCAGCCTTTTCTGTGATGTATGCGCCGAAGAGGCCTGAGACTCCCATTGCGAGGCAGGCTCCAAGTCCAGCCATAATGATGACGTAGGGATCCTCAACCTTTGCAGCCCACGATCCAAGTATTATTCCAAGAGCAGTCATCGATCCGTCCATGCCGTTCTTGACAAAGTATCTCCTCGCGATATCTGTGATGTGAGTAACTTTGATGTATAATCTTATCCGATCAATGAGTCTCCTTAGGGATTCCATATTCTGCGACCTACTTAAAAGGAGGCCACTCTTTCGTCAACTCACAACCTAATCGAAGAGTTTTTCTTTTGGACGACAACCTCGTCTATGCTGTGAATGACCGCTCCATGATCCTTCATCATTTTCTGAACACTATCCAGATTGATGTTTTCACCTTCCATCGTCACCTTTACGCTCTCAGTGTTTTGATCTATCTCAACAAGCGAGACCTTTACACCTTCTATATTAGGCAACTCACATAACGTCGAAGCGAACTCTGGAAGCGGAGGATCACGCAACTTGAGAACATCCAGCACAAGACGCCTAATGCTATGTTGCACCTTAGGTTTTTTCCTCCAAAATCTCATTAAACAATCTTCTTAATAAGTTTTATGAAAGAAACCCCATAATTGCGTTTCAGAGCTTCATGCATACCTACTCTATCCATTCTTTTCTTCATTCTATACAGCACCTTTAATAGACCGAAACACCAAAAAGCTTTTATACATCGGAATAATGTTCTCATGATTCGAGGTCACTGAAATGGGGTATTGCTTTATCGAATAGATCAAACGGATTCGCTGAGAAAATTCTAATTTTTGATACTACTTTAAGAGACGGCGAACAGACACCTGGAGTTTCTCTAACTCCCGAGAAGAAACTTCAGATAGCGATGCAGCTTGATAAGCTAGGTGTAGATATTATTGAAGCGGGTTTCGCAGCTGCATCTCAAGGAGAGATGGAAGCCATAAGTTTGATATCAAAGGAGAACCTTCGAGCGGAGATCTGTAGCTTTGCGAGAGGAGTGAAGAAAGATATAGATGCCGTTGTAAAGAGCGGTGCAGACTCTGTCTTCCTCGTCATCCCATCATCTGATCTCCATATACAGCGTAAATTAAAGAAGACCCGAAATGAGATTTTGGAGATGACTGCTAAGAGCGTCAGGTATGCGAAAGATGCAGGTTTAACGGTTGAGCTCGGACCTGAAGATGCAACTAGAGCTGACATGGAATTTCTTAAGGAGATGATAACGAAGGGCATATCTGAAGATGCGGATAGAGTCACACCATGTGACACTGTGGGAATTCTCACTCCTGAAAAAACATACAAGTTCTATTCTGAGCTAAGAGAGGCCTTTCCAGAAATCACGTTGGGTGCTCACTGTCACGATGATTTCGGAATGGCCGTAGCCAACTCCATAGCCGCGCTAAAGGCTGGTGCGGATGAGGTTCATGTCACCATGAATGGCCTTGGAGAGAGAGCAGGCAACGCGGCTCTAGAGGAAGTTGTAGTATCCTTAAAGCTTCTGTACGGAGTGGAAACATCAATAAAGACGGAGAGTCTATATGACACCTCTCTACTTGTCTCCCGTTTAACAGGTATTCCGGTACAACCTAACAAGGCGATTGTTGGAGAAAACGCGTTTGTACATGAATCTGGCATACATACCCACGCGATTCTATCAGAACCGTCAACTTATGAACCTATACCCCCAGAGATCGTTGGAAGAACAAGGAGACTCGCGGTGGGAAAGCATGCCGGGTCAAGCGGGATAAAGGCAGCTCTGGAAGAGATGGGTATTCATCCAAGCGAGGAGCATCTAAACGAAATATTCCGAAGAGTCAAAGCTTTAGGAGATAAGGGGAAACTCGTCACGGATGCAGACTTATACGCAATAGCTGAGTCAGTTATGGGTCTGCCCGATTCAAGAGCCATCAAGCTTGAAGAATTAACAGTAGTTACGGGAAACAAGGTTACTCCCACAGCCTCCGTCAGATTAAATTTAAACGGGAACATCTTAACTGAGGCTGCCACGGGAGTCGGACCAGTAGACGCCGCAATGCATGCGATAAGAAAAGCGGTCTCCGCGGTCGAACCGATACGTCTCGAGGAGTATCACGTAAACGCCATTACGGGGGGAACAGATGCCTTAGTCGAGGTTATAGTTAGGCTTCGTAAAGGCGATAGAGTCGTCACGTCTATGGGGGCTCACGGCGACATCGTAATGGCAAGCGTAGAAGCTATGCTAAGCGGAATGAACGTGCTTATGAGCAATCATAACGCAACGAAAAGACAACTTGGCAGACCATGATTTCAAAAAGCTTATAAGGATGTACCTAATAGGTAGTCTGGTGTTTCATTCCTCTGGAGGAAAAAGTAAGTGAGGGATAATCGGGTACGGAGGTATCGTTTCCTCCCCCGCTGAGAGACCATTCCTATCGTTCTCTGTAGAGACTACTTTTAAAGAGTCAATAGCCACCTGTGAGTGGTCCGTCAATTCTATGAAACAATTCGGTTTACTCAGAGAATTTTATGAGCAAACATACAGCAGAAAAGGAGGAATGGATAAGAGATGACCAGAATGTCTGGTGCTGAAGCTTTAGTAGAGGCATTAAAGAAACAGAAAGTCAACGTCATATTCGGGATACCTGGAGGCGCCACTATACCGATTTATGACGTTCTATATGATACAGGTGACATCCGCCATATATTGATGAGACATGAACAATGTGCTGCCCATGCTGCTGATGGATATGCCCGTGCAAGCGGAAAGATCGGAGTTTGCATGGCTACTTCAGGTCCTGGAGCAACAAATCTAGTAACTGGAATAGCAAATGCATATATGGATTCGTCGCCTATCGTGGCATTCACAGGTCAGGTTCCAAGAAGCCTTATAGGGAAGGATGCCTTTCAAGAGACGGATATTGTGGGAATAGCAACTCCGATAACTAAGTACGCCTTTCAAGTCCTCAAGGCTTCAGAGATTCCGCAAATCGTCAAGAAAGCCTTCTATATAGCCTCAAGCGGAAGGCCGGGACCTGTACTTGTGGATCTACCGAAGGATACCCAAGTAGAGGTTGATGAGATAGATTTTGATGACGATATTGAGATTCCGGGATATCGACCGAACTATGAACCACATCCAATTCAGGTAGAAAAAGCAGCAGATCTGCTTGCAAATGCCGAGAGACCCGTTATAATATCCGGTGGAGGAGTAATAGCCTCCGGAGCGTCCTCAGAGCTTGTAGCCATAGCTGAATTGCTCTTAGCGCCCGTCGCGACAACCCTCATGGGAAAGGGATCTATACCGGAGAACCATCCGCTTTCCCTCGGCCTTCTCGGAATGCACGGAACAATAGCTTCCAACCTGATAGCCTCAGATGCCGATGTACTGCTCGCCGTCGGAATGAGATTCTCAGACAGAACCACAGGGAACGTTGAAAAGTTCTGTCCGAACGCAAAGATAATTCATATCGATATTGACACGGCTGAGATTGGAAAGAATCTTGAGCCGAGCATACCGATAGTTGCTGATGCTAAGAGGGCTCTTAAGGCGTTGTATGAGCGATTATCCAAGATATTCAAGAAGAAAGATAGATCAGCATGGATGAATCGGATAGAAGATCTCAAAAGGCAGCATGAAGAGATGAGCGAGAAATCAGGTGTATCGCCGCCACGTTTAATGAAGGAGCTCCGAAAGCTGTTGCCGGCAGAAGCTATTATAACAACCGAGGTTGGACAGAATCAGATGTGGGCTGCCCTTTACCTAAAAGCCTACAAGCCTAGAACCTTCATAAGTTCAGGTGGACTTGGCACGATGGGTTTCGGATTTCCAGCATCGCTTGGAGCTAAAGTCGCCTGTCCAGACGTTCCCGTCGTGGACATCGCGGGAGATGGAAGTTTCCTGATGACGGAGCAGGATTTAGCGTCTTCAGTAACTGAAAAGATCCCTGTGATAGTCATAATCATGGATAATAGATTCCTAGGAATGGTTGCTCAGTGGCAAAGGCTCTTTTATGATAGGAGATATTCATCTATCAACTTGGGCAAGACGCCGGACTTTGTTAAATTAGCGGAGGCTTTCGGCGCTCAGGGAATCTATGCAGGCTCCCTTTCAGAATTTAAGAAAGCTGTTCAAACCGCCCTAAAGAGCGACGTTACAACAGTCATCGACGTTCCAATCTCTTCTGAGGAGAATGTCTTTCCAATGGTTCCTCCAGGAGAGGAAATTACAAAAATAATTAAGGGATGAATAGGGAATGGCTAAGAAGAAAGAGAGCTACATAATCTCCACACTGGTTGAGCATAAGCCAGGAGTACTATATCAAGTCTCAAACATGTTCAGACGAAGAGGATTCAACATTGAAACAATAACCGTTGGAGAGTCTGAACAGCGAGGCTTGGCCAGAATGACGATAACGATAAATGGAGATGAAAAGACTGTTGAGCAGGTAGTTAAGCAGCTCAATAAACTTATTGATGTTGTTAAAGTCAGCATTCTGGATCCAGAGACGACTGTGACCCGAGAATTAGCACTCATCAGAATCAATACGCCCAATGCAGCCGTAAGATCCGACGTCATAAACTATACCGAGATCTTCAAGGGGCGAGTTGTGGATGTCGCGCATGATTCATTGCTTGTAGAGATGACTGGGGACTCAGATAAGATAACGGCGTTCATCGAGTTAATGAAGACTTTCGGCGTGAAGGAGATTGCGAGAACAGGTATAACTGCTCTCCCCAGAGGAATGAGATCTACAAAATTAGAATAGGATTGGAGGATATCTAAATGGTAAAGATCTATTTTGATAAGGACTCATCTCTTGAACCTCTTAAGGGAAAGACTATAGGGGTTATTGGTTACGGCAGCCAAGGACATGCGCAAGCCCAAAACATGAGGGATTCAGGACTAAACGTGATAATAGGGGTTAGACCCGAGGGATCTTCTTGGAACAGAGCTAAGAAAGATGGATTTGAGGTCTATCCCATCTCAGAGACTGCTGAAAAGGCTGATGTTATCTTCATGCTGATTCCAGACATGGTTCAACCAGCAGTTTATAAGAAAGAGATAGAACCCCACTTAACGGAAGGTAAGACTCTAGACTTTGCACACGGCTTTAATATTCACTTCAAACAGATAGTTCCGCCGGAAAACGTCGATGTCGTAATGGTTGCCCCCAAAAGTCCAGGCTTGAGACTCAGAGAGACCTATAAGCAAGGATTTGGAGTGCCCGCCTTAATAGCAGTCTATCAAGACTGGTCTGGAAAGGCAAAAGAGACAGCTTTAGCGATCGCTAAAGCGTTAGGCTGCACCAAGGCAGGCGTCATAGAGACGACATTTAAGGATGAGACTGAAAGCGATTTGATAGGTGAACAGACAGTTCTTGTAGGCGGACTTATCGAACTTATAAAAAACGGGTTTGAAGTTCTCGTAGAGAATGGATACCCCCCGGAACTCGCATACTTCGAAGCTTGCAACGAAGCTAAGCTCATCATGGATCTGATATATGAAAGAGGAATCATCGGAATGCTTAAGGCAGTCTCAGATACTGCAAAGTATGGCGGATTAACGGTCGGTCCGAAGATAATCGATGAGCATGTCAAAGAAAACATGAGAAGAGCCGCCAAGTACGTTCAAAGCGGCGGATTCGCTGAAGAATGGCTGGAAGAGCATAGAACCGGAGAGAAGAAGCTAAAGGACCTTATGAAAAAGATTGAGGAGCATCCACTCGAGAAGGTAGGCAAATTCATTCGGAAAACCTCGGGAATCGAAAGTTAGATTCAGAAAATCGGGTTAAGCAGGAGCCGCCCAATAATATGAACATTGCGGAGAAGATTCTTGCTAGAGCATCAGGCCGGGAAGAGGTAAAGCCTGGAGAGATAGTGCAGTCAAAAGTAGACATGGCGATGGTTAATGAGATCACAGGCCCCCTTGCCATAAAAGCCTTCAAGGAGATAGGTGTTCCGAAAGTCTGGGATAATAACAGAATAGTTTTGATTCAGGATCATCAAGTTCCAGCCGACACTGTAAAAGCGGCTGAGCTTCACCGAATAATGAGAAGGTTCGCACAGGAACAATCCATAAAGTTTCTCTATGACGTTGGATTCGGAGGAGTCTGCCATCAGATTATGGTTGAGAAGGGACATGCTCTTCCAGGAGAGCTAATAGTTGGGGCAGACTCGCATACGTGCACCTATGGTGCTTTAGGCGCATTCGCAACAGGTATAGGATCAACAGAGATGGCTGCTGTATTCGCCACAGGCGAGATCTGGCTGAAGGTGCCCTCAACGATCCGAATCAATCTCGAAGGGTCGCTCAGAAAGTACGTGACGCCTAAGGATCTAATACTATACATAATAGGCAAGATCGGCGCATCTGGAGCCACATATAAAGCCATCGAATTCACAGGATCCGCAATTAGCCAGATAAGCATAGGTGGA
>Ga0190363_1001046_pt1 | contig 16544 bp, 18 predicted proteins | sample 48721867_MG_FD_161272 | JGI IMG/M metagenome (GOLD analysis project Ga0190363, IMG submission 161272) | Hydrothermal vent microbial mat bacterial communities from Southern Trench, Guaymas Basin, Mexico - 4872-18-6-7_MG | ecosystem: Environmental > Aquatic > Marine > Hydrothermal vents >... | reverse complement strand
ACACCCTGTGCATTTGTCGAAATCAACACGTGGAATAGAGTTTATGTCTTCTTTAGTAATGGCATGAACTGGACAAGCAGCTACGCATACATCACATGGTATCTCTTCAACGCACTCCACAACAGCTACGGATCCTCTTCTCATTCTGTTAAGCGGAGGTATGAGATCTAGCTTACGAAGAGTTTCAATATCCACTATTCCTACATTATCTTGTTCGTTCATCGATCAGCACCTTCTTTAAGCCTTTTCTTATTTTATCAAAAAATCTTCCCGCTCTAATCTTCTCTAGTTTTCTTATCATCTCTTCGCGTTCTTCTAACGCCTTATCATTAACGCCGATTATCTTTAAAGCAGCGGATATTCCGGCTATACCTCCTTCTAACATGGCCGTGGAGGCTTCTTCTATTCCTGAAACATCACCTGCTACGTAAATTCCTTCAATAGTAGTTTCCTGATACCTGGTACGTTTAGGAACCAGACCGCCTAACTCGGGCACATAGATCATTTCACAACCAACTTGTGCTAGTAGCTGAGAATACGGATTTAATCCTACGGCTAAGCAGATCAGATCTACCTCTAGATATTTCTCAGTACCAGGTATTTCCCGAAACCTATTATCCAGTGCTATTATAGTAGCACCTTCAACTTTCTCTTTACCATGAGCACTTTTTATCGTATGGGATGTGTAGATCGGTACCCCTAGTCTCCGAACCTTAGCGGCGTGAACTAAATAGCCCCCTATTTGAGACATTGCTTCTACGATGGCTACTACTTTTACGCCAGCTTGAATTAGCTGATATGAAACTATTAAGCCCACATTTCCAGCTCCTACCATCAATGCATTTTCACCTGGCTTAACTCCATATACATTCATCAATGTCTGCGCAGCACCAGCACCCATGATTCCAGGTAAGTCGTTATTTTCAAATACTAAAAATCTCTCGGATGCGCCAGTAGCCACTACAATTTGCCTAGTTTTTATCTTAAGTAATTGCTTTTCTTCAAAGTCGTAGGCACCTGCCAATTTGTGATCATATAGACCGAACACGGACGTATTTGTTAAAATCTTTACGTTTCTCATTTTATATAGGATTTTAGTTAATCTTTTAGCTATTTCAAATCCTCTGATCCCTGAATGAAGGTCTTTAGATCCGAAAAATTTATGTGTTTGTTTAATTAGTTGCCCGCCGATAAACGGATTTTCGTCTACTAATACTACATTGGCTCCATATTTACTAGCATAGATAGCTGCGTAAAGACCTGCTGGACCACTTCCTATAACTAACACATCAGTGTTTATTTCTTTAGGTTTGCGAGCATTAAAGCAAGATATTTTAGGTGGCTTAGCTAATGATTTTTGACGACGTACTTTGTTTACCTTTTTTACTGGAGTTATACAAATCCTTGTGTTAGGAACTCCGTCTACCTCCATTAAACAAGAAGAACATTTTCCTATTAGACAAAAAGCTCCACGCCGCCGTTTTAATATCTTACTTTCAGACAATATCCTTATATTATTAGCGTAAAGAGCCGCTAGCACACTTTCGTTTTCATATCCTTCTATTAGCTTATTTTCAAAGTAAAAAGTTTTCTTTCTTCCACGTTTAAAATTTAAGATTGGATGCTGATTTATCCTAGAGGCGGACAATGGCACTCCCTATAAACCAGTATTAAATCCCTTTAACTGACCTCAGATCAATTATTTATCTGTTACTTCACACGATACAAATGGAAAATTCTAAGGTTATATATCATCTTATAGTAGTGGCAGCAAGAGAAAATATAAATTTATATATACAGTCAAGAGCATATGTCTTGTCATGAATTTTTTAAGGAAAATAATATCAAAAATATGGTCTTCACCTGAAGAGAAAATAGCAAATCTTACAGTAAATCATGCAAAGCTTTGCTATCAAACAGTAGAAGCATTTACGAAGGTCATAAAAGAGTATTGTGAAGGGAGTGCGGAAAAAGCAGAAGAACATCTTATGCAAGTATACTCTTATGAAGAAGAAGCTGATGGAGTGAGACGTAAGATAATAAGAGAGCTGGCTAGAGGAGCTTTGCCTCCACTAAGTAGGGAAGATTTCGTTAGATTAGCTGAAAGAATGGATTTAATAGCAGACTGGGCTAAAGAGGCGGCAAGACTCCTATTGGTAATTCCTCATGAAAACATATGTCGAGAACTTACAAACGAGTGCATGGAATTGGTCATTTTGACAGAGAAAAGTGTTAAGGTGTTGTACGATGCTGTCTCTATCATGATGACTGACTTTAAGAAAAGTCTTCAACTAATCCATAAAATAGAGTCTATAGAAGAGAAAGGTGATGAACTATATATTAAATGTCTCAGTAGATTGGAGAGAAAAGAAAAAGAATGTATTGGCGTTCCAGACCTACTTATAGAGAAACTTATAGAATCCTTTGAAAATATACTCGATGCTTGCGAAGAGGTAGGAGATCTTATAAAAATAATAGTTATCAGAGCTTTGAGGTGAACACATGCCCTTCCTTCTCTTAATGAGTTTCATACTAGCGTTCTATGTAGCTTGGTCAGTAGGTGCAAACGATGAAACCATGGCCGTATTGGCGGGTAGTGGTTTTACTAGCATACTAGTGGCATGTTTAATAGGTGCATTTATGGATTTTCTGGGTGCAGTATTGCTTGGTTATAAAGTGGAGGAAACTATGGGCGAAAAATTACTAACGTATAAAATAGATCTCATGGATACTTTAGTGATAGTTGCTGCTGTGGCTACATGGCTTGTGGTAGCCTCTTATAGGGGATGGCCTGTTTCGACTACTCATTCTGCAGTAGGAGCTGCTATAGGCCTGGGCATGTATAAGTGGGGGATAAGCGGAGTTAGATGGGAATCTTTGCTAAACGTGGTGGCGGGATGGGTGATATCTCCAATTATGGGTTTTATAGGAGCTTACCTAACATGTAAACTCTTCGACTTGTTTCTAGCAAAGAGTATTAATGGTTTTGATAAAAGTTTAAAAATTGCTAAATTATCTTCATTAACTTTATTGGCTTGGGCTTCTTATACTTCTTTCTTTAGGGGGGCGAATGATATAGCTAATGCAACGGCTTTTCTCAGTGCTGTTTATGAAAACCCATTTATGGTCAGATTAATAAGCGGCCTCGGTATGGCTTTAGGGCTCGTGATGCTGGGAAGAAGAGTTGTTAAATCCGTAGGTGTTGAACTAGTCGAATTAACTCCTGTGATGGGATTAGCCATACAGATTTCAGTAGCATTAACGGTTTCAATAGGAACGCTATTAGGGCTTCCCCTTTCTGGCACACATATATTGGTTATGGCGGTTGCCGGGATAGGCGTTGCTAAGAAAATATGGATAAATGTTAAAGGATTAAAGGAGATACTTGCTACATGGATTATCACTTTTCCAGGCGCCGCTGTATTAGCTGTACTTTTCGCCATTCTAGTCTAATTCTATAACTCTATTATTTCGACTTCTAGAGTTTCTAGATCTAAGATTGCAAGAGTAGCCTTTCCCGTTAATCCACCAAAAACTTCTCCCGGATTTAATAGTAGTTTATCTTCCACTTTTTCGACCATTACTTCGTGAGTGTGTCCGAAAATTACTATATCATAGTTCCCATATCTGACTAACGCATAGGCCACTCTCTTGGTTTCCTCCATCCCTCCCATACCATGGAAAATTATAATTTTCCTGCCATCTAACTCCAGTTCATAAGGTTGAGGCTTAAGATTTAAGCCCGTTGACAATGCTATTTTTGATAATAAGAATATTTCTCCGTCATTATTGCCAAAAACGCCGTAGAATTTTAAACCAGTATTTAAAAATTTTCTTAATGTGAAGGGAGCGATTATGTCTCCTGCATGAATCACCGTCGTTATCTTTTTTCTCTTTAAGAGATTAATCGCCTTCTCTACATTATTTAAGTTATCATGAGTATCAGACAATACTCCTACCAACATATCTTAATCCCCATAGTTAGTTGAAAAATTAAATATGTAAATTTGTTGTGTAAAGATGGTGTTAAAATGGGAGCTATGGAGACTAGACTTCATACAGATGCATTACAGATCATCTTGGAAGGTATAAGAGCCGCTGATCCTGAGGAGGCAGTAAGAAAGGCATTAAAATTTAAAAATGGAAAATTAAAAGTCGGTACTAAAGTTTTCGATCTTAAAGGTAAACTTTATCTTGTAGGATTTGGTAAGGCGGCATATAAGATGGCTAAAGCTGCTTCAGAAGTATTAGAGAAAATCATAGAAAAGGGAATAATTTCAATACCTAAAGGATTTAAAATAGAGAAAGAATTAGAGAACATAGAAATAATATTCTCAGGACATCCCAAACCTGATTCTGGTAGTATAGAAGCTGGAAAGAAAATACTTGAATTAGCCAATGAAGCAGGTGAAAATGACATAGTCTTAATTCTCATATCAGGAGGGGGCTCGGCTCTTATGGAATACCCGGTTGAGGGAGTTAGTTTAGACGATATAGCTAATACAACTATTTTGTTAATGAACTCCGGCGCTGATATCTATGAGCTCAATACTGTTCGTAAACATTTATCTCGAGTAAAAGGAGGACAACTAGCCAAAGCTATATTCCCAGCTACCACGATTTCACTAATAATATCGGACGTAGTGGGAGACCGCATTGATATGATAGCTTCTGGTCCAACGGCTCCTGATCCTACCACTTTCCAAGATGCGTGGTTTGTATTGGAAAAATATCACTTGCTTGAAAGAGTTCCCAATAGTGTAAGATTATACCTGAAAAAAGGTCTTAAAGGAGAAGCTTCTGAAACTCCAAAAAAGGAGGATCCGATATTTAAAAAAGTATATAATCATATAGTTGCGAGCAATATTACGTCACTCGAGAAGATGAGAGAAAAAGCAGAAAAATTAGGTTACAACACTTTGATATTGACGTCGATGATTCAAGGGGAAGCTAAAGAAGTAGGCAAAGTAATAGCTGCTTTAGCTCTGGAGGCGAAAAAAACCGGATATCCAATAAACCCTCCGGCAGTTATTCTAGCAGGAGGCGAGACTACAGTTACAGTGAAGGGTTCTGGAAAAGGCGGGCGTAATCAGGAATTAGCTCTTTCAGCAGCTATTCAAATAAAGGGCATAAACGGTGTAGTTATAGCATCTGTAGGTAGCGACGGGATTGATGGTCCTACGGATGCGGCCGGTGCAATTGTAGACGGATTCACCGTGATTAAAGCAGAAAATCAAGGAATGAATGTTATAAAATACCTTGATGATAATAATAGCTATACATTCTTTAAGAAAGTAGGGGGGCTTATAGAGACCGGCTATACGGGTACCAATGTAAATGACTTTATAATAGCTATTATAGCCTAGCCTCTTCTCCTACCATATCTTGGGTAGCTTCTCCCCCGTCTAAAACTTCTTACCTGTTTTTCCGAAATATTATTCTCTTCATTAACTTCTTCTATTTCTTCTTCAGTTTCCTCTACAGAGCCGTATCTTCCAATGTTAAGTCTCATTGAATTTCTAAAAACTCCCACATAGCAATTTTTTAGTACAATGGTCGATCCTTCCTTCTCTCGAATAAGATCTATTTTATCATCCCATAACGTCATCAGTATAGTACCAGTTTCATCGCCTATTAGCGCCTCAGCTACTCTATGCAAACTATCATCTCGTCTAGAAGTTACGGTTCTTTCCTCACCAACTGAGAGAACCTTTACCTTGAGGTTCACATTTCTAGAGCTTGCAGTTAAATCGCCAACTTTTACATATTGTTCTTTATATCCCATTTTACCTACATCTCGCCTATGAGATAGTTAAGAACTCCTTAAGAGGTATTTTAATCTTTCTATCTCTTTAGAAAATTGGAGGTAAAATAATGTTATCAAACTTTTTTAAATGTATACTTAATTTAATTATCGAAAATTGTTAAAAAATGACATCGTGAAATTAGTAAATTAAGGATTAATATTCTATAACGCTAGATAAGACTGGTGTAATATCCTCGTATTTCCATTAATTGCTGATAGTATCCTCTTTAATATAGTTGTAAATGATGGTGTTCGGTGACAAGATGGGTGGTTTATCTAAAGTCGCGAAGGTAGCCTTACAAATAAGAATCCCGGCAGACTTAGATCAAAAATTTAGAGCAAAAGCAGCTGCAAAATACGGACTGCGTAGAGGAGCTCTCGAAAAAGCTCTCACAGAAGCTATCTCGTTATGGTTAAAGATAGATGATCAGGGTGGGTTGGTGAAATGAGGCGCTCTTATATAATAGTTATACTTATCGGTTTATTACTGATATCTCTCGCATCCAGCTTAGTACAAGCTTTTCCGGAAAATGGAGCTTACTACGCCAGAATAGACTATACAGTTTCAAGTAAGTTTGCTATAAACTTGAACTTTCAAGAGAATGATTTAAAGGAAATCACAGCTCCTCCACCTCCTGCTGGCTACAAATTGGCCTACATGGAGATCACAGTAGAGGAAGGCCTGCCCAGTGATCTAGTAGCAATAAAATTTGATAGAAGAATAGAGAATGACGGAGTGGTAACCTCCTTAGTATCTTTCAGCGGTCCTATAAAATTAGCATATGGTGGTAAAAACAACTTGACATTATCAGCAGAATTAAAGTGTTCCTATGTAAAGACGGAGTGGATGGCTATACCTCATAATGGTAGAATAACAGTAGATATTCTTTCTCCTGATGAACCTTTCAGCTTAGAAAACCTAACCGTTAAGATCTCGGTCGATAATTATGCGCCCTACATCGTTGAGGATGTTATATCTCCAAGTGGAGAAAGTGTTTTAGCTCCTGAATTTCAAGAAATGCTACATCCTGATGCTGTTAAAGCAGATCTAAAGAATGTAGAATTGAATTTTAAATATGGGCTTGAAGAGGGAACTTATGAAATATTATTTAAGTATAATGAAGAGTACAAGCTGCCTAACGCATTCTTAGCAAAGGAAATAGAATTCTATAATGGAACTATAAATGCTTTTGAAACAAAGACATTTACAGCATCTGCCCCTAGCGATTGGACAATCATAGGGTATATAGTAGTGCTTTATAGCCTACATCCTGTTAGCGGCGGTCAAGCCGAAATATACGTAGAGACTAGCATGGCAGACTATGTGTACTTCGAGGATAAAATTATAAGGATAGAGGGAGTCTCCTATCTCATTCCACCATTGAATTTTGAATTATGGGTAAAGGCATACATCGTATATGGCTCTTGGTTTAAAGTAGTAAGCAGATATAAGAAAACAGTTAACATACTTTATGCCCCAGTGATGATTAAAGAAGTCGGTGAGTGGAATAGACAGGGATTAAAGGTTAGAATTTCAGAAAAAGACATTGAAGATTCTATGTACGCATATTTGGTTGTCCAACTACCGTCATATGGAAAGATAAGAAATGTAATAACTCCTGGCGGCGGAGCTCTCGGCGAATATAAGGATAGCCTACTGCCTTGGTCTTCGACTGTCAGGGCAATTAGCGTAGCCGATAGACAGGCCTATATACAAGTCAAAAACGGAGAAACTGTCGAAACAGGCACTTACTTTATCGACATAGAATGGACACCAATAGAAATAAGAGCTATAGACGCTGACGGAAAACCTCTAAAAAATGCTATAGTGAAACTTAACGGACCTGTAGACATAGAAGGTGAAACTGGAGAAACTGGCGTCGCCGAGGTTCTAATTTATCATCCAGGCGTGTACGAACTTAACGTTATGTACAAGTCTGTACATGTCGGAAAAGCAAAGCTCTTCACAATTACAGGAACCACTATGGAAGTTGAGTGTAAAGTATACAATTTAGAAATTGAAACAGTAGATGCCTGGGGGAACGTTCTCTCTGCCGCAGAAATCATCATGAAAACAAAAGAAGGCAAAACTGTGTTTTCGGGAGAAACCAATGATAATGGGTTGCTGAGAATAGAACAGATACCAGGTGGTGAGTACACTATTGAAGCTCATTATAAGCGTATCAAAACAGATTTCAGCGAAACTATAGACTCTAGCAAGAAGCTTAGATTAGAACTTGATGTGGCATTTGAAATACCATTTCTGGGAATTCCTATAAGTAAGCTAGAAAGTGCAGCGGTCGCGACAAGTACGTTAGGCTTAAGCTTTGCCGGTTACCTAGTATCACGTAGGAGAAGAAGGAAAAGAGAAGAAGGCCTTGTAGAACTTGAAACCTTTGAATAAATAAATTCTTTTTCTCCTTACCATGTTATATAAATATAATTTAGAAAAAATTAAACTAGGAAATGAAAAGAACGATTTTCTAAATTATTTAGAAAAAATGTTAAAAAAATTATATAAAGAAAATTTAATCTATTCTGATAAGATAATATATCAAGGCAAACCAAGCCTAGTAATCCAATTAGGGAAAAAAGACAAGATCCATGTTGAAGTACTGATCATTGCTCATAAAACACTACATGTGAATGTAATTCCGCTAAAGAAGGTAGATAAAGATACTGTTCAGAAAATAGTAGATGTTATAGAAACGCTTGCACAAGCCTATCGGCGGAAAAGCGCTATATATTACATTTACGTTCAAGGAGAAAAAATACGACCATCAAAGTTTAAGCTGGTAATCGGTAAGTTCACAGACTTGGCTTTCTCGAACAACATGGCATTATTATTTGCGTTTTCTATGGTACTATTTTCAATCATATATTCGTTCTTAGGCAGCATCTATACTCCTCCGATTGTTTTATTTATCCTCTTTGCTTTCCAATTTTTCTCATACAAGATCCCATCTATTGTATGTGATTGGAGCATTTCATCTGCAAGAAAAAATGTATTTATTGTCGGCTTTTTTATGTCCTTAGAGGAATATAATAGATTATTGAAAAAGAGATTGCTTAAATCATCGGAAATAATCTATGAACTTAAAGAGAGCATCTACAACCTTGTTATTAAAGAAAAGAAAAGGGATATAGTTAAAGTACTTTCCGATCTTTACAACGTGGCATTGAACGAGGACAATATCTTAATTAGGAAAATGAATCTCTTCAATTCAGTTAAAGAAATATCCTCAAAGATGAATATGTTCCCTCCTAGAGTTTTTCTAAAGAAATCTCTAGATTTAGACGCTGCTGCCTTAGGATTTTACCGTAGTTTTACAGCTCTAATGCTCACTGCTGGTCTGCTAATAGAATTGAATGAAGAAGAGATTAAAGCCGTATTAGCACATGAAATTAGCCATATAAAGCATAAGGATGCTCTCATACTCTATTTATTAACTGCTTTATCATATCTTATTCAAATCTACTTGTTTTATGTTAAAATACCGATCCTCCTCGCGCTTATCGTGCGAATAACCACCATACTCGTTTTTCTGACCATATTCTTCTTCGTAGCTAAGGTTATAGAGATAAGAGCTGATCTTGATGCTGCAATAATAGCTAATTCGTTAAATCTAGCCTCTGCTCTTGAAAAAATAACCTCTACAAGAACTGATGAGACTCGAATTAGATTAAGAGATTGGATATTATGGACACCACATCCTCCTCTTAACTATAGAATACATCTATTGCGTAAACAATTGATAGAAAAAAGTGGTTGGATAAGAGCATTTGAATACTGTTTGAAAGGGTTAATAGGAAGCATTGTATAATGCTGGTGTATATATAAACTATAATATTTCTATTATCTGAAGTTAGCGCTAGAAAATGTATTTACTGAATTAATTATTTCAGGATTTGGTGACTTAATGTACTCTAGAATAAAAGAAATAATAAATATACTTGATTCAGTAATAGCAGAAGAATGCTTGAACGAAAATGCTCGAAAAAACTTGTTAATGTCAAGAAAATTATTAACTGAAATATTAGATGACCTACTTTGTCTGCGTGGATGTCTTAGAGAAATGAACTATATCTTTAACGAGACAATGAAAGTGTTAAATATGAAAAAAGAAGATAGAAATATTGCATTAAAGTTTCTAAAGGATAGTATGTATTCGGAGTTAAACTTTAAATGGATAGATGATAAGAAAATCGTAAAGATAGAAAATATTATTGGCTAAAGTTTAATCATGTTTAACCCAAATTCTTCTAATAAATGTAAAAGTCTCTCTCTATGCCTTTTCTTCATGCCTTTCCAGTCGAGTAAAGCATACCTTACTGACCCTTTAGTCCTCTCTATCATCTGTTTTATCATTTGAGCATCAATATAGTCAAGCACATATTTTGGTGCTATATGTCCGACTAGAAAATTCTTTTTCAGGGCCTCCTTAGTTATTTTAGGTGCATAATGAGGGCCTCCGAAAGCTATACATGTAATTTTCTCCTCTTTTGCAGATGCTGCAGCTATAATTGCAGCTGCTACCGCTCTTCCCGCTCTTTTATTCATCCATTCCTCATGTTCACTGCCTATTTCGATGAATACGACGGCAGTCTTTTTCAGATACGGTCCATGATGTGTGGCTTCATAACTAACTTCCCAATTATCTAACTTTAAAGAATTTTTTTCTTTCATAAGTTGTTTTAAGGCAGCTAGCATCGCGGCAGGAGGTGCTATTGATAATTTTCTCGGTCGGCCTCCTAACTTTACTTCATCTGTAAAATTCCCGGTTGCATGAACCAGCAATGAAGGTAATTTAGCCGAAGACTCGTGGCGGCTCGCAAAGATTAAAATTTCAAAATTTAGTTCTTCTTCTAGAAAACTTGCCTCCACCAGTTCACAATCAATAGTTATAAGCATTATATTCCTAAATTTGAAAACCTCGTTTCCAAATGCCTTTTCATTGATTTTTCTGAAAGAGTAATTGGATAGTAGTACCTCTCGTATATTCATACTAGCCGGATCCAATGTTGAGGTTATTATCGCAGTTCTACCTGAAATCATAGCATTTTTATATCATGAGATAGTACTTATATTAACCGCGGCCGATGATTTCGGGCCCAAGCGTGGAATTGTGACGATAAATATGATGTGAGGCCAGCGGGTAGATGTGGTGTTGGATTTGATGAAAAAACAAAAACATAATAGTAGGAGCAAAATCCGTATCGGCAGAAAGGAATTAGCTAAAAAAAAGTTAAAAAGCTATCAGCTTCGCTCAATACTTGTTTTAACAGGCGGGATTATAATATCAGCACTCTTACAATATTTGATAAATAACGATATTAACTCAATCATCGGGCCAATTTCATGGCCCGCAATTATAGCGATAACAATTACCACTTTTATGGCGATGGCTATCTATGTTAAAGCATACTCGTTCTATCTATATTCTAGGCTTTTCGATTTATTATCTACTATAACAACTCCTGTAACGGAATACGGGAAAGAGAGAGAGCTCGCTGCTGTACAACCTACAGCTCTACAGACAGTACGTCCAGCACCTGAAGTCACTAAGCCTCGACCAAGACCAACCAAGTCTCCCTCAATACCTGCAGTTCCTCGAGAAGTTTCAGCTAGAACAAGCGGAAAAATATGTCCATATTGTGGCCGAGAATTGCCATTGGGAGATATACACGTCTTCTGTCCATTTTGTGGAAAGAAATTGAAATAGCTTAATTATTTACTTCTCTTCCCTAATGTAGACTAACACAAGAGCCATAAAAAGTATAATAGCCGTTAAAAAGATCAGCAAATTCTCTCTTAATACTTCATTACGTTGAAGTGTTTTTGAAATAATTAATACTGTAGAGGAAGAAGGCAAAGTTATAGTTAGATAATCATTAGGATCTTTATCTTTTATAATTGCCAATATAATAACTTTATCTGAAATGTTTATTCCAGCTCCATCGACGTATGGAGATCTTCCATAGGACATTTTTACTGTTGTATCTACTGGAACACAGGTTCTCTCTTTGCATGCCATGGAGAATATGTGTAGAGCTGCATTCCTATAGTAAAGAAGTAAAGAGCTTGAAGATATATTCATCGAGAAATTCTTCTCGTATACTATCGAAAGACACAAGAAAGACGGTATTTCCTTGAGCCGCAAAAGTGTTGTCACTAGTGCTGCTCTATCTCCGCATGCTCCCTTTCTTTCGTACAAGGTTTCAGCTGGACATTTTATTTTAAGTGTTTCTCTATCGTAAGCTATATTCTCGTCAACCCATTTGGCAACCATGTGTATATATTCCACCGTAGAATTAACATTAGTTTCGAGATCTTCAGCTAACTCGACTACAGATTTCCACGAATAAATTGAACTTTCCCTGGACCAGAAGCCATTTAAATTTGTGGACGCATACTTAGTTAGAAAGTCTGAGTATTCGCCGCTGTATAACGATGAAAGTGTAAGCATTTTCCTGTTAATTGTAAACCCGCTTTCCGCCCAGTAAACTAATATTCTCTGTATAACAGTGATGTTTACAGATTCCCCGGGTTTTAGTCTATAGGAAGGAGTCTTTATTAGCGACCCGCCGTCATATTCGGCGGTAACACATATATCTGTAATGTCTTTACCATTTAAATACACAGTCAACTTATCCAACTTTTGCCAACCTGGTATATCAGGCACAACGAATTCCTTTACGTCATCGCCAAGATTTACATCTATAGCCGTTGTTCCTCTGTTTTCAAAAATAAAAGTAGTCCTATATTCGTATACCGTAACTCCAAATTTAACTAATAAAAGCATTAATACAAAAAAGAAAGGAAGTAATAGAAGCACTATAATTACTATTTCAACTTTGCCTAGGCCCTTACTGCCGCAGTATACCTCCGTTATAGGCTTCATCCAGCATTTTATTAATCAATTACATATTTAAAGTATAATTCGACATGTTTATTGGCCGGTTTTTAGCAGCTCTTCGATACACATTTGAATAACCATTTCTACTTCTTCACGGCTTATAGGATTGAACTTGATAATCTTTCGAGCACACTGTTTTATGGCATTATCGAGGTCTAATTCTCCGTTAAGCCAGAGATATGCTATATAAGCTTCAGCTAGATCTTGAGGAGCCATCAAGCCTCTTCTTATTCCACTCCGCCCATAAACCGATAACCATGCTTTCTTTAAAATATCATTTTTTACTTTTAGCCCAACAGGTTTTTGATAAAATACTGTAAGAGCTGCTGATATTATGAAATTAACTATAGCATCTCCTAATCTAGCCAAATCTTTATTCAATTTTCTAGTTAACTTATTTCTTCCTTTCATTAATAGATGCCGTGAACTTTTCCTTTATAGCCTCATAGACAGATTCTATTTGTTTAGAAACTTCTATGAGTACCTCTCCCGGTTTTTTAACGCCATCCGTTCTCACGAAAATCCTTGGAACACCTATTAACGGATGCTCGATCTTGTATGCAGCAAATTCCACATGAGGGTTTTTGTTCAATAAATTTACTAGTAGATTGCAAAATGTGTGATCTTCGCCTGGTAGTTCGAATTCTAGTACGTTATCTTCTTTTCTTATAATCTTTATCTCCATATTTTTCACACAGTTCTGCTATCTTATCAATAGCCTCCTTATAACTCATCTTTAAAGATTTCCTTCCTGAGTTGCTATCAAAGAAGATTACGCCTAACTTGATTAATTTTTCGGTTAACAGCGTAACATCTTCATCGCAAACCGTCATAGCTATTGCCATTACACGTCGGGCCATAGGAGTATATCCTGATACTTCCAGAACTTTTTTATAATTTCTCGAAAAAATCTCAGTTATTTTTAGAATTTTATCAAAATCGGCCGTTGTTTCAATATATTCGCCTCTTATTTCGGCTTCAAAGCCTTTGAGTTTTAATATATCTATGATGGAATTTATGGGAATGCTCGCTTCTAGTGTTACACTACGTAGTAATCTAGCTATAGAATGTCTATAGAAACCGTCAACTCTTCTTCGCGTCGATAAAATCCAGTTCCTATACTCTTTTTTCACCAGAGGCACAAGCATCTCTAGATCCTGCTTACCTCCGATGAGAATGATTTTAACTTTACTTCCTTTAATAACAGCATTTAAATTTTCGCCGTGGAGTCGACTTTGAATATACTCTACAAAGCGAATTGCCTCATTGGAATCTTGAAAAGAAAACAGTAGATATTTAGTTCTCATCAACTCTCACTATTTTAAAAGATAATGACTCATTGATATTTTTCTTTTAGTTGTTCTCCTACACTTGGGACAAAAAAGTGTAAATCCTCTCTTTTTTAACGGCGTCATACAATATGGACAGTTAGAGTATATAACTCCGAACCCTCTACCTTTCAATGATAGTACGTATGGCGGCGTTCTGCCTACTAATATTTTAGCTCTTACTATATCGCCGTACCCCAGGACATCATAAAGAACTTTTACATAACTAGTACTCACATTCATGACATGAAGTGTAGCGCTAAGAGATGGATGAAAGTACTTCTTGTGATTTTCGATGTAAAAAATTTCCAAAGATGCTGCGATATCCTTTACCCTAGTAACTATAGCATAGACTATATCGTCTTTCTTGGGTAGTGATAAAGTCTTTAAAGGATTCACACTCGCAATCCTGTCCTCTAAGTCGTAATTGACAAGCCCGACAACTTTAGATAGTATCCTACCTTCAACTATATACGTGTTATTTTTACCCATGAATTCTTCTATTACCGCAATTTCGTCTCCTGGTAATACTAGTCTTCGCTTTAATTGTTCCATAATTTCATTCTTCAGATACACCACGACTATTAATATGTTAGCGATGAATCCTTACCACAAAAATTCTTACTGGATGCCATTTTTCTCTGTGTCTAGGATATAAGGGTGGTATTGGAATAGTATCACGGAATAGTATTTCAGCTCTAAAATCTTTTTTCTCGAGATACCTTAATATGTAATCTAATGTTTCGAGCTTATGAATAGAATATACTACATCCGCTACTTTTAATGCGCTATCTAAGAATAATACGTCACTTCCGGGCCTATGCACTCCGAAAGGAGGATTTTGAATCACCGTGTCCATTCGTTGCCTAAGATTAAGATACTTCACGTCAACACAATGAAAATCTAGATTGCTCAAACTGAACTCTTCAGCATATTTTTTAGCAAATGTAAGTATAGAAAAGTCTATGTCGATTCCCAAGGCACATTTGGCTCCTAATATAGCAGCGCCAATCGCAAACACGCCGCTTCCTGTACCTAAATCTAGTACATATTTATCGTAAATATCGTTGTAGGTCGCATGGGCTATCCAGAGAATTCTAGCAGCAAGAGGGCCTGGAGTAGGATATTGTTCCCACTCTCTTTTAAGGTTCTTAGGCAGAGACATTTTACTGAGGATAATTTCGAGTCTTCGCTTGGTTAGTTTTTCCACATTTTTTCACATGAAATGACTGCCTTATTAATATACTTTAAAAATTGCGGATAACTTGCTTACAGAAATTAAATGCTGAAATCACAAAACGGGTTAAATGCTGCATTTAAACCTCAATATAGCGGCTACACCACCAAAAGATTTCAATAATTCTTTCCCTTCGCCAGTTTCTGTTGAAATAAGTTCAACTTTTGTACCTACAGATTCCGCTAATTCGACTAAATCTTCAATTAATGACTTGGATTCTTCAACTATCATTTGACCACCACATTTGGGACATCGCAATGATTTGATTTCACCTCTAAATGTTTTATCTTCCCTATAACCGCATTTCTCGCATTTCAACAAAGCCCTCACAGCTTCCAGTTTCTCAGAAATTAATAATATGTCAACCGCTCCCATTAAAAGACACTTTCTAACTTCCTCATCTCCGTAGACCGCAAGACCTGTATCTCTCGCTAAATGATATAGAAACTTGTTTACTAATTGTCGTTCCCTTATATAGCCTACATCTTCAAGTAATTCGGAAGCCCTATTTGCTAATTCATAGATTCCAGCTTCTCCGCTATATCCAACATCAAATACTCCTATGATTTTTTGCTTAAGCTCGTAGTGTAGATAATCTCCATCGATAAACTCATCTTTCGCTGGTCCAGGTCCTCCAATAATAAGTCCTTTGAGATCTTTAATAGGGAGAAAAATCCTATTTGCGTGTTCGCCTATTCTTTTATAAAATTCGTGTACGAGTAATTCATGAAGCCTCTCAAAGCGCCGAGCGGATTGTCCTCCTGCCCGATGCTTACCTGGGATACCTGAAGTTATTTCCTCTACCACCTCCAGGAATTTTCCTTTAAGAATCCCGAAAGCAGCTTCTCCTCTGTCTAGGACTATCAGTCCATAGATTTCTTTTACTTCGATCATTTCCTCTAGGATTTCCGTGTGGAATTGAGAATCACATCTATAAAGCCACGTTCTCAATTTTTGAGGAGGCTCTAAGACGTAAATTTCCATTTTCTCATCGCCTGGCACATCGCTCGCCACGTAACCTGCGAAAATGACTAACCCATTAGGAGGCGTTTTCCGGAACAATTTTAATCGCTGCATTATTGAAGTGAGTGCTTCTAAGACATGATGTCTTGTTGTTCTATCTTTTATATTAGTAGCCGTTGAATACTCCTCTCTAAGAACACTCATTACTTCTCCTATGGGTCTTCCAGCTGGTATGTAGAGTGAAATAAGTTCTGTACCTCGACCCCTTTTCGATTTTAATTCTTTTATCAATA
>Ga0190363_1001045_pt1 | contig 16549 bp, 19 predicted proteins | sample 48721867_MG_FD_161272 | JGI IMG/M metagenome (GOLD analysis project Ga0190363, IMG submission 161272) | Hydrothermal vent microbial mat bacterial communities from Southern Trench, Guaymas Basin, Mexico - 4872-18-6-7_MG | ecosystem: Environmental > Aquatic > Marine > Hydrothermal vents >... | reverse complement strand
TGAAATTCGCGAAAAATTCTTTATAATCCATTTCCCCCACTCACACAAGCTTTAGATTTCCAGTGATTTTATCCACGATCTCATTTGGCCCCGGGCCTATGGCTAAGCATGTTATTGTGCCTGGTGGAATTTCTGTCAACCCGGCATCTCTTATAAGTGAAGTAGGAAGCCCGAGTTTCTCTGCCTCAGCTTTTAATTCAAATAACTCACGTTCACCCTCCACTTTAACTACAACCTTTTTCTGGCCTTCATTGAACCATGCTTTAAACCATTCAGGTTTTTCTTTGTATGCTCTAAATGCTGCTGTCACTGCACCATGAGCTACTTGGACAGCCAGTTTTCCCTTACTAAGTTTTAAATCACTCCTAACTATCATGACCTGTTTATACTTGAACATCTTTCATCCCAAGAAGAGCAAAAGAAAAGAGAGTATATAAAAGTTAAGAAAATGATCAAAGTTGTTGTTCTTCTTTGGTTTCAGTAGTTTCTGTCTCTTCGACTTTTTGTACTTGAGCTTCTTCTTTCTTTGGAATTCCTCCAGGTCTCCTCTTCCTCCTTCCAAGTTCTTTAAGAGCTTTATCATATTTTCCCTTTAGATCCACATAATTGTATCCTAAGACTGCTGATACTAAGATGAAGAGAATTGCAATGATTGGCCACCAGTTGATACCAGTTTCGGGTGGTAGGTATGAAACACTTATGTTCTTTAGAGCCTCGGCGAGTTCAATCTTGCTTTCATTGTCTAAGTTAGCAAGTGTTGTATTTACGTAGGATGGCAATTCTTCTGGTTCTGGGTAAACTTTTACTTCCTTGGTTTCCACTGCAGGTGGAAGTGAGTTAACTACAGCAAGGTTTTCAAAGTTCTCTTCATGCCAGTTTCCTAAGGGGTCTTGATATACGAGTTTTGCACTTATTATGGCATTGTCTGCTTTTAGTATTGCATAATCACTTTCAAGAGTTTTTGTTTCCCCGGCCTTGAGGTCTCCAACATAAAGTTTTGTCTCACCGTCAAGGCTGTCTGGAATGCTTAATTGGAGAGTGGCATTTTTAATGAATTCATACTCTGGGTCTTTGCCCTCTGCAGAGATCGTGAATTTTAGTTTGACTGTTTTTTCTTGTGTATGGACATAAGTACCCCAAGTGCCGTTAAAAGCCTCTCCTATTACAGAGAGTTTAGGTATGTTGTAAACCACTATCTGCTCGACTTTATTTGATTTGATACTATCTTTCTCACCCGCTTCATCGTAGTAGGTCACTGTTACTTCACCAAGAACGTAAGTCCCAATTTGTTTAGGCTCTAGGACGTATACAAGCACAGGCATTTCAGTAAATGCGTCGAGCGTGTTCAAAGTCCACGTTCCTATACCTGCCTTAAGCTCAAAGTTATTTGGAACTGGCACAGCTACACTTACATCAAATGCCCTGCCTTTTCCTTGATTCCCTATCTTAACAAAAGCCACTAATTCATCTTCTCCTAGAAGAAGAGTATTTTTACTAGTACTTAGTTCTACTTTTATGTTTGCCTCTCTTATAATAGGCTCAATCTCAGCTCCTTGAGGACCATAAACTTTTACTCTAATCCTTTCATATTCTAAATCAATAGTATTAGGAGGAATCTCTATCCTTATGGGAGCTTCAGAAAGTTGATAACTTCCTCCCTCCTTCACTTTAAACGTCTTCACTAGTTCGTCGTTTTTATCAAACACTGAAAAGCTTGAATAGTACCCCACAGAATTTAGCTTAATCTTATACGCTGAAGTACCGTTAACCTTTAACGTTAGAACTTCACCAGAGTATAGAATATCATTATAGACAAGTTCAGTAGGTTCCGCACCTGGAGCACTAGGTGTAGTGCCACCGGCTCCCCCTTCACCCAATTGGAAAACTGTTGTTGGATATTTCGGAAGATAAACATCAAAAACCGCATAGCTTGTAGTTGCATTTTTTAGATAGAGATACAAGTAAGGAGAGTACTGAAAATCAGAGGTTAACTTGTAAGGAACAGCGTAATGGTCTCCCTCAAAAATAGTGGCTGTTATAGTTTCATATGGTAATACTATTCGAACGTTTGCTTTATTTTCATATGTGTTTGTGACCTTCACCTTTATAGCTGGAATTACTACATCGTTAAACTTGTAGGGCAGGTTATATGCATCATTTTTGTTAATCTGTACATCTCCTTCCACCAGTTCCAACTCTGACTCTAGTGATATTAGGATCTTCTGATTGCTACGCAAGATCCATGCAAGTCTTACATAGAAAAGTGGATTGTCATTATCAGGTACCGAAAGAGAGTACCCAGTGGGAAGCACTTTACTCGTGACAAGACTTCCATCTTTAGCATAAACCTTTATTAGTGCTTGAGTCCATGCCTGATCTATATCTGCAAATTGAATTTTATAATCTCCAAAAGTCACTGATTCTCCCAAGCTAAGCATTACTTGATCAATGCTAGCTTTTCCAACACTAGCTGATTCCACATAAGGTACAAGCGAAAAAATCAGCAACCCCATCATAATCAAAGGCAATTTTTTCATCTTTTTCTCCTCCACCAACTTGTTTCCTAAATTCATAAAAAGTTAAAAGAATATAAAGCTCTTATGGTTCTAACCTTCTTCTGTCTCTTGGGAATAATATAACTTCTCGGATATTACCCAAGTTCAACATCTGCTTGATGAGTCTCTCAGCCCCTAGACCAAAGCCTCCATGTGGTGGCATACCGTACCGAAATGCTTTTAGGTAGAAGTCAAAACTTTCCACATTTAACCCCTGCTCTGCTATTTGTGCCTTAAGTTTCTCATAACGGTGCTCCCTTTGACCTCCAGATGTTATTTCTATCCCTCTGTATTCAAGATCAAATGATCTCGAGATTTCTGGTTTGTTGTCATACCTCATTATATAGAAAGGTTTTGCGCTACTTGGATACTGATATATAAAGTAAAGATCTTCATCATAATTTTCTTTGATATACTGGCCAAGGAGCTTTTCTCCTTCAGTATCTATATCCTCTCCCCAAGAGATCTCTTTTCCAAGATCTCCCAAAATCTCCAGAGCTTCAGTATATGTAACACGTCTAAAGGGAAGTCGTGGTTTTTCAAGTTCGAAACCAAGAATTTGAAGTTCTTTTTCATTACTCTCTCGGACGTAATTGACCACATAAGTTATAAGATGCTCAAGAAGCTTCATTACTTCATCTTCATTTTCTATAAAAGCCATTTCTCCATCAATACTCCAAGCCTCATTTAGATGTCTAGTTGTGTTGTGTTCCTCGGCCCTAAAGATGGGTGCTATCTCAAATACTCTGTCCAACCCCGAGGCCATCATAATTTGCTTGTAAAGCTGGGGAGATTGAGCCAAAAATGCATCTTTTTCAAAATACTTCATGGAGAAAAGTTCAGTTCCACCTTCTGTAGCTGTAGCGATTATTTTAGGTGTATGGATTTCCACAAACCCCTCATTGTGAAAGAAATGCCTAACTGCCCTGAAAGTACTTGAACGAATCTTAAATATCGCCATGATTTCAGGCCTTCTAAGATCCATAAAACGGTTATCAAGCCTTGTATCCAGTTCAGCTTTAACCCTCCCTGTGGGGTCCAATGGGAGTGGTGTTTCAGCTTTTGAGAGGAGTATTATTTTCTCCGGTATAAGTTCAAATCCTAATCTGGCCTTAGGCGTGAAGTTGACAATTCCTTCAACGGATATCACATCCTCATTGTGAAGACTCGGGATGAGTTTGAAAACTTCCTCAGAGACTTTTTTCTTTGGGGCGGTTACTTGAACTATTCCTTCTTTGTCCCGTATCCACAGAAACTTTATTCCACCCAAATCCTTAACTTCATGCACCCATCCTGCAACTCTTATCTTTTGACTATTTAACTCCTCAGTTATTTGGCCCGAATAGTGCGTTCTATACATATTTAAACCTCCAAAATGGAATTAAATAAAAGATATCTTTACATCCGAACCAACTATTTTGGAAAGAATGTCCTCCAGAGTCTCATGTCTTGCAGGAAGCTTTTGTTGATCCCTTCTAATTACCAAGACTTTATAATATTGCCCACTTGGTGCGTATACGACGTTAACCCCAAAAACACTTGCTGGATACAAGAGATCGGTGGCAAGTTTTTTGATTTCATCTGTCCCTTTTATTTCCAAGCCTTCAATTACTCTCACTCTCTTGCCAAGCTCCCTCATAAGGAGTTTGATGTTTTTACCGCCCTTACCAATTACAAGTGGAACATTTCCTTCCCCAACCATTATGACTACCAGGTCTCCGGCTTCGACGGCCTTCTTGAACTCTACATCAGCATCGCCTAGGAGCTTGTAAAGCATCCTCGAAATTTTAACATCCAGCTCAGAAATCACACCATCTTGAAGCTTCTTTTCATCCGCCGGGCACAAAATATCCTCTGTTTTTAAACACACCTCACAGATTGGCGCTTTCATTAGCTCACCTCCCAGTTATTTGCAAAAAATGAACATAAGCTAACATTCTTTTGAGGAGGTTATTTAAAAACCTTATCCTATCCAGAAAAGAACAAAATGAGCTAACAATTCCTCCAAGAGAGAACTTCATTATTGGATGGATAACCATAAAGAGAGAATATTCCTAAAGCTCTCCCTCAATCTCCCTTACCAGTCTGCCAACAAACTCTTCTACAAATTTGTGTCTTTCCTCGGCAAGCTTTTTAGCAGTATGCGTATACACCAAATCTCCAAGTTTCAGAATTTTTTCTTCAAAATGTTTAATTGAAAACTCTATATCTCTCCCATGCTCTCCAGAGTACATGAAAACCCTTGCAACCCCAATAGCCCCTATTGCATCAAGCTTATCAGCGTCGCTGAGAATCTTTGCTTCAAGTGTTCTTGGGTCTGGTGGCCTTGAGAACCTGTGAGCCTCTATTGCATGAACCACTTCGTCTACTTTGGGATACTTGAGCGAAGTCAAAAACCTGCGGGCAATTTTTGCACTCTCTTTAGCATGATCCTCAACGATTCCTTCATCCTCCAAGGGCCTTGCAACATCGTGAAGAAAAGCCGCTAATGCTAAAACTTCTAAATCCGCTCCCTCAGCCTTACCAATATGCATACAAAGGTTGAAGACCCTCTTTACATGTGAAAATCCGTGCGTTCCCTCTCGTTCAAAAAAATTTCTAGCAAACTCCTCTGCTTTTTTAATAAGTTTTAGGCTAATTTCATCAGTTATATAATCCTCAATCCTCATACCACTCACCTAATTTTACTTTCTATTATTGAATTAAGCAGGTTTAGGAACCTTTTGTGAACCTCAAGTGGGATACCATCAACACTAAGCTGAGGTTTTTTAACGACACCATCTATAACCCCCTCAGAGACTAAAGCCCTTAGAACCTTTTCTTCATCCCAATCTCCCAGGAGATTTTCCCCCACTTCAAGGGAAGCTTGAGCAATCAGGCCATAAGCCCCCCAATTAGAGACTGCTGAGAGTATTAACTCATCAACCTTTACAATGCTAGTTATTTTATCCCCAAATTTAATGTACTTCTTCACGATCTCTGCAATATTCCCCATCCCTATCTCATTTCCCCCGTCTCCGATACCAATTGTGGGGACTCCAAGTTTCCTAGCCTGGAAGAATAACTCATCAAATGGCGGCATCTCAATTTCTAACGCGTTCATGGAATAGTACTTGCCATCTTTTGCTCTCCCTGGTGTTTCAACACTTATTAACAAAGAATATTGATTAACTCGAGGTTTCTCTGCAAAATTGATTTTAAATCCTCTAAGGGCAGAACTTATTTTTTCACATGTTAGTATCTCTGCTCTCCCCCCAAGTCTCTCAATAGCCCTATATAAGGCCACAGCTCCTGGTGGACCATCAGTTTCTGCTATCTGCATTGGAGGTATTGGAAAGCATGCCACAATAAGGACATTATCAAGATTTTCTATGAAAAGGTTCTTGGCCTCTTCCAAAAAATTGAAATTTTTCTCTCTGTACTCTAAATAAACTTTTAAGATGTCCCTACCATAGATATCAGCATTGATTAAATGTGCGATCATTTTTCATTCCTCAATCTCGTATACAATTAATCTAACTCTTTTACCCTTTATAGTCTCTTTAAGCTCCCACCAGAGTTCTGTAGGGTGTTCTTGCTTGTGAATAACTTCATCTCCATTTTCAAGTCTCACTCGTTTTTCTTCAAATTCTACAAAAACTCCTTCCCTATTAAATATCTCCTTCATCTCCAAGCCCCCCTAAGATGCTTCTAAGTTGATGAAGGCTTCTAATCTCAAAGTCAGCAAAGTTGTAATCCTCCGCTCCTTCCCGGTTTATCCAAATGGGCAGCATACCTACATTTCTAGGGCCATAAACATCCTGATTTAAGTCATCTCCTATCATTATGCTTTCTTTTGGTTCTACCCCTACCTTCTCACATGCATATAAAAATATCTTGGGATCAGGTTTCACAGTTTTTACATCTTCCCTTGTCACAATCACATCAAAGTACCTGTCCAACTTAGCTATTCGAAGTTTTAATCTCTGATATTCTGGGCCGCTGGTTACTACCCCTAATTTATATCCCTCCCCTCTCAGCCACTCTAAAGTGGGAATCACGTCGGGGAATACTTGAATCTTGTGTGGATATGTCTTTATTAAATTCTCATATTTAAAGTCAATCCCAAAACTCTCAAAAAAGAAGTTCCAATCATGCCATTCATAAGTATTTTTTCTTTCAGATATTTCTCTAAGAAATCTCAATCGAGCGTCGCCTTTAGAAATCCCAAACTTTTTTGATAGCTTATCATATACTTGGGGAAGAAAGAGCATTATTAAGGGTTTTTCTGTCAGAAGGGTTCCATCTATATCGAAAAAAACAGCCTTCATATTACCACCTCTTGACTAGAAGGGAGAGAATCTCAATGTGGTCATTTAAGCCTTCTTCCATTTTTATACCCCATATTATATCCTTTTCCTTCAAGAACTTCTGGAAATTAGAGAGTATCTTATGAGCATCACTTAACGGCACATTTTCTCCTACTAAGATGTTTATCAGGCCTTTATCCCAAACCCCCCAATGCCATTCAAAGTTAACTTTGGATAGTAACCGTAAAATCCCAACGTTATTACCCCTAATCATATTAAAGAAGTCTGCATAATCAACATTCACTAGCATTTGGTTTTCAAGGTAGTAATGAAGTCTAGTAAACATACTTCCTATGTTTTTGGTAGCCATTTGAAAAGCCATCTCCAATGAAGCATCCCTGTAATCATACAGGGACTCCCAGAGAGAGTCATAAAACACTGTATCAAACTCTTGGCCCCATGATGGCTTTTCTTCGTGAATCAATTCCTTTTCAGGGCTAAGTACGTATGCAAGTTTCAGTGGATTCCTAGGTAAATATTCCAGAATGATATTCAGTATTTCCAGATTTATCGGTTTATTCTCAAACACGACCCATAATATTGCATCATCTGGAACCTTCCAGAAAATGTCTCTAATTTTTTGACGGAATGGGAATTTGCCAAGTAGGTAATAGGAAGGATTTATAGAAAGTTTTGAAACCTTTTCTATATTAATATTTTGGACAACTCTGCTCCCATTACTGCCAATGCCAACAAAAATATGAGGAAAAGAGGTCATATAGATCACTCTAATGTAGCGTGCTTCCGCTTCATATCTTTTTCGCTTTTCTGGAATGTGGCCATTAATAAAGCTATAATACCATCCAAGAGCAGCATTGTTGAATCTTCAAAGAGTGTTCCCATTGGAGCCATCCACTTGTATTCGGTGAGCATTTGTCTAGCGATATAATCTGTAGGAATGTCTGCTTTTGTTCTTCCCGGAATTTCTACGACAACATCAGAAAGTCTCCCAAGAGTTGAATTCTTATAGGAAGTTATTCCTACGACTTTTCCTCCCTGATTTTTAGCAATTTCTGCAGCATCAACTATAGTCCTAGTTTCACCACTCCCACTGATTGCGATTAGAAGGTCTCCTTCTTCAAAAGCAGGAGTTATGGTTTCCCCAACAACATAAACATTGAAGTCGAGGTGCATTAGGCGCATTGCAAATGCCTTCCCTACCAAACCACTTCTTCCAGCGCCATAGATAAATATTTTATTTGCTCCAATCATTGCATCCACCATCCCTCTAACCTGCTCTAGTTTTAGTGATGTCGCCACTGTTTTTATGTGGTCTGTTATATCCTGAATAACTTTTACGATTGTTTGCATATATTCGCCCCAGAATAGATCAAGTATCTTCCTAGTAATATTTTCGGGGTCTTTTGCCTTAGTTATTGCTCCTCCAACGATAATAATTGTGGCTCCTGCCTCTATAACCTTAGGAATAGTTTCTAAGTTTAAACCTCCGGCGACTGCAACTGGGATTTTTACAGCTTTTACTACTTTTTCTAGATCTTCTAGGGGATTTTTTCCTTGGGCTTGCTCATCTATCCCTGTATGGACTAAGATGTAATGAACACCCATCTTTTCCAATTCCTTCGCTCTTTTTACTTTATCCTTAACCCCGATTAAATCCACCATCACTCTTATACCGTACCTCTTAGCAACGGTGACCGCATCTTTTATTGTTTTATCATCGGCAACTCCAAGTATGGAGACGACATCAGCCCCATGTCTTGCAGCCATCTCCACTTCTAAAGCTCCGGTATCCATTGTCTTCAGATCGGCTACTATTTTTCTATCTGGGAATCTCCTCTTCATGAGCTCTACTGCTCTAATTCCTTCCTTCTTTATTAGTGGAGTTCCAACTTCAAGCCAATGGGCCCCTCCATGGGCCACTTTTTCCGCTATAGAAATAGCATGTTCTACATCCGTTACATCAAGAGCTACTTGTAAGATCATCTTGATTTACCCCCCAATAACTCTCAAACTTAACATCAAGAGGGTTGTTTTTAACTTTAACTCTTTCTTCTTGAATATGTCCATCCTATAAATTTAAAAATAATAACCTCAAAATAGGCTTCGTGAAGAATATGGTGACGTTTATCCCTTTTGGAGAAAAACCCAATAGAGAGGGTGTGATGTACGCTCTTGAGTTACTCAAAAGGAATAGAATAATAGAAGATTTTGTAATAGTCGAATCAAGCAATGTGGAGCTCCTAGCAGACAGACTTCCAATAGATAAGTGTTATATCATAGGAGACCACCTAGCAACCTACGGCGTGCTTAAACGCGTGAAAACAAGGTCCTTAATAAGTATCGATGCCCATACAGATTTGATGCACGACTATCTTGATCACGGCTCATGGCTTGCATATACCTTGGAAGAAAGGATCATTGAGAGAGCTAGTGTAGTTGGGCCTGTTCTGATGATACCCACAACAGAAAGAACTAGCTTATGGACTAGACGAGTCAAAATATTCCCTGCCCTCCCAAGAAGCAGACGGGTTAGAGGGTCATGGAAAGCATATAAAAGTCTGAAAACATCCCCCATTGAGAAGATCATTGAAGAGATAAAGAAGTATTTAGGTGAAGATGTCTACTTGACCGTTGATCTAGATGTCCTATCGCCGGAATACAAAATCTCCCGATTCCAACATGGGGAACTAAGTTTAAGTGAACTGCTTGAGATTATAAACGAAATCAAAAAGAATTTTAACATAATTGGTTGCGATATAGCTGAGATCTCAGATAAAATAAGGCGCTCTAAACTTGGAAAAAAAGCCCTAATTGAGGTTTATACTACTCTCGTGGAGGGATAATAATGGCTCTCAGCGACAAAGAAATCAGGGAAATAATAACACCGCTCTTGCTTTCTGGAGCAAAAATGCTCGATAGACACTGCCCCAAGTGTGGATCTCCCCTATTTAAACTAAATGAGAAAATATTCTGTCCTGTATGTGAACATAGGAAAAAACTTGGAAAATCTGAGTTAAAAGGTGTTGAAGAAAGCTTAACAGAAAAACTTAACATGCTTGCAAACACTCTTCCAGATGACATTGATGAGTTAAAGAAGTACTTAGAAGTCATGGACATGATAATCACCTTGCTGGAAAAATACAAACGGAGGGAGAAACCAAATGAAACATGAAAAAATTTTAAACACTGTAAAAACTAAAGAGAAAACAGCAGAAGAGATTGCACATGAAACAAAAATAACCTTAGCTCAAACGAAAAGGCTTTTGTTAAGGCTTCTAGCCCAAGGAAAGATAGAAAGCCTTGAAAAGGATGGAAAATTGTTCTGGAAGATTAAAGAAAAGAACAAAACTGAAGAGAGGTTCAAATATCTCTAAACCTTTTTCCCTTTCTTCCAATATTCGTTGAATTTGCTCTTGAATAATTCAACAACTCTGAAATCTTTGACCCAAACTTGTGTCTCATAATTGAAGTACCTCGCTGCTAAATCTTCCAAAGCAAAAAATACTTCCTCGTCACAAATTAACATTGGTAGCTCTATTTTGTCAAGGGCCTTAAGTTCAAGTTTTCCAGCTTTGTAGTAATCCATAATTTTTGATGTTTCAAGTCTAGGCAAGATCTGTTTTAAGACCAATATTTTTGCCTTAGCTCCTTTGTCAACTGCAGCGGTTATCTCCTTGTCAAGATTTGCTGCAACATATCCATTATCAGCGAGGAGTATTTCCTTTTCAACACCTTCTAACATTTCTTGAGTTTTTAGCGTAGAGTTTCTGATACCCCTTACTACCCATACTCTTTCAACCCCATACTTGGGGATCTCTGTCTCTATCAATGGCGTCATTAGTTCTATGAGTTCCTCTTTTGCTTTTCTCTTTGCCTCAAGCTCCTCTTTCACCCTATCTTGCCATTCTTCTATGAATTTCTCAAGAATATTCTTAGGGTGAACTGGCCTATATTTATTGGCTTTTCCAGGTTGGCTTAATGCAAAACCTTTCTTTTCAAGGCTTCTCAAAACATCGTATGTTCTTGGAGCTGGCACTTCAGAGACACTAGCAAGCTCTGCTGGTGTGAGAACCCCAAAACCAACTAAAGCAACATACGCCCTAGCTTCATATAGGTTCAACTCGAAGTGTTCCTGTAGAAGTTCTACAATTTTCTCTTTTACCATTCTAACCACCTCTACTTATTTATAAAAAGTTGACCATCTATATAAATTTTTCTTATCATCCTTAGTTGCTCTTTTTCTACATAATGATTTTATTTAAAATGTATAACCATACAATTTTGCTACTCTTAATGTTGATTAAAAATCCACCATGCTTGATATAGCGTACTATTCATAATGCAAATTGTTGAAATAAATAAAAGGCCCCAACTAAATAGGACTTATTCATAATAAAACTTTCCCAAAACTTTATAATATCCTCTACCTCCATCCTTATGAAGGCAAGATGTATGCCGAAAATTATAAAAGACTTGAGCAACTTATAGACAAATTGCGAGAGTTTAATGGTGTTATCCTTGTAGAAGGAATGCGAGACGAGGTGGCTTTACGAAAATTGGGGGTCGAAACGGAGATAATTAAGCTCTCCCGCTTTCCATTAGCGGAGATTGCTCTAACAGCCTCTCACTATCATGATATAATGATATTAACAGACTTCGACAGAAAAGGTGAAGATCTGGCAAAAAAATTAACTCAGTATTTAGAAGGATATAAGTGTAGAGTAGACACAAACACAAGAAGAGAACTCAAAAAAATAGCAAAGAAGGACATTAAAGGCGTTGAAGATCTGTATGGACTATACTTGCGGGTTAAAAGTCTCCGTTTCTGACCCCCAACAGGAGGGGTATGGATTGAAGAGGAAAAAGACTACAATCCAGCAAATTTTGCTTGATAAGCAAAGAATGTTAAAAAAGAAAGAGATAGAAGGTGATAGCATGGCTGCAAAGGATGATTTTGGAACGACTAAATATGTTATACACGCAGAATTTGAAGCAAGTGGAATCGTAGAAAGACCAGATGTGGTTGGTGCTATTTTTGGGCAAACAGAAGGTTTACTCGGAGATGATTTAGATTTAAGAGAACTTCAAAAAACCGGAAGGATCGGAAGGATAAAGGTTGATGTTCACACAAGAGCTGGAAAGAGTTATGGAACTATAACAATTCCTTCTAGCCTAGATAGAGTTGAAACCGCAATTTTAGCAGCTGCTTTAGAGACCATAGACAGAATAGGTCCTTCAGAAGCAAGAATAAATGTAATGAGAATTGAGGATGTCAGAGCAACAAAGAGAAAATACATCATTGAAAGAGCCAAAGAAATCCTAGAAACACTTATGGAAGAAGAGATTCCCGAAACACAAGAGATTACTGAAGAAGTCAAAAAAGAGGTAAGAGCTAAAGAACTAATCGAATATGGATCAGAAAAACTCCCTGCTGGGCCACATGTTCCATTTTCAGACTCAATAATCATAGTAGAAGGAAGAGCTGACGTACTCAATCTTCTCAAACACGGGATAAAAAATGCTATAGCTGTAGAAGGCACATCGATTCCAGAAACTATAATAAAACTTAGCAAAGAGAGAATTGTTACAGCATTCACAGATGGGGACAGAGGAGGAGAATTAATTCTTAAAGAGCTACTTCAAGTGGCTGACATCGATTATGTGGCTAGAGCGCCTGAAGGAAAAGAAGTTGAAGAGCTTACAAAGAAAGAAATAATCAAATCATTAAGGAGTAAAGTGCCTGCAGAACAAGTTATTAATGAGCTGTTTGCAAAAGGGAAGAGCTTCTATGAACTCATGAAAGAAAGAGAACAACAACCCCCTGCATCTATTGAAAAAGCAGAAGAAGCACCCATGGAAAGTAAAACAGAAGTACAAAAAGAAATTCACAAAAAAGAACCAAAAATAGAAGCTAAAATCCCTGAAAGAGAAGAAAAGAAAGAAGAGAGGTTTATAAAGCCGATAAGAGTCTCTAAACTATCAGAGATCGACAAATTCAGTAAATGGATTGAAGAAGTTAAACGAGACTCAAAAGCAATCCTCCTAGATGAGAACGAAAGCATCCTAGCAGAAATACCAATAAGAGACCTCTCAAATTCATTAAACAATAAAGAGAATATTTATGCAATAATCTTCAATGGAATAATAACCCAACGGCTCATTGATATAGTAAGTGAGAAAGGTGTTAAATACCTGATTGGAGCAAGAAAGAGCAACGTTGTAAGAAGACCAATAAACCTCAAAATACTAACCTTCGCTGAGTAAACTTCTATTCTTTATTTCCTTTTAAATCTTAATCTTCAAGAAGTAGAGTAATTCTAATCATGCAAAGAAAAAAATAAAGAGATCACTTCCTCTTTGCTCTTTGAAGCTTTGCTTCTTCAAATGCCTTTGTCCACTTAAGCTTTCTTGGATTTCTGCCCATGAAAAAGTATTTTTCACATTTCCTTGAACAGAAGAAGTATACTCTTCCATCATTTCTAACATACATTTTTCCTGTTCCAGGTTCGAATTCTTTTCCGCAGTATGAACAAACGTTCCACCTCGCCATGTCCCTCACCTTCTTGCTCTAATTTCTCTAGCTTCCCTTTCGGTTTCTCTGAGGATTACTATATCTCCAAGCCTAACTGGGCCTTTGATGTTTCTTCTGATAACTCTCCCTTTGTCCATTCCCTCAAGAACACGAACCTTTACCTGAGTAACCTCACCAGTAACTCCAGTTCTTCCTACAATCTCAATAACCTCTGCTGGATATCCCTCATCTGACATTTCTCACACCTCTAAATGATTGTAAATGTGAAAGCTCGCCCAATTTAATGAGTGATGGGAAAGGGAGCTCACTTAGCAAGCTCCCTAACTTTCATTGCAATTTCCTCAACAAGCTCACGGCCCTTACCGGGCTCAATTATAGCAACGCTTGCAGATGGAACCTCAATACCCGCAGCAGCTCCAAGTTCTTTTTTGCTTGAAACATAAATGTAGGGTATCTCCTTTTCCTCACAGAGGGGTGGCAAGTGAGCAACAATTTCTTCAGGATCAACATCCTCGGCAATTACCACAAGCTTAGCTTGACCCCTCTCAACGGCCTTTGTTGTCTCGTTTGTACCTTTTCTTACCTTTCCGGTGTCTCTTGCGATCTCAACAGCCTCAAGGGCTTTCTCAGCAAGTTCCTTTGGAACTTCAAATTTTACGTAACTTGGCTTTGCCATTTCACATCCCTCCAAACTTCATCGTTCATCGAGTCATCAAGTTAGGGAAGGATGCTTGCTTTTTAAATCTTTCCTTTTGAAATGAGAGAAAAGAAAAGAGAATCCCTCACCCCTCATAAAGAATATATTCTTTATCTGCTATAAACACCAATTCAACCCTTATCCCCCTTATCTCTACTTTATCTCCGTATTTTTTCTTGAGTTCCTCAATATAAGGCCGGATAACTTCGGGGAACGAAGCTTGACCTTTAAAGTAGAGTTCTTTATTGGTGGTACTTAAACCACCAGCAACTTTTTCATAGTGAATTATGTCCATGTGAGGGTCAAATGCTGCTTTTGGATCATCTCTGTTCTCTCCCTGAGTTCTTACCAAGTATATAACCGTAGCTCTGAGATAAAGGTCCACCTTGGAATAGTCCTTTCTGAATCCAGCTTTCAATTCAAGCTCTCCACTTTGCCCATCGTTCAAGACTCTTATTGGCTTAACAAGCTTACCGTTTAACTTTGGAGCTTCTGTAAGGACTCCAACCGGCCCTTCTTGTATGAGAACCAGCTGATACCTTGTAGCGTTTGGAACCTCAAGGCTTACTTCTATGGGAGTTTCATTTAAGTGGTCAATGTTGACGTTTTGAGCTACAATCTGCTCGCTTACAAGCCTATCTCCATCATAAGCCCTAAGCTTTATGACTGCATCTTTAACATCCCTTCCAAATGCCGAGATGTAGAGCCTAGCTTTGTACTCCCCGGGAATGAGCTTTGAGACAGATTTCCAGGTATTGTTTTCATAAATTTCAATTCTATAAAGTCCAAATGGAACAAATTCGTATGTGGATAAATCTCCAGTGCTCTTAACTATTCTAAAGTTTGAACGCAACTTGCCACTAAACTCCGCTTCAGAACTAATAGGGATGCCAAAAGCGAGTTTTAGGAAGTTACTCGTTGCCACTTTATAATAAACTGCCACTGCGTAATTTGAGAACACATAAACAACATATGGAAAGTTTCCGCTTCCGGGAATAACTTCACCTGTTTGCATGTTTATTGTTTGGACTGGTTCTCCCTGTTGATTTCCTGCTACAATAACCCCTATTTTCTTACCTTCCTGTTCAATTATGTGAAATTGAATACCAGCATATCTGCTGTAATACGAATTTTCTCCAATTTTTTGATCAAAGGGAAGTACCATGCCCCGATTATCTCTCTCATCCCTTGTTATTGCCCCTCCAAGGTAACTTATGGCATTAAACTTAGCCCAGTCTTGAATCCATGCGATGAAATAATTAAGCTGCCAGCTCTCAAAATCAACTTCACTATGATTTCCATCATTTGCAAGGAATCGGGCTATTATATAATCTCTATCTCTCGCATGTCCTCCATCCGCACTTGCCCTTCTGTTTCCAAGGAGAGAACTTTCAATCCAGTAGCCATAATCCCACCAAGAAGTAGCAGTGTCACATTCGTTCGTGTTCTCCCTGAGCCACTTGAGGGTTTCTTCCCAGCTTGAAGATACAGCTTCACCGCTAACTTTTGCTGAATTGTAGGTGGTATTTGCACCAACTATCGGAATTGGTATGAAAAGGAGTATTAGCAATATAACGTAAAGAGCTTTTGTTGAAACTTTCTCTTGCATAGCTTCCACTATTCTGAACAACTCCCCTACAAAAATTCCAAAAGTTAACAAAACTGCACCAGAAGCAAGGAATAGAAACCTAACAGCTGTCCACATAAGGTATACTGAGAGCCCATAGAATACTAGGAGAAATAAGCTCTCTGCATCAACTTTATTCTGACTTAAAGCTTTTAAAAACTTAAATGCCACTATTGCAATTCCCGCGAGTGAAAGCAAGAACAATAAACCATCAGTACTCCTTACTGAGTAATATCTTTTCACATCTTCCCATGTGGTTTTTGCAAGCTCTTGAACAGTTTCATAGACCTGTGTTGATTGATAGGCGCCGCTCATAAGGGAGAACAGCTTTGGGCCCACGTAAAGATATGCTCCAGTGAGGCCTAACAAAACCACGACCGCAACAACACCAAATCTATGAGTTCTATTTGAATAGTTAAGATACTTGCCACCATAGAGCATTATTACTGTGAGCAATGTAAGGCCCAAGAAAACCTCAAAGGCAAATCTTATGTGCCCTCCAACTTTTACAATTCCACTTGAAGTAAAAGCGTATCCAATGAGCAATATTGTCAGATATGCTGGATAAAATTCCTTGGCAAACTTCTTGACCTCCTCAACTTTTCCAACGATAAATGTCCCAACTACATAAAGGCTTGCAAATCCAAGCAAAACCATAAGGCCAAAGGGTGAACCGTTCCAAACTGAAAGCATTAGCACTCCAGAGATTACAAAAAGGCTTCCAAAAAGTACTTTTCTTTTAATTTCGTTTATTTCAAGGTAATAAAACATGAACAACACTGCATAGAGGAAGAACATTAAGAATGGGCCGTCTCCCCTGGCGTTTCC
>Ga0190363_1001044_pt1 | contig 16551 bp, 17 predicted proteins | sample 48721867_MG_FD_161272 | JGI IMG/M metagenome (GOLD analysis project Ga0190363, IMG submission 161272) | Hydrothermal vent microbial mat bacterial communities from Southern Trench, Guaymas Basin, Mexico - 4872-18-6-7_MG | ecosystem: Environmental > Aquatic > Marine > Hydrothermal vents >... | reverse complement strand
GACGGGATATCCGAGTACCTGTCCGTGGACGGGAGCTGCATCGTCCTCGGCTGTGGCGGAGACCAGATGCTCTCCGTGGTCTACAACGTGTTCCTCGCTGGAGGACTCGAAGTCCTGACTGTGGAGCCGACCTACGACATGTACAGGATAGTGTGCTCAGCCTACGGCTTAACCTACGTACCCGTACCCCTGAAGGGCGACTTCTCCCTCGACGTGGACGGAATCCTCGAAAAAGTCTCGGAGAAGGTTGGGCTGATAATACTCTGTTCCCCCAACAACCCCACCGGAAACAGCTTCACAGAGAAGGACATCCGCCAAGTGGTCGAGGAATCCAAGACTCCAGTGCTCTTGGACGAGGCCTACGCCGAGTACTCGGGGAAGACGCTGGTCGGCCTTGTAGGGGAGTACGAGAACCTGATGGTCATGAGGACGTTCTCCAAAGCATTCGGGCTTGCGGGCATGAGGGTTGCGTACCTCATAGCCGACGAGAGGGTCGCCGAGGCCTTGAGGAGAATCCAGCTCCCGTACCCGATTCCCTCGACTTCGGCGGTGGCGGCGAGTCTGATGCTTCAGAGGAGGAGGGAGGTCTTCGAGGCTGTTCGGAGGCTCGTGGAGGAGAGAAGCCTCCTCCTGGAGGCCTTGAAGGGCTTGGATGGGGTGAGGCCATACGATTCTGAGACCAACTTCCTGCTAACGAAGGTGCCGGGAAACTCGAAAACGATCCGTGAGCGGTTGAGGGAGAGGAAGGTACTCGTCAGGGATGTGGGGAAGATTCTGGACGTCGGCTACTGCATAAGGGTCACCGTGGGTCTTCCTTGGATGAACAGGAGACTCGTCGAGGCTCTGTCGGAGGTTCTCGAAGGCCTTGAGGCGTGAATACGTTGAAACACCTTACGGATACGCGAAAAAGGAAAGCGTCGAGCGTCTGTCAGAGGTAGATGCCATAATATTCGACTGCGACGGGGTGCTGATAGACGTAAGCCAATCCTACCTGAGGGCCCCCATAGAAACCTGTTCACGGATAATGGAGCTCCTCGGCTCCCCCGTCGAGCCCAAGCCGCCTGAGGAGACCGTTCAGGCGTTCAAGGAGACTGGCGGGTTCAACAACGACTGGGACGTGGCCTACGCCATGACCACCTACGCAATCCTAACCTCACCGGAGGGGTTTAGGAGGAGGTTGGCGATTCTCGTGGAGGAACGGCCTGAGGAAGACCCGGTAGAGGGGTTCCTCTGGGTGTCGAGGCGCATGAGGGAGGCCGGGTCAAAGCCCTTACGGCTGGACGTGGAAGGCCTAAGGAGGTTTGCATCCCTCTTCGACGACGAAGGTATAGCCAAGATGGAGCGGGTGGTGGAAAGGGTACACCTCCCGAAAGACGCGTACAGAGCCGTTTCCGAGTTGCTCGCATACCCAGGCGACATCGGTTCGAGCGTCGTAACCACGGTGTTCGAGGAGCTTTTCTGCGGCTCGGAGCTTTTCCGCTCCGTCTACGGACTCGAACCCAGGTTCCACAGCGGCAGGGGTCTCATAGACCTGGAGAGGCCCATGGTGTCCGAGGAGCTCCTGACAGAGCTTCTGGAGGTGTTGGGCGACGGCGGGCTTGGGATAGCTTCTGGGAGGGCGAGGGCCCTCGCAAACCACACTCTCGGAAACCTCATGGAGTTCTTCGTGGAGGAGGCCACGACGTTCCTGGAAGACCTGCGTGGAGACCTATCCTTGATGAAGCCTAACCCATACACGCTCCTCAGGTCGGCCTCCGGCCTGGAGCCCTTCAAAGCCGTTCTGTACGTCGGGGACTCGGCCGAGGACGTAATCGCCTCCGAGAGAGCCAGGGAGGTCGACAACAGGTTTCTCTCCGCATGCCTCTACGGGAACGCCCCCGACCCGGGGAGGGCTCTGAGGAGGTTCATGGAGCTCGGGGCAGACCTTATAATGAGGTCGGTGGACGAGTTACCTGAAGCCCTGAGACACCTGAGGGGGGCGGCATGAGCTCCGAGGTGTGGAGGAAGACGCGGGAGACCGAGGTTCACGTGAAGCTTAACCTGTACGGGGTGGGCGAGGTCGAGGTGGACGTGGAGCCGAGGTTCCTGAAGCACATGGTTGAGACGCTTGCGAGGCACGCAGGGGTCGACCTGTACCTGAGGGCTAGGGGAGACCTGAGACACCACGTGGTCGAGGACGTGGCCGTATGCCTCGGAGAGGCCCTGAACAAGGCTCTGGGAGACCGCTCTGGGATAAACAGGTTCGGACACGCCATCGTCCCGATGGACGAGTGTCTGGCATACGCCTCTGTGGACCTCGTGAGGCGTCCCTGGGTCAGGGTGGACCTGAAGCTCTCCTCGGAGATGGTGGAGGACGTAGCCGCCTCGGAGATAACTCACTTCCTGGAGACGCTCGTCAAGTCGATGGAGGCCACCGTCCACCTCTGGGTCGAGTACGGGACGGACGACCACCACAAGGTCGAGGCCGCCTTCAAAGCCCTCGCCGTGGCCCTGAGGCAGGCGGTCTCCAAGAGACGTGGTCTCGTACCGTCGGTCAAGGGGGTTGTCTGACTTGAAGGTGATACCCGCCGTAGACCTGATGGGAGGCAGGGTCGTGAGGCTCGTCAAGGGAAGGGCGAACAGCGTGCTGAACTTCAAGGGCCTCCAAGACCCCATCGTAGCCGCTGAGAGATGGGTGAGCGAGGGGGCGGACCTAATCCACGTCATAGACTTGGACTTGGCCCTCGGCAGGGGCTCCAACACCGACCTGGTTCTGAGGATAGCCAACTCCGTCAGAGCCAAAGTCCAAACGGGAGGTGGGATAAGGACACTGGAGAAGGCCGTGAAGCTCCTGGAGGGCGGAGTCTGGAGGATAATCGTCGGAACCATGGCCTTCAGGGACCCGGAGGCCCTCAGGGAGCTCCTGGCGTCCTACGGTCCTGAGAGAGTGGCCGTGGCCGTGGACCACAGCCGTGGAGTCGTGAGGGTCGGGGGCTGGCTCGAGGAAACTCCACTGAAGGTCAGGGAGGCCGTCGAAGAGTTCGCCAGGGATGGTGTGGAGTACTTCCTCGTGACCGACGTGGAAAAAGACGGAACCCTAAGGGGTGTCGAGTTGGACACGTTGCGGGAGGCCGTGGAGACAGGGGTGAAGGTAATCGCAGCGGGAGGCGTCTCGACGCTCAGCGACATCAGGAAGCTGAAGCGTGTAGGAGTCTGGGGTGTGGTCGTCGGTAGGGCCCTCTACGAGGGTCGTTTCACGTTCAGTGAGGCCGTGGAGGCTGCGACCCATGTCTGAGGTGGACCTGAGGGAGCTGGACTTCTCCAAGCAAGGGGGCCTCATACCCGTCGTCGTCCAGGACATCGACACGGGCATGGTGTTGATGGTGGCGTACGCCAACGAGGAGGCCGTCAGGCTGACGCTCGACACGGGTTACGCCCACTTCTGGAGCAGGTCGAGGCGTAGGATATGGAAGAAGGGCGAGACCTCCGGGAACGTCCAGGAGGTCGTTGAGGTTCGTGTGGACTGCGACGGAGACGCCCTGCTGTACCTCGTCAGGCCCAGAGGTCCGGCGTGCCACACGGGTAACATGTCGTGCTTCTACAGAACTCTCAGGCGTCAGGGACGGTAGTGTGTGTTCAGTACAGTCATCGTGTACGTCCTACCGACACCCTTCAAGGCCCTGATGGCCTCTATGATGCGGTTCGCCTCCCTGTAACCCCTCGTGGATATCAGGACGGCCAGGTCGTATTCGCCGCTCACCTCGTACACCTTCTCGACGCCGTCTATCGACAGTATCTTCCTCGAAACCTCGGAGCAGGGGTACGTGGGCTTGACGGACACGAACGTCATGGCCTTGAACCCCATGTCCACCTCCACCGTGAAGCGTTCGATGACCCCCGCCTCCAGGAGCCTCGAAACCCTCTTCCTCACAGCGGCCTCGGATATGCCTACGTCCCTGGACATGGAGGAGTAGCTGACCCTCGAGTTCCTCCTGAGCGTCTCGAGTATCTTCAGGTCCACTTCGTCCAACATCAAATAAAACCTGTCAAAAAAATTGGACTTAAAAGTTCCCCTTCAAGAACCTACATAGGACTTCCACAGACTTAAGGTAGTCCTGAATCCTAATCCTCTCGTACCAGGTGTGGCTGAGCCTCGGGTTTCCCGGCCCGTAGGCCACACACGGTACGTCGTAGAACGTCCCTATGATGTTCATGTCGCTCGTACTCGTCTTCCTGATGAGCCTCGGCTCGAGCCCGGAGGCCCTTATGGAGTTCAGCATCCTCGAGAGTACCTCGGCGTCCTCGGGGGTCGTGTAGGGTGGTATGTCGGCCAGGACTCTATACTCACACTCAAACTCCTTGGAGGCCTCCGAGAGGGTTGAACGGACAGTCTCACCGGCGTCCTGGGGGTACCTTATCTCCATGGAGAGCCTACAGTAGTCTTGAGCTCTGTCAGACCTGATGGGCTGGATAACCACTTTCCTACCAACCCTTGACCTCAGCCTGTCTGAGACCGTGATGGAGAACCTGAACAGCCTCTCCATGGGGTCTCCGAACCAGGCTGAGGCGCTCGGATGCATGGGCTTGAACTGTATGAACGCCTCGACAGCCATCATCCCGTAATAGGAGACAGTCACGCCACAGGTTCTGCTCGGCTCCCCCACCACGGCTCCCATGAAACCGTCCCTACACCTCTCGAGGGCCTCTATCGTGCTGACGCTCCCGTCCTCCTCGTCCACAGAGACTATGAGGACGTAGCCCGTGTCCATTTCGTCCACGGAAAGCCTCAGAGCCTGAACGATCGCCGCCAGCGGACCCTTAGCGTCCACGACACCCCTGCCGGACAGTATCCTCCCGTCAAACCTGACTGGGATCATGCCTGGAACCGTGTCCAGGTGTCCACACAGTAGGACCCTACGACGTCCGCCTCCCTGGCAGAGTACACCTCCTCTGCTCAGGACGGTGGGGTGGAGACCGTATTCCCTCATCTTGTCCACTAGGTAACCTCTGGCCTCCTCTACGGAGCCCGTTGGACTGTATCTTTCAAGGAGGTTTACGAGGAAGCTAACTTCCTCTCTTTCCGACGATTTCCCTGAGGACATTTAGAACCCTTTCCACCTGCCACTCCTCAACCACGAGCGGGGGTAACATTCTAACGATGGTCCTACTGGTCTTCAGCAACAGGACCCCCATCCGCATGGCCTCCTCCACGATGTCGGATGCCATCGGAAGCCTAAACTGTACGGCCGCCATCAGCCCAAGACCCCTTACCTCCCTTATAATCTCTCTGTTCTCGTCCCTAATCCCCATCAGTCCGTTAAGAATCTCATGTCCAATCTTGGAGGCCCTCTCCCAGAGTCTCCCCTCAACTATGACCCTAAGCGAGGCGGCCGCCGCGGCGCATGAGAGTGGGTTTCCACCGTACGTGGTTCCGTGTACCCCGGGCTTCGTGGACTTGGACACCTCCTCTGTGGTCACCGTGGCTCCTATCGGGAGGCCTCCCCCAAGCCCCTTGGCCAGGCAGAGGATGTCTGGCTCGACTCCCCAGTGCTCGAAAGCCCACATCCTGCCCGTCCTTCCGAGGCCTGTCTGGACCTCGTCGAACATAAGCAGGGCTCCAGTGTCGTCACAGATGTCCCTGGCTACCTTCAGATACCCATCTGGGGCTGGGTACACGCCCCCCTCGCCCTGTACGGGTTCGAGGACGACCGCCGCCACGTCGCCGTCCACGACCTCCTTCAACGCCTCCTCGTCGCCGAAGGGGACGTGTCTGACGCCTGGGACGAGGGGTTCGAAGGGCTTCCTGTAGTGGGGGTTCCAGGTTATACTTAGGGACCCCATCGTCCTGCCGTGGAACCCCCTGACGGCCGCCACGAACTTCTTCCTGCCGGTGTGTAGTCTCGCGAGCTTCAGGCCGCATTCGACGGCCTCCGTGCCGCTGTTGGAGAGGAAGACCCTCGTCAGGCTGTCCGGCGTCGCTTCGACCAGCCTCTGAACCGCCTCGGCCCTGGGTTCGTTGTAGAACATGTACGGACAGTTTATCAGCCTCTCAGCCTGTCTCTTGACGGCTTCGACCACCTCGGGGTGGCAGTGTCCGAGCAGGGCTGCACCGTAGCCTGCCACGAAGTCTATGTACTCCCTGCCCTCGCTGTCCCAGGCTATGGCTCCCCTTCCACTGACTATGGCTATGGGTCTCTTCACGTAGAACGGTATTACGTGACGGTCCTCCACACTCCTAACCTGGTCGGCGTCCATGGTAAACCACCGTACACCCTTCGTGGTTCAGGGCCTTCATTATTGGATTTTCCTTCAGCCCCGAGGCTATCACAACCTCCCTGACGCCCATCTGGAGAGCCTCTTTGGCCGCGAGGAGCTTCCTCTTCATCCCTCCCCTGACAGAGGCCATGACTTCATCCAGTTCTGACAGATAGGCTTCAGTGAGGAGCTCTCCGTCCAGGTACACGCCCTCCACGTCCGTCAGGAGTACGAGGGTGCGGCCTCCCAATTCGCCCGCTATCTTGGCCGCAACCCTGTCTCCATCCATATTAAGTATGAGGCCCTCCTCGCCTATCCCTAGGGGGGCTATGACGGGGGTGTAACCCATGTCAAGCAAGCCCTTCAGAAGCTCCACGTTCACAGAAACAGGCTTCCCGCTCAGGTCGTCCCTTATCAGGATCTTCCTACCTCTCTCGTCCACGACCCTTATGGCCTTCTTCCGCCTGGCCTTCACGAGACCTCCGTCCACCCCTGACAGGCCGACGGCCTTGACGCCGTTCCTGACGAGTTCCGAGACGATTTCCTTGTTCACCTTCCCCGCGAACACCATCTTCATCAGCTCCAGCGTATCCCGGTCGGTTATCCTCGTCTTGAAGCCGCTCACGCTTGTGTACACACGCCTCTCCACACCCATCCGCCCGCAGAGCTCGTCGACGACCCTCCCACCCCCGTGGACCAGGACGACCCCACGGCCCTCAGACAGCGCCTTTATGTCGTCTACGAGGGTCTTGGAGTACCCCTCGGAGACGCTTCCCCCTATCTTCACGACCACGACGTCTAAATGGGGTGACATCCTATCACGTCCAGCCCCTTCCTCTCATCCAACCCGAGCATTATGTTCAGACACTGGACGGCGTTCCCGGCTGAGCCCTTTATCAGGTTGTCTATGGCTGAGAGGACGACCACCCTGCCGTAGTCTGGGTCCACCTCGAAACCGACGTAGCACCTGTTCGTCCCCACGGCTATCTTTGGGTCCGGCAGCTTGTATCTTGCCTTGTAGTCCCTCAGGAGCACGACGAACGGCTCCCTGCCGTACGTGGACCTGTAGGTCCTCCACAGCGTCGCCTTGTCCGCCTCGACGAACACGTGGGAAGCCGTGAGTATGCCCCTGACTACGTCCACCGCGAACGTGCTGAGGGCAACCTTGAACTCCTTTCCCGAAAAAGCCTTGAGCTCCTGCTCGATTTCTGGAGTGTGCCTGTGGCCGACGGGCTTGTAAGGCCTGACCACGTTAGCCCTCTCCGGGTGGTGTGAGGCTTGGCTTGGCTCGGCTCCCCTAGCGCTGCTGCCCTCCATGGCGTCCATGACTATCGTACAGGAGTCGATGAGCTTGGAGAGGGGTGCGAGGGCCAGTATGGCGGCGGACGCCGTACAGCCTGGACATGCTATGAGCTGGGCGTTCTTTACCTCAGCCCTGTGGAGTTCTGGAAGCCCGTACACACTCTTCTCTAGCAGGTCTGGGTGTGGGTGGGTGAAGCCGTAGTACTTCTCGTACAGCTCAGGCCTTTTGAGCCTGTAGTCTGCGCTCAGGTCTATCACCCGTACACCCATCCCGACTAGCTCGGCAGTCTGGTTAAGCATGGCTCCGTGAGGGGCCGCGGAGAGGATTATGTCGAACTCAGAAAGCCTGTTCAGGTCTGGCTTCTCGAACCTGAGGTTCGTGTACCCCCTTAGGTTCGGGTGAACCCTGTAGACGTACTCTCCGGCCATCCTCCTGGAGGTTATAAGACCCACCTCTACGTCGGAGTGCTGGAGGAGTATCCTCAGTAGCTCTCCTCCAACGTATCCGGTTCCACCGACGACAGCTACTTCGACCAACACGTTCACCTCTTGGCGAGCTCCTTCGCGTACTCGACCATCAGTCCGGGTATGTTCTGCTTGACGACCTTAGCGGTGTTGGCGAAACCTGGAACATGGTTCACCTCGTGGACTATTAAGCCGTTGTCTCCTTCCATTATGTCCACCCCGAGCATCCCGCCGCCGACTGCCTCAGCGGCCTTCAGACTCAGGTCCTCCAACTCGTCCGTTATCGGGCAGACCTCCACTCTGCCGCCTATTGTTGTGTTCGTTCTCCACTCTCCTTTAGGTGCGACCCTGTATATTGCGGCGACCACACGGTCTCCAATGACGAAGGATCTTATGTCTCTTGGAGGTCTCTTCACGAACTCCTGTATGTAGAACACCTTGTGTATTGGGTGTAGGTAGGCCCTCGACTCGATTATGGCCTTGGCGCTCGACGGGTCGTTCAGGATGGCGACGAGTCTACCCCAGCTTCCGTGTATGGGCTTCAATATGGCGGGATAGCCGAGAGCCTCTATGGCCTTCAGGGCAGCTTCTTCGGAGAACGCGACGAACGTCTTCGGGGTTGGTACTCCGTGTTCTACGAGAGCTAGGGTTGTGAGTAGCTTGTTTCCGCAGGTTACGGATGTTTTGTAGCTGTTTATGACGGTCTTTCCGTGGTGTTCGAGTATGGCCGTGGAGTAAAGGCCTTTGAAGAACGAGAGGGACCTCTGTATGTACACGTCCTCCTGGAACTCGTTTCCGTCTGAGACTTTCATGACGGAGTTGAGTATGTTGAGCATCGAAACCTTAAGTCCCCTACGTTCGGCCTCCCTCTTTAGGATCTTCTCTTCCCACTTAGCCCTGTCGTACAGTATCCCCAATCTCAGTGTCATCTACTCTCCCCAATCTTCCTCTTCGACAGTCGCAACCCTAACCTTCACTCCGTTCTCTCCAACCTCGTAGACTTCCAGCTCCACACCGCAGTCGGGACACTCGACTATCTCGCCCACTACGACGTCGTCGGGAACCTCGAACTGCGCCAGACACTCAGGACACTCAACGACCTTACCCACCTAAACCACCCCCCTGAAACGATACTTTTCTATAATTGCGAATGTACATAAAAAATTTAACCCAACTTTTGGACAAATATGGTTCAAATTCGAAACCATTTTTGTCCCACATCCGGCAGATAAGACGCCATGACATGGCGATCACTTCCAGACGGCTAATAATTCGCCATGTGAACCTAAACTTAACCGTTATGTCACAAATCGAACACATACTGATGCTGGAGTTCCATGGGTAACTAAAAATTAGGGTGGGGTCTTTACGCCGAACTCCTCGCCTCGACCTCCGTCAGCAAGGTCACAGCTTTCTGTCGAAGTATATGCTCTTCCCGGTCGCGGAGAGCGGTATGCCGAGGGCCAAGTTCCCCCCGACCATCCCGAGTCTCAGCGCCGCCACGCCCACGCTGTACATCACACGGTTGTCCACGTTCAGCATGGAGGCCGTCTTAACCGCAGACCCCACGGCTATGCCAAGGTCCATCACGTAGAGGATGCAGCTTGGTCCCTCGTACCCCTTGCCGCTCTTCCTGACGGCTTCCTTGAACTCATCGCACGTTCCGTATCCACAACCCCCACAGTCGAGGCCCTTAGGCTCCGAGGCGTCTACGGACACGAGGAGGACCGCGTCGCTCATTCTGACGGACTTGGCGTCCCTCCTGAAGAAGGTCATACCCGTCTCGGAGGCCACCCGCTCCATCTCCTCAGCCAACCTCTCGAGGTCTTCTCCCTCGACCACCCTCACATCCACGGCGTCCATCCCCCTCGCCTTAGGAGCGGTCCTCGCGCTTATGGCCATGAGCTCCGCGGCGTGTAGGATTGCCTGCTTAAGCTCGTCGGTCATCGAGTGATAGAAGGATGGCTCCGTTTTTATTTCATTCCGTTCGGAAGAGGAAAAATCAATAAGGAACTGTGGTTTTTCAGTTTTGAGCCATGGCCTTGCAGAAGTGTATACTGCTGAGGGTTTTCGACGGAATAGATGAGGAGCTTAGGGAGATTTCCAGAGTGTTAGGCGAAGTCGAGAAGATAGACGAGATGTGCGAGAAGTGTGTGGGAAGAGGACTGTGGGGGGTTCAGAGGACTTGGGCTAAACGGTTCCTGATGGGTGAGAGCTTCGCCGTGATAGCCCCCACAGGCGTCGGGAAGACGGTGTTCGGGATGCTCATATCGCTGTACACGGCCATGAAAGGCGGCAGGGCGTACATACTCGTCCCCACAGCCCTCCTGGCCAAGCAGGTCGGCGACAGGCTTAACGCGTTCGCTGAGAGGGTCGGGACACCCGTCCGGGTTCTGTCCTACCACTCCCTCCTGCCCCGCGGCGAGGCCCGCAGGGTCTTGGAGTCCATAAGGGCCGGGGATTTCGACGTGCTCGTGACGACTTCCGCTTTCCTGTCAAGGAGGTTCGACCTCGTCAAGCCCTTCAGGTTCGACCTGGTGTTCGTGGACGACGTGGACTCGATAGTCAAGCGCTCCAAGAACGTGGACAAGGTGCTCATGCTCCTCGGGTTCGACGAGCAGGTCGTGTCCAAGGCCCTACGCCTCGTGGAGCTCAGGCCCAAACTGGCGAAGGCCTCCGGAAGCTCCCTCGAGGACCTGAGGAACGAGTTCTACGAGCTGGAGGACGAGGTTTACAGGTATCTTGAGGAGAATGAGGTCGGCGTCCTGATAGTCTCAGGAGCCTCCCTCAGGGCGAGGAGGACTAAAAGAATCAAGCTTTTCAGGGAACTCCTCGGGTTCGAGCTCGGGTCCGCCGTCAGGTACGGGAGGAACATAGAGGACCTGTACGTCGTCCCGGAGGGCGTCGTGGAAGGCGCCGTGGAGCTGGTGAAGAAGCTGGGGAAAGGCGGCCTCGTGTTCGTGCCCATGGACCTCGGACTGTCTTTCGCCAGGGAGGTTTCGAAGCGCCTTGAGGAGAGCGGGGTTAGGTGCGTGGTGTACGACAGGGCCAGGAAGGGGGTCCTCGAATCGTTCAGGTCGGGCGAGGTGGAGGTCCTCGTCGGCGTGGCTTCCTACAGAAGCCCACTGGCCAGGGGGATAGACCTCCCCGAGACGGTTAGGTACGTGCTGTTCGTCGGGGTTCCAAAGTTCAAGATAAGGCTTTGGGGTCGCCTAAGCCCGGCCAAGGCCATAATCCTGCTGGCAAACCTTAGGGACTTCGTCGGAGAGGCCGTCAGACTGCGGATAGACAAGGCCATAGCGGACCTGAGGAGGATGTCGAACCTCCTCAAGGTGGGTGAGGTCGAGAGGCTTGTCGAGGCAACGTACTCTGGACAGGAGCTCCACGGATTCCTGGGGAGGGTTCAGAAGAGGTTTAAACAGGCCCTCAGCCTGATAGAGGAGCTCCTTTCCAGGCAGGACGTTAGGAAGAGGATGGAGGAGAGCCCGTACACGTCGCTGAGAACTGCGGACGGCGACGTCTACATGCTGATACCGGACCCCGTGGCGTACATCCAAGCGTCGGGCAGGGCATCCAGGCTTTACGCTGGAGGGATATCCAAGGGTGTCTCGATAGTCCTGGTGGACGACGAGAAGGCCTTCAGGAGCCTCATGAGAAGCCTTGAGTGGTACTTGGAGGAGAGCCGTTGGAGAAGCCTGGAAGAGGTTGACCTCCAGGCCGTGATGGCGGAGGTGGACAGGGACAGAGAGTTCATAAGGAGCATAATGGAGGGGCGCATAAGCCCGGAGGTCGAGGACCTCGTCAAGACCGCCCTCCTGGTCGTCGAGTCGCCCAACAAGGCCAGGACGATAGCCAGGTTCTTCGGAGACCCGAGCAGGAGGGAGGTGGACGGCCTGACCGTCTACGAGGTCGGAACTGAGAAGTACATTCTGTCCATAACGGCCACGGGGGGCCACATATTCGACTTGGTCACCCATGTGGAGGACGGGCTGTACGGAGTTCTCGAGAAGGACGGGCTCTTCATCCCGGTATACTCGACGATAAAGAGGTGCTACAACTGCGGTGAGACTTTTGCAGACGACTACGGAAAATGCCCAACGTGCGGCTCCGAGGAGTTCCTCGACAAGATCGAGGTCGTACAGGCGCTGAGGAGACTGGCTCGGGAGGTCAGTGTCGTCCTGATAGGGACAGATCCGGACGCTGAGGGTGAGAAGATTGCCTGGGACCTGGCGAGGGTTCTGGAGCCTTACGTCGAGGACGTTAAGCGCATAGAGTTCCACGAAGTCACGAGGAAGGCTCTCTCAGAGGCGTTGAGGAACCCACGGGGCATAGACGAGCGCCTCGTAGAAGCCCAGCTCGTCAGACGGGTGGAGGACAGGTGGATAGGGTTCAGCCTCAGCCAGAAGCTCTGGAAGCGCTTCGGGAGCAGGACGCTCTCAGCCGGGAGGGTTCAGACTCCCGTGCTGGGCTGGATAATAGAGAGGGCCCTCCAGGCGAGGAAGAAGGTTTACTGCTTCCTCGTACAGCTCGAGAACGGCCTGACCCTGACGGTCAGGAAGAGGAAGCTCGAGGGGGAGCAGAGGAAGATCAAGCAGGGCGCCACGCTTACGTGTAGGGTGTTCGATGTCTCGACTTCCGAGGAGCGTCTCAACCCACCCCCACCCTACACGACGGACTCGATGCTCAGGGAGGCGTCTGACAGGCTTAGGCTTCCCGTCAGCAGGATTATGGCCCTCGCCCAAGGATTGTTTGAGACTGGTCTGATAACGTACCACAGGACGGACAGCACACGGGTCTCCACAGCCGGCATAGGCGTGGCCAAGAGATACATATCAGAGAGGTTCGGAGAGGAGCTGTTCGCTCCGAGGACCTGGATGGCTGAGGGAGCCCACGAGTGCATAAGGCCCACCAGGCCGATAGACGCCAGCAGGCTCAGGCAGCTGATAGCCATGGGCATCTACAGGCCTGCCAGGAGGCTGACGAGGGACCACATAAGGTTGTACGACCTGATATTCAGGAGGTTCATGGCCAGCCAGATGAAGCCGGCCAGAGTTGTGAGGCAGAGGGCCAAGGTCGAGGTGAAGGAGCTCGGAGTCGTCGAGGAGGTCTCAGGCGTCTGCGAGGTGGTTGAAAGGGGCTTCACGGCCATGAGGCCTCTGAGAGTCGTCCCCAGGGTCTCCGAGGGGGTCGCGGCTGGCCGTGTGTTGAGGACTTGGAGGAGCCCGCTTGCGCCGTTGTTCACCCAGGGTGAGATAATCGCGTTGATGAAGGAGAGGGGCATCGGGAGGCCGTCCACGTACGCAAAGATAATCCAGACGCTGTTCAAGCGTAGGTACATAATCGAGGTCAAGGGACGCATAGTCCCGACGAAGCTGGGGATGGAGGTGTACGAGTACCTGAAGAAGCGTTACGGCAGGTACGTGTCTGAGGAGACGACGAGGAAGCTGGAGGAGTTCATGGACATGATAAGGGAGGGGGCCGTGGACTACATGGATGTCATCAGAACACTCCATGGGGAGGTCTTGGAGATAATAAGGGCTACAGATTAGGGCTGGAGCGCAAAAAACTTTTACGAGGGCCTCGGGTAAACCCTATTTCAGGTGGAAACCCATGGTGGTGGCCTACATCCTGATCCAAGCGAGCAAGGGTAAGGCTTGGCCCGTACGCGAGGAGGTTCTCAAGGTCAAGGGAGTCGTGGAGGCAGTCTGCGTGACCGGGATATACGACGTGATAGCGAAGATAGAGGTTTCAGAGCTGAAGGAGATAAGCGACGTGGTCAAGAGCATACACAGCATAGACGGGGTCGAGAAGACTCACACCGCAATAGCCGTGTAAACACCATTTTTAAACCGTATCCAGATATTTTTGAGAAGAAGGGGCACAGTAGAACCATGGAGCTCAAGGTAGTCTTCCTCGGGACGTCTGGAAGCATGCCGACGCCTGAGAGGAACCTGCCGTCCATAGCCTTGAGGAGGGGCAGGGAGCTCTTCCTGTTCGACGTGGGCGAGGGAACTCAGAGGCAGCTGCTGAAGGCGGGGATGGGGTTCAAGCAGAAGATGTACATACTCATAACCCACCTACACCTCGACCACGTCTCAGGACTGCCTGGAATAATACACACCCTGAGCCTACTACAGCGAAAGGCCCCCTTGATGGTGTTCGGCCCACCCGGAACGCTCGAATACGTCCGCTCCACAATCCGGAGGGTCGGAAACCTCCCGTTCAAAGTCGTAGTCAAAGAGGTCTCAGCAGGCGTAGTCCTGAGAGGACCAGACTACACCGTGTACGCGGCCTGGGCGGACCACTCGTGCCCATGCCTTGCGTACGCGTTCGTGGAGGACGAGAGGCCGGGTAGGTTCTACCCTGAGAGGGCGAGGGCCCTCGGAGTACCTGAGGGTCCTCTGTGGAAGAAGCTTCAGAGCGGTAAGCCCGTCATACTGACGACGGGTAAGGTGGTCAAGCCCGAGGACGTGTGCGGTCCGAAGAGGCCTGGGAGGAAGGTGGTCTACAGCGGGGACACGAGGCCCTGCGACTCCGTGGTGAGGCTGGCTGAGGGGGCGGACGTGCTCATACACGACTCGACGTTCGGGGAGGACATGGCGGACAGGGCCTTGGAGGACGGGCACTCCACAGCCTCGCAGGCCGCCGAGGTGGCCAAGAAGGCTGGGGTGTTGAAGCTCTACCTCACGCACATAAGCCCGAGATACAGGGACGCCACTCCGCTTCTGGAGGAGGCGGTTAAGGTGTTTCCGTTCACGACGCTTGCAGAGGATCTGATGGAGGTGGACGTGAAGTTCAGAGAGACTCCAGTAGGCGAAGAATGTACCTGACGCTCTCCCCGACGCCGCTCGTCGACTCCACGGACAAGGCCCCGCTGTACCCGACGTCCCTGAGCGCCGAAAGGAAGCTACGCCAATCCACGGTTCCCTTCCCTATCTCGAGATGTGTGTCCCAGTCTCCCATGTTGTCGTGGGCGTGTACGTGTACGATGCGGTCGCCGAACTCCCTTACGAACGCGAGGTTCTCGCCTATTATGTTCGAGTGCCCTACATCCAGGGCTATGCCAACCTCTATGCCGGACTCCTCGTAGAACCTCCTGAAGTCGCTGATGGACTTTAGCACGAACGGGAAGGGTTCAGGCACGTTCTCCAAGGCCGGGGTTACGCCGAGGTCCTCAGCCAACTCGACGACCTTCCTCACGGACCTTATGTTCTCCCTCCAGCCTGTGCCGGGCATGAACTCCTCCAGCGGGGTGTAGTGGCCCGGGTGGAAAACCCACACCCTGCACTCGAGTTCTCCGGCGTTTCTCAGGGACCTGGAAACCCTCCTCAGCGAAGCACGTCTGGAAAGCTTGTTCGGGGAGGCTATGTTCACGTCGGAGAACGGTGCGTGGACGTAGTACTCGAGACCCCACGCCGAGGCGTACTCCCTCAGCATTCGAACCTTACGCCTGTCGAGGCTGTGCATCCCGTCGTCCACGACCTCTATATGCCTGACGCCGAGGCCGACTATCTCCTCGACCACGTCCCTGAGTTTTCTACCGAGTCCGTAGAGAGTTGAGACAGCGACTATCATGTCGAATCACTGTATGAGCGGTAGGACCTCATCCACGACGAACCTGAGGTAGCCCTTCCAGTCCGTCCTGCTGAACACGGTTACCGATCCGTCTCTGACCACTCCGACGACGTACCCATGCTTCTCGGACTTGAACAGGATGTACCAGAGGCTCCACCTCTTGCAGTACTCCTCGAAGAGGCTCGTCCCGACGAGGTCTGGGCCGTACAGGGCTATCTTGTTCACGTTAGGCACGTCCACGTCCTCGAAGTAGACGACCTTCGTTCCTTCAGGGTTTCTCAGGTGAAACTGTTTCAGGACGTCTGGCGGAATCCTGACCTCGACTATCCCGCCAACTCCTCCGAACAGTATCTCGCTCACCATGTTGGCAACCCTGTTTGCCGTCCTCTTCTTCTCCAGGGCTACGAAGAAAGTCCTACCGCCCTGCTCGACGAACGCCATCGGGACGACGTACGTCTTCGGGACGGGCTTCACCCCGCCTCTGTGGAAAACCCTGACGACGTCGTCGAACGTGAACAGGGCTGTGAGCAGGCTCTCCGCCAGGTTGAGGTCCGATACCTCCGTGACGAGGTGGAGCTCCACGCCAGCCTCCTCCCTGACATCCTCACGCCTGAAGCCCTCCAGCTTCTCAGCCGCCTCGTGGAGGTCTAGGGGCTCCCTGACGAGGAACACCTTACCGGCCGTGGGCATCCAGGCCACCAACCAAACATATATGTGGGAGACTTAAAGACATGTTCGCCTACACGACGGATGCATGCTTCAACCGTCCTCGGAGCCGATGCTGGAGGCCGCTACTCAAGCTTGACGGTGAGGATGGCCGTGGCTCCCTCTATCCTACCGCTTATCCTCCTCAGCTTGCAATCGTATCCGAACCCTTGAGGGGAGGGTACGTCGTACTCGTAGTTCCACAGCCATGTACTCCCGTCGGAGAACTCTATGCGTACGGACTCGAACCTCAGGAACGCCAGTAAATTC
>Ga0190363_1001043_pt1 | contig 16557 bp, 13 predicted proteins | sample 48721867_MG_FD_161272 | JGI IMG/M metagenome (GOLD analysis project Ga0190363, IMG submission 161272) | Hydrothermal vent microbial mat bacterial communities from Southern Trench, Guaymas Basin, Mexico - 4872-18-6-7_MG | ecosystem: Environmental > Aquatic > Marine > Hydrothermal vents >... | reverse complement strand
ACTACGCCCTTAAGGCCCTTTCCTTCCCCACTTATCACCTTAACTTCGTTCCCGACGCAACTCAGATTGAGCAGCGCTCCTTTAGCCCGATCATCGATCCCCTCTAGGGCCACGCCAGGCTCCAGGTACTCTGCCTCAGGCCAACCGAAGATGGGGTCGCCCACCTTAACGTTGTATTTTATTCCGCCTATTCCCAAGCCGATCTTGGGTTTGCCGTCCCAGGTGATCACATAGCCCCGACTCTGAATCATTACAGGATGAGAGATCTTCCCTAGTACCTCTTGTACGACAAGCTTGTCCTTATTTGTCTTAATCAATGTCTCACCCAAAGAAGATTTTAACCAAACTATATAAATAATTGAGAGGAGGTAGACGCCGTAGATTAAAGGGATAAGAAATACCCGATTGGGAGGTGATAAATTTTAAAAGATAATGGAGAAGAAGGTTATTAACCATGCCTCGGGAAGGTCAGGAGGACGATAAGGGAGTAAGGATAGGCGAGGGGCCGCCCCTCAGGGTTGCGAAGCTCCCCCCACCCCCCAGGGCGAGTCACATCTTAGGGCCAGGCATCGTCCTCGCCGCGATGGGGATCGGGATGGGAGAGATGATCATGTGGCCCCGGATGACCGTCATGTGGGGGAACGGCGTCCTCTGGCTCGCCCTCCTCGGATTTACCATTCAATACTTCGTCCAGATGGAGATGTCCAGGTGGGTCACGGCGACTGGGGAGAGCTTCTTCCAGGCCGCCGCCCGTATGGGTTTCAGGAAGCTCTTCTCCTGGATCTTCTTCCTCAGCGCCCCCGTCATCTACTTCTGGCCCGGGTGGATCGGGACGGCTGGGCAGATCCTCAGCTACGCGACGGGAGAGCCCTTCGGGAAGGCGAGCTGGCAGGTCTTCGCCGTCCTCGGCGTCGTCGCCATCCTCATCATCCTGACGGCGAGCCCCATCGTCTACAACGTGATCGAGAAGGTGATGGCGGCGGCGATCCTCATCAGCTCCGTCCTCGTTATTCTCGTCACCCTCGCCGTCTCCACTCCCGGGCAGATCCTCGGGGTCCTGAAGGGCTTCATCAGCTTCGGCTACTGGCACCCTGAGATGGCAACGAAGGCCTTCATGCCCTTCGTCGTGGGCGCCATCGCCTACGCCGGGCCCTCAGGGATGCAGCAGGCCTGGTACACCCTCTGGTGCAGGGACAGGGGGATGGGGATGGGCGCCTATGTGGGGAGGATCACGGGCCTCTTCGGCCGGGAGGAGTCCATCCCCGAGGCGGGGTACACCTTTGACCCCAAGGACCCTGGGGAGAGGAGAAAATGGAGGGGGTGGAGGCGCTACTGCACCTTCGACGCCCTCATCCTCTTCTGGGCCATGAGCATCTTCCTCACCTTCTTCTACGTCCTCCTCGCCCAGGGGGCGGTCGCCCTGGACCCAAGCCTCGTGGAGCTGGAGCGGACGGGGAAGTCCCTCGCCATCATTTCTGGTATGGGGGAGGTCTTCACGAAGTATATCGGCCCCTGGGCCGCCAAACTCTTCTACATCGTCGCCTTCCTCCAAGTCTGGAACTCGGGCTTCGGCGTCTACGACGGCTACGCCAGGGGACAGGCGGATATCCTGTACTATAACCTCCCCGCCGCGAGGAAGATCCACCTCAGCAAGTGGTACTACATCTTCCTCTACGGGACCCTCCTCCCCGCCTGTGCCGCCTTCTTCATCGCCGAGAAGCCCCTGGTGCTTGTGACGATGGCGACGTGGCTCGCGGCCTTCGCCATGGCCTTCTACTGCCCCATCCTCGCCTACGTGACCCGAAGGCTACTACCCGAGGAGCTGAGGCCGAGCTGGGTCCACACCCTCTGGCTCCTCATCGGGGCGGCCTTCTACTGGGGCTTGATACTCATCTCCCTCTCTATGGGAGCACATCCCTGACCCTGTGAGACCCCTCGACTTTAGCTATCTATCTTCTTTGATCGAATCCTCGAAGATTATGGAGGATGTCCTCTATCCTGAGAATCTCCAGGGTACTCGTCCTCCCCGGCTCCTCAAGGGTCGAGCCCGAGACTATCATCACCACATCTTCCCTCCCTACAAGCCCCCTTCTCAAGCTCTCGCTCACAGCCCTGAGGAGAAGTTCGTCACGGTCATCCGTCCAGGGGACGCCCAAGGGCTCGACGCCCCAGTAGAGGTGCATCCGCCTCCTGACCTTCAGGCTCTTCGCGACGGCAAGGATGCCCGTTCTGGGTCTGTGCTTGGAGACCATGCGGGCGCTGAAGCCGCTACGGGTGACCACGATAATCGCTGCGGGCTCCACTGCCTCCGCCGCCCAGGAGGCGAGGCTCCCGATGACATCGGCTATGGGGACGCCCTCCTCCAGCCGCATGGACCCTCGATATGGCGCCCGCTGCTCGACGGTGAGACTGATACGGTTCATCACCCTGACCGCCTCGACGGGGTAGCGTCCGATAGCCGTCTCCTCGGAGAGCATCACTGCATCAGCGCCGTCGAGGATAGCGTTGGCTACATCACTCGCCTCGGCCCTCGTAGGCCGAGGATTGTCCACCATCGATCCCAGCATCTGAGTCGCCACGATGACCGGCTTCCCTGCCTCGTTGCACTTGGCGATGATCATCTTCTGGTAGAGGGGGACCTCCCACGGGGGCACCTCCACCCCGAGATCCCCGCGCGCCACCATGATGCCATCGGAGGTATCGATAATCTCGTCTATATTCCCTATGGCGTCGCGGTGCTCTATCTTCGAGATGAGGGGCTGGTCTCCCCCCGCCCGCGCTATCGCCCTCCGAGTCTCCTCCACATCCCGCCGATCCCGGACGAAGGAGATGGCGAACCAGTCAGCCTCAACCTCGACACCGAACTCGATGCCTCTCAGATCCCTCTCCGTCGGCGGCCTCACTGAGAGGGACGCCCCTGGCACGTTCACCCCCTGATAGCTGGTCACCTCCCCGCCAGAGATGACGCGACCACGGAAGCCCCGGAGGTCCTCGTCGATGGATATGATCTCGACCTCGATGAGGCCGTCACCGAGGAAGAGGCGCCCGCCCATCCGGATCTCTCGAGGCAGCTCTTCATAGGTTATGGGGAGTTCTCCTTGCCCTCCGACCACGGGGTTCGTCGTGAAGTGGACCTCATCTCCACATTTCAACATCACTCGTCCCTCCACCTCTCCAACCCTGATCTTGGGGCCGGGGAGGTCGATGAGTACTGAGACCTCACCCAGGCTGCGAAGGGTCTTGATGATCCTCCTATGGGTCTTGTAGTCGCCGTGGGAGAGGTTTATCCGGGCTACATCCATCCCCGCCTCTATCATCGCCTTCAGGGTCTCAGGCGCGCTGGAGGAGGGGCCGATGGTGCAAACGATCTTGGACCTCACGAACTGATCCTTAGACAGATCATATCCCTCCCAGGGGGTCAGGAGCCCAACATGGGACGCTCCCCCTACCCTATCCACAGGGACCCGTGGCTCTTATTTCTTTGGACCTCGCCGTGGCCGTCACGTAGACCTCCTTCAGTCGAACAGTTACTGTCAAGGCATCCGAAAACATTTAAACCTGTGATAAACAAAGCGAGGATCTGAACAACTATGGAGTATCGCATGAGGAGAGCAGATAAGGAGATCAGGGACATGGACCTCCTGAAGGAGATCCTGCGGTCCGCGAGATACATGACTCTGGCCATGTCCAAGAACGACCAACCCTATCTGGTGTCGCTATGCTACGGCTACGACGACGAGAAGAACTGCATCTACTTCCACTGCGCCAAGGAGGGGAAGAAGATGGACTACCTCAAGGCGAACAACCTCGTCTGGGGGCAGGTCCTCTTGGACTACGGCTACTCCAGGTCCGAGGACCCCTGCGAAGGCGACTACCTCTACGCCTCCATCCACTTCTCAGGCAGGGTCACCTTCCTAGACGATCCCAAGGAGAAGCAGCGCGCCATGGAACGGATAATAAGACAACTCGACAACGACCCAGACCCCCTAATAAAGAGACTCAACCCTGAGAGACTGAGCCGAACCACTATAGGAAGGATCGACGTCGATTACATGAGCGGGAAGAGATCTAATGCGATAACTCTCTAGACCCTCAATCCACTTCATGCTGGAGGCCTCTTACAGTTTTCTCATCGAAATAGGCTGAAAAAGAAAGGATCAATTTCATGATCAAATAAAATTCACGATGGACAGCGTTATCATGAAGATACCTTATATAAATTTTTATTTTGCCTAGAGTCAACTTCATCGTGCGGATATCTACGTCAATAGTGAAGATGTAACTAAATTGTATCTCCTCACCAACCCCCTTCTCTCGCGCGAGCCAACACCTCGATATAGTCGGCATCAGGTCTTCTTATTTATTAGGTTCTTCAAAAACTAGAGAAGATTGAGAATAAATAATCTTCTCAATAATTACTCATCAAATAGAAACCCAGTTTGGAGGTACCCGAAGGGCATGGAGTATGTCTTCGTCAATGGAGTGGCGTTGGTCGAGAAGGAAAAACAAACAGAAGTCACGCCTGGAAAGGTCATAAAGAGGTGAACTTAGCTCTACTCTTTTTATTCTACTGCCTTTTTCCTTCAGGCTTTATGAGCGTGCTTTGGCATTGTTTTAGTGGGTTTCCATCTTCTGGACTTACTATTACTGCCGTTCCGTTTTTGTAGGTATCATAGATGATTAATTCATAAATACATGGAGAGTTGAACAGACCCAAGATTCTTTCATAATCTTGTTGTTGCTGTGTTGTTGGCTCAAAAAAACTTTTAACTATCGACCTATAGAAACACCAGCTAGAGAAACAGATAGTATCAAGCACAGAAATACTATAGTTATCTTGTTTCTCATGTTCTTTTCATTAATTTGAGTTTTTTCCCCATAATATTTTCCCATAATATTTAAACATATGTTTTTAGGTCGACACATGCTCACTTCATACCTTATACTCTTTAATCATATCTTTTAACATAGGTCGAACCTTTTTATCCCACCGAGATCTTTGATCTGAGGTGTCTCTAGACCGATAACTATGGATCGAATGGTCAGAAGTTTTTGCTATCGTCGCTCAATCTGGTCAGATAAGACTGGTCGAAGACCACTTTTAAAGTCAGAAGCCAAAGCGCCTCTGGGAGCACAAGGCAGAGAGACCGAAGAATCTCCCCACTTCAGTCGTGGAGAGTGTCAATATTTCTTGAGTATACCTACAGTTCTCAATAATGAATTTAAAAACGGACCTCGCTTTATGCATTAAGCTTTCAAGAAGACCTTACACTAAGAAAGGCGGGAGTTAAATATTTTATTAATGCCACGATTGCTGTAGTCGATGATGAGCTATTAGACATGGAGCCAGCAGGCTACACTATGTCCTGGCTTGATCTCGGTGAATGGAGGTTCCTCTTTGCGACAGATATCCTTTGCATATGGGCATCTTGGGGCGAATCTACATCCCGGTGGGGGGTTCACGAGTCTTGGGGGTTCCCCCGGGGGTACATTGCGTTCCCTAAACCTGTTTTTAGGGTCCGGCTCCGGGATCACCTCTATCAAAGCTTGGGTGTATGGGTGCGTTGGCTCATTCACGATGCGCATGAAGTCGCCGGTCTCCACTATTTTCCCGGCATACATAATGGCCGCCTTGTGGGAGAAATATTTTGCGGTTGACATGTCATGAGTTATGTATACAAAGGCTATATCCTCCCTCTTCTGGAGTTCCCTTAGCAACATTAGTATCTCCACTCTGACAGAGGCATCTAACATCGTGACAGGCTCATCTGCTATTATGAACTCCGGCCCCAGTATCAAAGCTCTCGCGATGTTCACCCTCTGCATCTGACCGCCGCTCAACATATGCGGATACTTCGGTATGAAATCCTCGGTGGGAGTGAGCTTCACCATCTCCAACGCCTTACATACTCTCTCATATCTCTCCTCCCTATCACCTATCCCATGGACAAGGAGAGGCTCCTCGAGCGTATGATATATGGTATGCATCGGGTCGAGGCACGAGTAGGGATCCTGAAATATCATTTGCGCCCTCCTCCTGAACCACTTGAGTTCCTTTAATGGGATGTGTGTTATGTCTATACAGTACACCTCTCCCTCCGAGGACACCACGAAGTCCTTCAAGGCGGGATGTTCCTCTAGCAACTCATCTCCATCCCTCACATAGAATGTTATCTTGCCACCGAGAGGTTCCAAGAGCCTCAGAGCTGTCATCCCTAGCGTGGTCTTCCCGCATCCAGACTCCCCTATTAACGCAAGAGTGTCGCCCCTATCTAAATCGAGGGAGACCCCATCCACAGCCCTCAAGTACAGGGGCTTGGAGAATATCCCCTTTCTTATTTTGTAGTACATCCTAACCTCATTTAAGGTAATAAGCAACTCTTTCCCCGTCTCTCTGCTCGGTGTAGAAATATTTAAGATTTACCAGACTAGATAACCCTTCAAAGGCATCGTTTAAGATGCCGTAATGAGGTAATTATGGTGAGACTATACACGAGACTTCCCTTCATAATCTCACTGTTCGCGTTGAGCATCACCTTAAGCTTGCTCTCCTTGACCACAGAGACGTATCTCATCAGAGAGCAGGACTTGACATACGAGGTCCCCCCTCAAATAGAATTCTTTGTGAAGGAGCTGGATTTGCCCGGCGGCCTAGTTGAGGCGCGCTCCCAAATCCCAGAGGGGGTGAGGATATATCTCCTCTCCACCAGCGACTATAAGCTCTACGATAGAACTGGCGTTCTCCCTGAGTGCTTCATCGATCATGAGAGGGGTGAACTGAGAGCTAGAAACCCCTCCTTCATATTGATTCAAAACGACTTAGGCGAGCCCATCGATATCAACGTTCATATAAAGGTATATGAAGTTAGCATGCCTTATGCCATGCTGTCCATCCCATCCTACTTGGCTATGTTGGCGGCTATAGCACTGCTGATAGTTAAGCTGGTGACATATCTAAAATCTTGAATATTTATGTCTAACATAGTTAAGCATTAATGCTCTAACACTTCAGCATAGAGCTTGCCCCATACAGCGTCCTCCGCACATTTTCCCTCAGTCCATGTTAACTTCACGAGGCGGAGGTCTTTGTCTTTAGCTCTAACGAAAAAGAAGGCGTGTCCCTCTGCTACTGTAACGCCGTGTCCATAGATGGATATATCGATGTGAACCTCTATGTCATGCTTTAAATGGTTGCTCACGGTCAGCATGGACTTGCTCCAACTCTTCGAGCCTATATCCTCTACTAACATGATCCATATCTCTACCACGGGGTCTCCTGGCTTCGACCTCCCCTTGAACTTATACCAAGTACCCTCATTAAGCGGGCACATGGGCCCTCCAACCGAGAAACTAACCTTTATCATCGACCCCGCGATGAATATCAGGCCTATGGTGATAGATAACACCAATAGAAGTAGGCATATTACCTCAACCGTTCTCCTAATATTCATCGTGATAGAGAGGAGAACTGCTCATAAAAACTTATCAGAAAAAAGGATGGGAGCTATTAGGCTTTAGGTGGTCTCCTCAAGAACCCTATGCCATAGGCGGTCACTAGTATACTTATGATCGCTACTGCCAGCGTTGCATATATCAAGTTCCTGAGGGCGACAACCGTCTTCTCTAGCATATCTACGTCCGCCGCCATGTCTGAGAGTGCATCGCCAATTATGTCTACTTTTGAACTTAGACTGGCCTCAATTGATCTAATTATCTCCTCGGTGTAGGCGACCACTGGCTTGACCAACAGCGGGGCTCCTCCTAAGGATATTAGCCCTGTGGCTTCATCTTTCACGAAAAATGTTGTTCTACACATTCCTATCTTTAGCTTGGCGGTATCTTCCTCAGTCAGCTCCGCCCATATACGTCCGGTGGTTGCATTCACCTCGGCATCCTTCTCGAATATCGAATTGCCCTCTGGGTCGAATGCATAGAAGGTAGCGGTGACGTTTCCATATGGTACTCCAGCCTTTGTCACATATGCCTCCACCGTCGTCGTCAGTCCTGGCACCGACTCCGCGGTCTTTGCCTCCACCAAAACCACGGCTGGGGCTACCAGATAGTTGAAGTGGTCGGCCTTGAATGGATATCCCCTGTGGGCCTTTAGCGTCACCATCTTGGCTGGGATGTCGACGTTCTCTAGGTAGTAGGGGCCGTTGCTTACCATGAAGTGCCCCAACTCGTTATACCATGCATTCAGGGCCTCCCATCTAGCAGTTGCATCCTCTGGACCTATGCCCCATACGGCGCCGTTGAAGTTACTTACATCGTCCCTAGTCTTGTTGAGGAACGGTGGGAAGTAGTCCTCATCGCTGAGGCTCTCTAAGTATTCAGCCATTATCCCAATGGTCTCCGGATCCTTGGCGTAGTCCATCCATGGGACGCCGAGTTCCGTGGCCTTAGCGCTTGAGAAGGCCAGCCTCTCATCCTCCCTGGCGGATATCATCACGGCCATCACTTCCCAGGGAGTAACCGGCCAAATACAATCATCGGCGTATTCAGCTATATGAGCCCTCTCAAGGTGATAGAAGTCGAAGTACACTTTTATTGCGGTCTCGTTGATTACCTCGACGCCTCTGAAGTACCTCGGGAACCATCGACGCTCTGCATAGTAGGCTGGACCACTCTCGTAGATCGGGTCCTCTCCCTCGCTCAACCCCATCCTAGCTTCGAAGGCTATGTGCATCAATACATCAGCCAGCGTCATGGGGACGTGATATTCTGTGCCTAGGTTATAGTAGTGCCAATATCCGAAGTGGAAGTTGAACGTCACCGCAAACCAGGACTCGTCGTAGCCAAGGTCGTTCGCCTTGACCCACCTTATGTAACCGTCCTCCGGATCGCCAGTCCACTCAGGGTAGAAGGCAGTTTCAGGTATCTGGATAGTGGTTGGATCTAGGGGAGTGTAATTACCCTCTATGGTGAAGGTCTCCCTTAATGGTATTGGTATACCCGTGGATGGGTGCCATAATATGCCGGTGCCTGTATCGGAATCATATATGCACCTGAATATGTTATAGTCGTATATCCAGCCAGAGCCTGATATCGGGTTCCAGGGCTCTACGAACATGCGCTTATTCCCCAGCCTTGCGGTTCCGCCCACAATAGGTTCTCCAGCCTCGTTTACGTAGGCCATGGTCCTGAATGCCCAGGGACTGTATAGACCTCCAATCGTATCGAATACCATGTTTCCAAACCCTACGTTCCACGGGTACACATCCATGCTATTGATCACCCAGGTGTTGACGGAGTGCTTGAGAGCCATGCGGGTGGTGTTGACAACCCACAGATTCCTCTCCTCCTCATCTACGTACTCCTTCATGTAAAGCCTCCAACTGGCATTGAAGAACTCCACAACAAATGGATCAGGCTCCTCAGGCAAAAGCCATGGATGTGGCACCTCTTCTTCTCTTATCGTGCTCCAACTCACATTATATACCACGTGATAGAGATATGGATAGAAGTAGTAGTAGTAGTGAGGGTCGTACACCGCGAACTCGAAGCTGAGTGGAGTACTATCGCTGTGGCTCACCGATGATGTACGCACCCAACCAGATGTATAGACATGCCATCTCCCCTTCCATGGCTCCATATCCGTCATCACCATCATGCTCGCCTTGGCGCTATCTCCATATATAATCTCGGTGAAGAAGCCCAGATCATCTAATAGAGATGCAAGATATTCCCCCAACTCCAGTCTATAGTCCTCTGTCCTAGCGAATATCCTTATAGTAACTGGGCGCTCAACACCATCCTCTGGATTGGTCCAGTACCACTTCCCAGCCTTCTTGTAGGCACCCATGGATTCCATGCGTTCCTCTATGATGCTCCTAGCCTCGTATGGATCATATGGGTACTCCGCCTCTATCTCCTTCATATCCGCGTAGACCTTCTGGTAATCTGGAAAGCTAGGAGGCCACGGTGTCCACAGGGGTACACCTAAATAATGCACTATATCCCTCACGATGAACTCCCTATCGATGAGCAAGTTTATAGCTTCCCTGAACTCCCTATCGACGAATGGATTCAGCTCTCCACTGCCTACGGTCACATTATCCGTCGGAAATATGTTGTAAGTGAATGAGTTCCAACCCGGATAGGAGTTGGCAGTTACTATTTCAGGCGCGATTTGGGCTCGATGGACGGCGGCGGGATCCGTTACTCCCCATATGTATGCCTGGAGCTCCCCCTTCTTCAGCTTCTCCACAGCCACTATTTCATCTGACTCCTCGCTCCATATTATCTCATCCAAGTAAGGCCCATAGGGTATCTCCTGAGCCTCCGTCGTCCAATAGATTAACGCCTGTGCAGGCACCATCGATATGATAACTAATAACGCGATAGCCAGTGTCGGTAGGATTCTTCTTTTTCTCATTCCTGCCACTTCAATTTTATTTTTATCTTTTTATCCTTATTTAAGGTTTATGCGCGCTGTGAACCTAAGCCTAGAGTTCATTTCCCTAAGATAGAAGTGATGACCAAGAAGTTCTTAATGGACGAGAGGCCCCTGCTACAAATCATCTCAATATACTATACACTTACATCCATCAGATCCAACCTTATAAAGACGGCTAGGACCCTCTCATTCTTCTGAAGAGAACCCATTTCCAGCACAATGTTAAGTTCACAGTGCTGTTCTAAGCCAGGGTTAGGATGCCTAATTACCCCTTTCAACAACCAAGTGAGAGCCCAAGTTTACAGTCCTGAACCTTATGTCATCATGTGGAAATATTTATATTTTTGAATATATTAAAAGAATGGTCATTTATGGCATCTCTTGTGCGGGGATATGGCAAGTACTTGGCTAAGAGGATAATAATTATGGCGACTACGCTGATAATAGCTACATACCTCACTGTCATTATCGCTAATATGGGAGGATTAGTGGACGAGATAGTCAAGAGTCAGATAGAGATAGAGGTCAGTGAGTCGATGAGGGAGGACCCGAAGTTAGCAGAGATGACGAAGGAGGAGAAGGAGGAATATAAGCAAGAAATGATCGCCTTAAGGTTGAGGGCTAGAGGTCTGGATAAACCATTTGTGATGAGGTCCTTTTACTACCTGAGGGATGCCCTCACGCTCAACCTCGGTAGAGCCATGTTCCTCAGGAGTGCATCTGGCTCAAATAGGATATCCACTATAATACTCGAGAGGCTCCCTTGGTCCATCCTATTATACACTACGGGTACGATAATCAATATAATTATAGGATTACCCCTCGGGCTGTACATGGGCAGGAGAGCCTTATCAAAGCTCGACAGGGGGGTAAGCATGTTCGCTGTGCTTACTGCTTCCCTGCCAAGTTGGTTCATAGGCGTGCTATTCATATTGCTCTTTTACTTTTACTTAGGCTGGTTCCCCCCTGGGGGATTGGTAAGCACAACCCACGCATCCTATTGGTCCTTAGGGGCCGTAAGGGATATCGCTTGGCACATAGCGTTACCGCTGATGGCCTGGGTAATTACTGGATTCGGAGGCTGGGCCTATACAACTAGGAACATGGTGATTCATATAACGCATGAAGATTATGTCCTTGCGGCTAGGGCGAAGGGAGTCCCAGAGGGGTTATTGGTGAGGAGGTATATACTTAGGCCAGCCGCCCCTCCAATAGTGACTATGGTTGCATTATCACTCATAGCTTCCTGGAGTGGAGCCATAATAACGGAGACGGTTTTTGGTTGGCCAGGACTTGGCACGCTATTTTGGGGGGCTGTATCAAATATGGATGCACCAGTAGTGATAGGGCTAACGGTGATATATGCCTATCTGCTTGTCATTACAATATTCGCCCTTAACATAATATATGGACTCTTGGACCCGAGGGTGAAGACCGGGGCGAGGTGAAGGGAGATCCATGAGCGCACCAGCGCCCGTAGGGCTTAAGACGATATTCAAGGAGATGATGGGCACTATTAGCGGAAAGCTGGGAGTTGCGATAATAATATTCCTCATAATATTGAGCATGGCGGTTCCAGTTTATACGTCACCAGGGACGATAAAGAAATGGAACAATCCAAAGGCGTGGGTCGATTATCCGAAGTGCGCAGCGCCGGGGTGGACAGATCTCTTCACCAAAAAGACTTATTGCAGGAACATGGTCTTCAATCCTCAGGATTTCTATAAATACAGCGAGTCTATAGGAGGCATATATAGAGTCATATATCTTATTGGTGTAATAGAATACAACTACGACAGCTTCCCTAATATTATGGACGGCTTTAAGATATCCCTCATAACGAACTCTAGTGAGAATTTATTGGTAAACATCACATTGATGAGGCCGGATGACTTGAGTGCAACCTTATGGTCAGATAGCATATATGTTACGGGCCAAACCCTTCCCATAGTTACAGAACTCTCGGCTATGGACCATGATATTAAAAAGGGTACGTGCACTTTCATAAGGAGGGTAACCGGGGAGAATATAGATTGGAAAGGGGTTATACCTCACATAGCGCTCTTCGCTAAAGTAGATCCAAACATGAACGATCCCTGCAAAGCTGAAGTGCTAAAGGGAAAGTATAAGCTGTTGATATGGGCCATAACTTATGATCCTGATGCAGATCTAGACGCCAAGTTCATAGTCTATGGGAGCGTATATGGCTTAGCTGGTACAGATGCCCGAGGCAGGGACATAACGATAGGGATTCTATGGGGCGCGCCAATAGCGTTGGCGTTTGGCCTTATGGCCTCAGTGATTCTGGGGTTCCTACATGCGATCTTTGGTGTGATGGCTGGATGGTTCGGGGGTAAGATAGACGAGGTCATACAGAGGGCGACTGAGATGTTAATGATAATACCTACAATGCCAATATTGATACTGATATCGTTCTTATTCAGAGTCAACGTATGGACACTCATAGCAATCTTAGTAGCCCTAAACCCCCTTGGAGGTAGCACTCTGACAATAAGAAGCATGGTACTCCAGATAAAAGAGGAACAACATATATTAGCCGCCCTAGCATATGGCTCCAGCAACTATAGGATAATGTTCAAGCACATATTTCCTAGGATCTTACCATATATGGTGGTGGGCATAGTGATGTCGGTGCCTGGATATATCTTCCTCGAGGCCAGCTTGAGCATCCTAGGACTTGGAGAGCCCACCCTGCCGACTTGGGGAAAGATACTCTCCGATGCGTTCAATCACAGAGCCCTCTACTTAGGTTGGTGGTGGTGGATATTAATACCTGCCATCCTCATCATCATAACTGCCTTTGCATTCGGCCTGCTTGGCTACTCCCTAGATAAAATAGTGAACCCAAGGCTGAGGGAGATTTGAGGTGGGAACCCTACTGGACGTAAGAGACCTGTTCCTTTACTATGCCACTCGCAAGGGGCCCGTGAAGGCTGCAGATGACATCAGCTTCCAGATAGGGGAAGGGGAGGCCGTGGCTTTAGTGGGTGAATCGGGATGTGGTAAGACAAGCGTGGGCATATCCTTACTCAGGACGCTCCCAAGAAACGTCCACACGTATAAGGGAGAGGTGATCCTCGACGGAGAGGATATAATGAAGTTGGACGACGAAGAGTTTAGGCGTAGGATAAGGTGGAAGAAGATATCGATGGTATTTCAAGGCGCGATGAACGCCCTCAATCCCGTCTTGACAGTCGGTTTTCAGGTGGCCGAGCCCCTAGTAATACATGAGGGAATGGATAAGAAAAAGGCCCTGAAGATAGCGACCGAGTACCTAATGGATGTAGGTCTACGGGAGATGTTCGTCGAGAGGTATCCACACGAGCTCAGCGGAGGCATGAAGCAGAGGTGCGTAATAGCCATGTCCCTCATAATGAACCCCAAACTAGTCATATTGGACGAGCCGACCTCCGCCCTCGACCTAATGACCCAAGCGAACATAATGAACCTACTCAAAAGATTGAAGCGGGATCGTAAGCTATCCTACCTGTTCATAACACACGACCTACCGCTGGCTAGCGAGCTGGCCGACAAGGTAATTGTGATGTATGCGGGCAAGATGGTAGAGAAGGGGACAGCCGAACAAATATATCTAGACCCAAAGCATCCATACACGCAGAAGCTCATAGCCTCGGTGCCTATTCTAAGGGGTGAAAAGGAACTGGAATACATACCAGGAGAAGTCCCCAGCCTCATCGATCCACCGCAGGGCTGCAGATTTCATCCCAGATGCCCATACGCGAAGGATATCTGTCGCAAAGAGGAACCCCCATCCATCGAAATAGAAAAGGAACACAGCGTAGCCTGCTGGCTCTATGCCGAGTAGCTCGCCATCGATTGTACTAATCCTCAACTTCGCTTGCAAGAGGTGGAACATTTTCTTGTACCAATCACTCACACTAGTCTCAATTTCTATTTGGTCTAAGAAATATAAACAATTTATGCGAAAGCGCTGTAAGTCTAAATTATAGTTTTAGGCTGCCCAATTTGTGTATTATGGGTTGTTTTGTGTGTTCTTCTTCATATTTTCTGGCTTCTTCGACTCTCGATATTTCTAGGGTTTGTTCAGCCTCTAGAGGGTTGGCAGGATCCTATATAGGACGTTCCACTTCAGCCCTCCCCCCGCTGCCTGGAACGGCACGAGGACTCCTAGCTTGAGAACCTGTAGTTGAAACTGAGGTGGAGGGCGAATACTACCTCCTCATGGCGTGTACTTCAGGCCTTTGAAGAGGGTTTCCGCTTCCATCGTTGAACTGAGAGAAGAATTCGAGAGGTTGACCGGATACGAACTTCCACACGGCCTCGTCACATTCATACCCTCCAGCATTAAGAAACAGTGTATCGAGAATGTGAAATGCGCACTCTATGGGGCCGAAATAATGGCGAGCTACTGTGCGATCATCACTCTAGGCCTCCTTGAGAACCCGTCATCGATGAGGAAACCTCTTCAATCTAGCCTGAAACATTAAGGGTTGGAGGAGATTCCCCAGCCTCTACATAAGTTTGAGGGTGAAGGATTCTTCCCATATCTTTCTATCGATAAGAATTATAGTAGCAGGGTAGAGGAGGAAGGCCCCATTAACAATATATTTAGTTTTCTAGTAAATCTGAATAAGGGGAAGGTTATGGAGGCGGTGCTCGTCATAGATATGTTGAGGGATTTTGTGTCTGGGAAACTCCGGTGTGAGAGGGCGGAGAGGATAATCCCTAACCTTGTGAGACTTCTGTCGGCGGTTAGGCGATGCGGCATCCCTGTTATTTACTTGAATGACGCGCACCTCCCCGTGGACTTCGAGTTGAGGAGGTGGGGGGAGCATGCGATGAGGGGGACGGAGGGAGCGGAGGTGGTCCCGGAGCTCGGTCCTGTGGAGGGAGACTATGTCTTGGAGAAGAGGACTTACAGCGGCTTCTATGAGACAGGCCTCGATCCCCTGTTGAGGGGGTTGGGAGTTGATACCCTGGTGCTCACGGGGATCCACACGCACCTCTGTGTTAGGCATACGGCCGCTGATGCCTTCTTCAGGGGCTACAGGATCATGGTCTCCCGGGATGGGACGGAGGCCTTCACGGAGGAGGCGTATCGGGAGGGGCTGAGGTATTTAGAGGAGTTCTATGGAGCGGAGGTCACAGAGGTGGACGAGCTCGTCAAGAGATGGGAGGAGGAAGGCCCGAAAACCTTCAAATAAACTATCCCTCAACGTTAATGTGGTGAAGAGTTGATGGAGAAGAGGGCTGAGATCGGGATCATCGGCGGGTCTGGAGTATACGACCCCGGCCTCTTCGAGGAGGTGGAGGAGGTCAAGGTCTACACGCCCTTCGGGGCGCCCTCGTCCCTCATCTCCCTTGGGACCTATAGAGGCGTAAAGGTCGCCTTCATACCCCGCCATGGAAGGGGTCACACAATACCTCCTCACAGGGTCAATTATAGGGCTAACATCTGGGCCCTGCGGGAGCTGGGAGTGAAGCGGGTTATAGCCTCCTCGGCCGTCGGGAGCCTGAGGGAGGACTACAAGCCCGGAGACTTCGTCATCCCAGATCAGTTCATCGACCGGACGAGGAAGAGGCTCGACACCTTCTACGAGGGGGGGCAGCTCTGCCACATCTCCTCCGCCGACCCCTTCTGCCCCCAGCTCAGGGAGTTCTTCATCGGACTCACCAAGGAGCTGGGTTTCCAGGTCCATGACCGGGGGACCTACGTCTGCATCGAGGGGCCGAGGTTCTCGACGAGGGCCGAGTCACGGCTCTTCAGGTCCTGGGGCGCCGATATCATAGGGATGACCCTCTACCCGGAGTGCGTCTTGGCGAGGGAGGCAGAGCTCTGCTACGTCTCGGTCGCCATGGTCACGGACTACGACGTCTGGGCCGAGAAGCCTGTCTCGACGGAGGAAGTGATCAGGACGATGAGAAGCAACGCCGAGAAGTTCAAGAAGCTGATCATGGAGGCGATCCCCAGGATCCCGAAGGAGAGGACCTGTGACTGCCAACACGCCTTAAAAGACGCCCTCCTATAGTCCCTCTCTAAGGCATCTAAGGACAGGCCCTTCCCTCCCCCAAAAGGGGCGACGCCGCTAAATCTCCTCTTTATCGGCTTCCCAGGAGAAGGGTTCAGGTAAAATTAAATATGGAAGTCCGGATCTAAA
>Ga0190363_1001042_pt1 | contig 16574 bp, 16 predicted proteins | sample 48721867_MG_FD_161272 | JGI IMG/M metagenome (GOLD analysis project Ga0190363, IMG submission 161272) | Hydrothermal vent microbial mat bacterial communities from Southern Trench, Guaymas Basin, Mexico - 4872-18-6-7_MG | ecosystem: Environmental > Aquatic > Marine > Hydrothermal vents >... | reverse complement strand
TTTAGAGACTTTAAAAAAGATCAAAGAGATAATCTCCTTGGAAAAGCCACCAAAGCCGGAGTACAGGAGATATTGCAGGAAGTGCAGTTACTTTGAGTTTTGCTTTTCTTAAGTCTAGATGATTATTTTCTTTAGCTCTTTTATCTTCTTGAAGTCTTTGTCTTGGGTCACTAAGAGCATGTCATTTTCAATTGCTATGCTTGCAATTATCAAATCTGCTAATGGTATTTCCATGCCCTTTTTATCATATTTAAATTTTAAATCTGCCATTATCTTGCTTGTCAGCTTGGTTGAATTTAATATTGGGAAATTTCTTAGAAAAGAGATAGCCTCCTCTTTCTTCTTAACTTTTTTGATCTTCAATCCCAATAGGAATTCGAAGAGATTTATAAAGGTGATATAGAAGTCTTCTCCATATTCTTCTGAAAGTTCTAATATCCTTTTTATGACCTTATTATCTCTATGCTCTAGTGATATTAGTATGGATGTGTCTAGGATTATCATATTCTAAAACCATGCTCTTTTCTTAGTTCTGCTATAAAATTTTTAAGGTCTTCAGCCTCTTTTTTACTTAGTATCTGTCTCTTTGGTATAAACTCTCTTGTTACAGATTCCTTTTCATATTTCTTTACCAACATCTTAAGTAAGACTCCCATCTTGACTCTCTTTTTTTCTGCTAATTTCTTCATTGTCTGCCAGGTTTCATCATCAACATATCTTATAGTTCTAACCTTCATAGTAAGTATTACTGTATTACATGCTTAAATAATTAAACAAAAGATTTAAATTTATAAACTTAATTTTTTCAGATGAGCAAGGTAAATTATTTCATAACAAAGGATGGTATTCTGAAGAGGAAACAGAATACTGTGTATTTCACAAGGAGAGATGAAAGTGGAGAACTAGAGAAGAGGATATTGCCGATAGAGAAGATTTATGCGATTTATGCCCATGGGAAGATTTCCTTCTCTTCGGGAGTTGTTTCTTATCTTGCTAAACACGGAGTTCCAATACACTTTTTTAATAAATATGGCTTTTATGAAGCCAGTTTGTATCCGAGAGAAACTTTAGTTTCTGGGGATTTACTAGTAAGGCAGGCTGAGCATTATCTTAACGATGAAAAAAGGGTAGAATTGGCTAAGAAATTTGTTGAAGGAGCAATGAGGAATATAATAAAGAATCTGCAGTACTATGAGAGAACTAAATGCAGACTTGAGGATGAGATAAATCAAATAAAATTTTTCCTTGAGAAATTGGATAAGCAGAGAGGAGTATCTGAACTGATGGCGATGGAAGGAAATTGCAGAGAGATTTACTATCAGAGTTTTAATAAGATCTTTCCAGAGGAGTTTAGATTCGATAAGAGAACAAAACAACCACCCGAGAATATGGTAAATTGTCTGATAAGCTTTGGCAATTCATTAGTTTATTCAACGGTATTGACTGAGATATATAATACTCAGCTTAATCCCACGATAAGCTACTTGCACGAACCCTCTGAAAGGAGATTTTCTCTGGCTTTGGATTTGGCTGAAATATTTAAGCCATTGCTGGCTGATAGAGTTATCTTTAAGTTGATAAATAAGAGAATTATAGATGAAAACCACTTTGTTAAGGAATTGAATTCCTGTTTGCTCAATGATAGGGGAAAAAGGCTGTTTTTAGAGAGTTATGATGAAAGATTAAAAACGACAATTAAGCATCGTAGCTTAGGAAGGAATGTCTCTTACCAGAGATTAATTAGGCTCGAATGTTATAAATTGATAAAGCATTTGATTGGAGTTAAGAGATATGAGCCATTTGTGATTTGGTGGTAGAATGTATGTGATAATTGTCTATGATGTCTCGGTTGAAAGAGTCGCCAAAGTATGTCAATTTTTAAGAAGATATCTAAATTGGATTCAAAACTCTGTTTTTGAGGGTGAGCTAACTAAAGCAGAATTTGAAATTGTGAAAAGTGGTTTGAAAGAGAGGATTGATGAGGGAGAGGATTCTATAACAATTTACATTCTTCCATCTGAAAAACCGCTCAAGAAGGAACTTCTCGGTGTGAAAAAGGCCGAAATCTCAACCGTTATTTAAGTAAAGTTGTGGATATTTATAAATGAAAGTAATTTTTATGGATCCGCAGATAAAATTTATTTAAAACACATATACTGCATGGTGTGTTAGAAGCAGACTAAGGTAGGATTGAAAGGGTGACCGCCTCATCAACCGTATCCGAACATGTCCCGTTAGAAGCAGACTAAGGTAGGATTGAAAGATATAAATACTTTTTCATATTAAATGTGATAATAATGTTAGAAGCAGACTAAGGTAGGATTGAAAGTACTACGGTCGTGAGAGTGATATCTCCATCGAATGGTGGTTAGAAGCAGACTAAGGTAGGATTGAAAGCACTATGAGAGGTTTCTGCCCTTTTGGAACTGCGAGTTAGAAGCAGACTAAGGTAGGATTGAAAGAAATACCACTCCCGACCGATGTTCTCCCAATTTTTCCAGTTAGAAGCAGACTAAGGTAGGATTGAAAGATAGCGATTGCGGGGGGCAGTTCAATCAAGTTGATACAGGTTAGAAGCAGACTAAGGTAGGATTGAAAGGAAAATGTTGGGGATTGGAATGATAATCTTGTAATATGTTAGAAGCAGACTAAGGTAGGATTGAAAGGATTTTTAATAACATTTTCAGTAATTTTCGGTAACTTGTTAGAAGCAGACTAAGGTAGGATTGAAAGGGATAAGGCAAAACGGCTTGGATATTTTATTGAGTTAGTTAGAAGCAGACTAAGGTAGGATTGAAAGTCTGCTAACAACACTAACTCTACTGCTTTTCCTGTGAAGGTTAGAAGCAGACTAAGGTAGGATTGAAAGTTCTACCTTTGCCACCTCTCCATGCTTCCTTACATAGTTAGAAGCAGACTAAGGTAGGATTGAAAGGCATTTGCTGATTAGAGACACTCCTATAATTCTAAGGTTAGAAGCAGACTAAGGTAGGATTGAAAGCTGCACCTCCTGAAATAAACATAATACCCGTATCCCTGTTAGAAGCAGACTAAGGTAGGATTGAAAGAACCATTTCGTCTATGACACCCAGAGGGAATATCAGGGTTAGAAGCAGACTAAGGTAGGATTGAAAGGCAGTAAGACCTTCCTTAATTTTACGATAGCATGTATAGTTAGAAGCAGACTAAGGTAGGATTGAAAGCTCTTTTTTAGATGGAGGGCGAGTTTAAGATGATAAGGTTAGAAGCAGACTAGTGTAGGATTGAAAGACTATTGGCTATTGATAAATAAAACAAACCTAACAAAGTTAGAAGCAGACTAGTGTAGGATTGAAAGGAAGGGAAGTGTGCATGAGGTTGTTGTAGGAACGCTAGTTAGAAGCAGACTAGTGTAGGATTGAAAGGTGCAAGGAGGTGAAGAGCATACTGGTTGCGAACTGGGTTAGTTAGAAACAGACTAGTGTAGGATTGAAAGAGAAATTCTCGAATTCTCAAATTAAATTTAAAATACAAGTTAGAACAGACGAAACTGTAAAATTCTTTTGCATAAAAATTTTCCTCTTCAGGAAAAATAGTTTTTGCAATTTCATTGCAAATATATTTATATATTCATTTGCAATTATATTACATGGAAGAGCAAAATCCATGGTGGGTAAATGAAGAGGACTTTGAGTACAGAAAATGGAAAGAATCTGAAGTTAGATGGAAGCCCAGAATAATTGAGGAGATAACACTTGATCCATTTTCTCTGCACTTTATCTCTGGGCCAAGACAGGTTGGAAAAACAACCGCATTAAAGATTTGTATTCATGAATTGCTAAAGAAAAAGGATCCGAAAGCGATATTCTATTATTCTTGTGATGAGTTAACAGATTATAAGGAATTGGGCGAGGTTTTAGATAATTATATTAATGCAAGGAAAGAATGGAGAATAAAGTCATCTTTTATATTTCTTGATGAGATAACCTTTGTTGATGAGTGGTGGAGAGCAATAAAGTTTAGAATAGATAAGGGATTTTTTAGAAATGATGTCATTTTGGTTACAGGCTCTTGTAGCTTAGAATTGTTAAAACAAAAGGAATATTTTCCAGGGAGAAGGGGAAGTGGTAAAGATATCTACTTTTTCCCATTAGATTTCTCGGAATATGTTGAGATTTTTGGAAAGATAAGGTTAAAGAAAATTTCTATAGATGAAATTAATGGAATAGAATCTGCAATGAATGCAAATTCTTTATATCAAAATACAATAGATAGATTATTTAGTAATTATTTAAAAACAGGGGGTTTTCCTATTCCTACAAAGGAATTTTTTGCTCGAGGTAAGGTTTCAGTTTATGCAAAAAAGGTTTATCTAGATTGGCTAAGGAGTGATTGGAAGAAGATTGGGAAGAGTGATAAGTATATGAAGGAGGTAATAAGTTATATTTTAAGGTCAAGACTAACTCCTATCTCCTGGCTGAGCATTTCAAGAGAGACATCATTGGCTTCACCACATACAGTCCAATCATATATAGAGGCTTTAGAGGATCTCTTTGTTGCTAAGGTTTTGAATATAATTACGCCAGACTTTAGAGTTTTGTACAGGAAAAACAAAAAAATTCATATAACGGATCCTTTTCTATACGCTACGTTATCTTATTTTACTGGTGAGGAAGTATTGGAAGAAATGGTAGTGGAGTCGATAGTATCTTCACACTTCTCAATGGTAACTGATGTCTATTTCTGGAAAAACAAGAGCGAGGTTGATATTATAGTCAAGAAGGATAAAGAGCAAATTGGTGTAGAAGTCAAGTGGGGGTTTAAAAAGTTTATAAAACCAAGGCATTTATCAAAATTGTTATTATTGACTAAGGATAAATTACCATTATTCATGGCATCTACAGATTGGTCTAAAAAATAGAAATAGATAAAATACCCCTCATCTCCCAAAAAGCAATCTCCACGGGAACTCAAGTAAATTATTTCATTATTTGTAAAACTAAACTTCGGTATTTTTTGCAGGATATAAGTTACGGAGATATTAAAAAAGATGTCATTATAATCTAAAGCGGGAGAAAGGAATAAAAGAAGTGGAAGGAAGACTAAATTATCCTAAGCAAGGGAAGATGATAAAAGTTGAACTAAGCCAGAATACAAAAGATATTGTAGAAAGTGTAGCTACTTTGAATTCTGTAAATACACCCTTCTCATTAGGTTGTAAACTATCCTCATATATTTCTTGCACCAATAATCTTAGCAATTATCCGAGCAAGACCTTCAGACTGTCTCATTGGTAATCGTAGGTATATTGCCGGAATAGTATAAAGCACAATCTCTGCATTATTTAGGATCAAAGAGTAGCTCTATTTCTTTGACCTTCCCTTCATTGTATTCACTCCAGTTTCTTTCAGTAAAGGTATTTTATACCTTCAGGTATTTATACTTGTGCAACAACGCATATTAGAATAGTATTTCTTTAATTGGAATGAAATCTATTTCCATGTTATTAATTTTCTCTTTTCTTTTTTCACCCTCATAAATGACTAAGCCTTTTCTAAACTCAAATTTTTTCAAAAACCAGATCAAATTTCTTAACTCTTTAATTTTTACATTTGTTTTTGCTTTCACTTCGATAGGTATCATTTCCCTATTCCTTTTCAGGAAATCTATCTCTTTATCTCTTTCTCTGAAGTAATTATTAAGTTTAAGCATATTCATGATCAAATTTTCATACATTCTTCCTTTATCTAATTCAGCAAAATATGCTTTGCTTAGTGAAGGGTGAAAAGCATATACCTTGGGCATTTTCCTAGATTCTGCCATTATAGATGGCCTATAATTTTTCACTATCTTAATAAGTTTTCCGAATTCTAAGTAATAGAGATTGTCCTTTAGGGTTAATTTATGGACATGAAAATCTTTACTGAGATCCTCTATATTAAGCACAATTCCTGTATTTCTCAAAAATATTTCTGCTAAACTCTTTAACAAACTTATATTCACCCTCTTGAAAACTTCTGGTATATCACTTCCAAGAACTTTCTCTATCACAAGACTTCTTATATATTCCTGAACCTTTTCTTTGCTTTTCCACTTCACAATTTCTGGAAATGGTCTTTCAATATAGTCATTAAAGATGGCATCAATTTTAAACTTATGAAGCTCCAATGAATCCATTTTTTCTTCATAGTAAAGCTCTGCAAATTCTTGTAATGATAGAGGCATTATTTCAAGCCCAAAATATCTTCCAGCGAGATTGCCAATAGCTTCTCTTTCTACCATTAGGCTTGCGGAACCACTAATACAAATTTTTAAATTTGGTAAAGTGTCATAGAGAAGCTTTATTTTTGAACTCCAATCTTGAAGTTTTTGAATTTCATCCAAGAAAAGATAAACCCTCTCATTTCTCCAATCTATCTTTGTAATCCTTTGATATGCTTTTAATATCTCTATTGGCTCCTCCACAAGCTTATCAAAGGAAAAATAAAGTATATGCTTGGGATCAACACCTCTCTTTAACAATTCCTCTATTAGCTGATGAATCAGCACAGTTTTTCCTACCCTTCTCAGTCCTGTTAAAACAAGTATGGATCTATAGCCCAGAAAGATATCTCTTATTTCTCCAAAAATCTTTCTCTTATAAGGTAAAGCCTTTTCCTTACTTATCTCTTCTTTTTCCCACCATTCATTCTGGATCAACAATTCTTCCATATTAGTTCTTTTAGAGAACTAATATTTAAATTTTTCGTTCTTTTAGAGATCATTATAAAGCAAAGCGAAAGCAATCAGACCCTCTGCGGTGGATGCATACAATTAGTGAAGATTCTCGAGTTAGAAACAGACTAGTATAGGTTGAAATGGCGAAATAATCAGTCAAAATGTGCATATCTCATAGTCCTTCCTACATATAATGCCTATTTAATTGTCCTTCCAACGCCCCTATACCTACTTCTTTTTATCTTATCCATCTCAATAAATTCATATATCTCTTCCTCACCGTATCTTTTCTCGAAGTCATTTGATGTAGGGACTTCCTCTAATCTGCTCTTTTCCCTAAATATATGTCTCCTCTTATGGATAATCAGGAGTGAAAGTGCGAGAAATAGTAGTATGATGCTGACAGCGCCCACTAAAATTATAATTATTGCATTCTCCTCTATAAAATCAGTAATCCTATCGCTAATACTGCCCCTCTTTCTCTTAGATATCTCACCCATCAGGAAATTCAATTCTAATAATTTATCTCTGTATTTACTATTCTCGTAGGTTGCATTCTCGATTAATTTTTGTAATTCATTAATTTCAAGAATTTTTAAATTTCTTGTGTCGCAATCAATGTGTGATGTATTTGAATGTTCATCGAGACATAAAAAGAGATATCTTGAATATTGGGAAAATATGCTCGCATTCTCAAAATCTCCCCTGGAGCGATGCTCTTCTGCCAATTTAAGATATATCTCCGCCAAGAGCAGATTACTCTTTAATAGACCTTCCCTATACTTTATCCAATCATATGCATCTCTCGCCTTCTTTGCATAAATCAGGGCATCCTCATATCTGCTTAAATTAAATAAATCCGATGCATTCCTCAGATAATTCTCGGATTCAATTCTTAGGAATTCATCGGAATTTCTTATTATCTCGTTGCATTTTGCGAGCATCTCCTTATTCTTTAATGATATATACTTGTATTTCGCCTTTTGGGCATACGAACTTGCATTTATATAGTCTCCAGATATGTAGGCGTTGAATGATTTGTTATAGTAGAGTTCTGCTTCCCTTTCCAATTCACTAAACTGTTTGCTGTATTGATTTATCTGGGATATTAGGCTTTCCACATTTCTCAGCATAGAATCATCTCCGAGCTCGAGATAGATCTCTCTTGCTTTATACGCATTTTCAAGAGCTGAATCAAATTTCTTCTCATTATATAACCTCCTTGCAGTTTCATAAAACTCTAATGCCTCTTGACCTCTTGCGAATGACTTTGACCCGAATACCAATATGGTTCCGTCTCCCAAGCCAATTGCCATATCTGTGTAACCATCGTTCTCTAAGTCGTTGATAGATACGCTCTTGACTATATTCTCCGTGTCGTATTCCCATATCGTATCTCCGGTAGAATTTATAATATACAATGTCTCCGAACCAACAACTAATCCCTTAAGGTTATTGGTTGAAAGGTTAATTAATTGCATATCATATACCTCGGCACCAACCTCATTTCTCCATATTAATTCCCCCCCCGCATTTAATGCATATACATCATTTGAGCCGAGAATTATCTCGGGATTGTCATCGCCGTTTATATCCTCTACAAGAATTTTATGTATGGTGCCACCGGTCGTATAGTTCCATATCTGACTTCCATTACTCCCCAATACATAGAAATAGTCCTTACAACCAACCAATATTTCGCTCCCGCCATCGCCATTTATATCTTCAGAGAGAAGATATGTTACGCCATGTTTTGTATTATATCTGAATATATCATTACCGCTTGAATTATATACCTCAACCATTCCCGGATAGTCCAATATCCCACCCCTTCCAACAATACCAACGAGAATTTCCTTTATATTATCATTATCTAAGTCTGCAGCATATAGTGCATTAACTCTTCCACTTACTCGCCTTCTCCAAGAAAATTTCCTATCATTATTTATGACAAAAATTTCATTATTCAGACTTCCCGAGCCGGCGCCAACGATAATTTCATTAAATCCATCGTTGTTTATGTCATCAACATATATCGCACTTATACTATAACCGTGTTTTGTGCTTATATCCCAGTGACTTCTATCGTGGTTAATGACATGAATTGATGAAAACACACAAGTGATCGCGGATTTCTTTCCATCATGATTCAAATCAGATAATTCCATGCACTTTATATATCCGGGAAGAGAATACTGCCATATCTTATTGCCATCCTTATCCAATACATATACCCAACCGGCTCCACCAACCAATGTCTGCTTAGATGCGCCAAATACAACTTCTCCATCCCCAGTATTGTCGATATTGGAGATAAAAATCTTTATCACTCCACCACTCGCCTTATAATCAAATTCTAATTCAAATAATTCCCGATAATTTTCTGCAGTTGATAAACTAGAAAGTAATAGGACGATCAAAAATGCCAGATTCAAGAATAATGTTTTTGAGAATAGATTCATCTTAGTAATTATTTAGAAGAATGATTATTTTAAATTCATTAATTATAATATTCATAACTTATATATACCCCGGCTCGAATTCACTATTTGCTTTCTTTCGCTTCTTTCTCATCTCCTCCATCTTCTCCTTCATCTCTTTCAATGCATTCTCAAAGTGTTCCATCCTCACCTTGATCTTCCGTAAATTCTTCCTCTTCTTTTCTCTCAATGCATTCATCGCGGCTTCTCTGCATAACGCTTCAATATCCGCTCCTGTGAAGCCAGAGGTCTTTTCTGCCAATTCCTTCAGATTAACATCCTTGTCCAGGGGCATCTTTCTTGTGTGGACCTTAAATATCTCTTCTCTTGTCTTTTCATCTGGAAGTGGAATCTCTATCTTTAGGTCTATTCTGCCGGGTCTCAACAGGCTCGGATCTATTAAATCTGGTCTGTTTGTTGCAGCTATAACGACCACCCCTTCCAATTCCTCAATTCCATCGATCTCCGTAAGTAACTGATTCACCATTCTTTCTGTAACATCAGTTAATGTGCGTCCTCTAATCTTTGATATGCTATCAAATTCATCAAAGAATATTATGCTTGGAGCAACCTGTCTTGCCTTTCTGAATATCTCTCTGACATGCTTCTCACTCTCGCCGACCCACTTACTCAGCAGTTCTGGACCCTTAACTGCGATGAAATTAGCATTTGATTCATTTGCAATCGCCTTCGCAAGTAGTGTCTTCCCACAACCGGGAGGTCCATAGAGTAAAACACCCTTGGGCGGCTTTATTCCCAACTCCCTAAAACTTTCCGGGTCCTTAAGTGGCCACTCGACAACCTCTCTGAGTAAGCCCTTTACATCATCCAAACCACCTATATCATTCCATGTTATGTTTGGTTTGTTTATTAGGACCTCTCTCATTGCAGATGGCTCAACTTGAGTCAATGCGTCCAAGAAGTGCTTTCTCTTCACCTTTATCTTTTCCAATATCTCCGTTGGTAATCTCTCTTCCATTCTCTTTATTGTTGGCAGGTGTTCCTTTATTGCCTTCATCGCAGCTTCCTTGCATAGCGCTTCAATATCCGCCCCCGTGAAGCCGAGGGTCTTTTCTGCCAATTCCTTCAGGTTAACATCCTCGTCTAGGGGCATCCCCCTCGTATGAATCTGTAGTATCTCGAACCTCCCCTTCTCATCCGGAACACCTATCCGTATTTCCCTATCGAACCTTCCGGGTCTTCTCAATGCCGGGTCTATAGAATCGGGTCTGTTCGTTGCCGCTATAACAACCACCTGTCCCCTCGACTTGAGACCATCCATCAGTGTTAATAATTGAGCAACAACCCTTCTCTCAACCTCCCCAGTTACCTCCTCTCGTTTTGGTGCTATCGAATCTATCTCATCGATGAATATTATTGAGGGTGCACTCTTTTCAGCCTCCTCAAATATTTCCCTCAATCGTTTTTCAGACTCTCCATAGTATTTACTCATTATTTCGGGTCCCGCCAAGGAATAGAAATTGCTATCCGTTTCACTAGCAACTGCCTTTGCAATCAATGTCTTTCCACAACCTGGTGGACCAGTCAATAGAACACCCTTTGGAGCACCAATCCCCAGTCTCTCGAATACCTCGGGGTGTTTCATGGGCAATTCAACCATTTCCCTTATCAATTCGATCTCATTCTTTAATCCTCCAATATCCTCATACCTAACCCTTGGAAGTTTTTCAAGTTCCTTTGCCGGCTTTTCACTTATGACAACTCTGGTTTCTGGAGTTACTCTAACACATTTCTTTGGTGATACATTTGTAACTATAAAGCGCAGGGTAGTACCAACTATTGTAATGTCGAATTTCATTCCTTTTATAAATGGCTTATCCAGTAATCTCTCGTGAAAATATGGAGTTGGATCCGAAGTGAATCTTATCTCCTGAGTTGGAGCGAGAACTATGGATTCTGCTGGGACGCATTCAATTTTTCTTATAGTCACCTTATCGCCAAGGCTAACGCCGGCATTTCCCCTTATTGTGCCGTCAATTCTTATTATGTCAATGTCCTCATCCTCGGGTCTGCCCCTCCAGACAATGGCAACTGCCTTATCCTTACCAGAGATCTCTATTACATCCCCAGACCTCAAGCCGAGTTTTTCCATATTTCTATTAGAAATTCTTGCGATTCCCCTGCCGACATCCATACGAATTGCCTCTGCAACACTAAGTGTTAATTCATTACCTTTCATTTATCTCACCTCAATTCTCCTGTTTGTTTTCTTTTCCAATCTTATCTCCAAGATTCCGTTAATGAATGACTTTTTGTATCTCTCGGTATTGATCTCTGGTAAGAATTCAATTCTCTTATAATAACCATCAATTTCTTTTTCTATCTGATACCTCCTACAAATTTCATCATAGTTCCTCAGTTTCCTCGCAATTACCTCTAAGGAATATGGTTTTAAATTTATTTCGATATCCTCCTCCCTGACTCCGGGCAATTCCATTGTAACGATTATTTCATTCTGTGTTTCACATATATCTGTCAATGGCTCAACAAATCTGCTCCCAATGGCATTTCTCATAAAATAATCGTCAAAGTCATCAAACCATTCAAAATCTTTGAATATCATTTTTCAAAATAAAATATGGAAATTAAAATAGGAAATTAAAGGTCTATTTTATTTTATCTTCAATTTCCTTCCCTTACCCTTCTCCTCTTCAATGATCTTTGGTATCTTCACCTCTAATACGCCATTATTATACGATGCCTCTGCCTTCTCCGCATTGACATTTGGTGGCAATGGTATATACCTATAGAACCCACTATATGTTCTCTCAAATCTGTACATTCCCTTCTTCTCGTCCTCCTCCCTTCTATCTTCGCTCCTCTCTACCTTCACCTCTATTCCATCATCATATATGTTTATGTCTATGTCCTTCTTGTTAACCCCGGGAAGCTCCATTGTAATAATAACCTCCTTGTCTGTCTCCCACATATCTGTTAATGGCATTCTATATTCACTTCTCTCTATCATTCCCCTCCTCGCCAATGCGGTTGATGGCAGTTCTGGGAATCTTGTTGCTCTGAAGAATTCATCGAATAGCCTATCCATCTCCTCCTGCATCCTTCTCATCTCATCAAATATGGAGTATCTTCTTCTCCACCACATCCTAATCACCTCCTTTACATTTACATTTAAGTATTTTAGTTATGGATATAAATATGGATTTCAAGTTTAAAAATAAATTTGATTTTGTAAAATAATTTTTGATTTTGTGAAAAATAGACAAATTTAAATATAAAATTCCTGATATTTAACGATATGATGGAGAAAATAATAATAAGGAGGAGGTTACCTCCGAGGACAAAGGATTTGGAATCCGACATTCGATGGATTTGTGAGTGCCTTGGATTATCAGAAAGGGATAAATGCAAACCAGCATATAAGATATTTCATGAGATTTTATTTTCGTTGTCGAGAAACTCGAGAATTGATAGCAACGCGATGGCAAAGAAGTTCAATCTGACGAGGGGCGCAGTCAATTATCATATTCGTTATCTAATAGATTCCGGAATCCTCGTGAGAAGGGGGAAGAGAATCGCACTTAGGTCTGGGAACCTCACAAGAACCCTGGAGGAGATGCAGAGAGATATAAACATGGTATTTGAGGAAATGAAAAGAATCTCAAGTGAAATAGACAGGGAACTTGGTCTGGAGTATCGCTAAATTTTAATAATTATTATTAATTCCGAATTTATAATTTTTACTATGAAGGAAAAGATTAGTAGATTGTCCAAGATTGAGATAAGAATAATTCATGAGAAATTTGAGAGCGTTGGCGTGTTGAATTTTAGAGATGCTCCAATAACATGTACAGCAATTCTCGAGATACTGCCACTTGAGGGTTCTACGAATATGTGGATGGATGGGATATATTTTGAGATTCCCATAGATGTTGGGGAAGAAAATCAGAGTTTAAGTGTAGAAGAGGGTGACATCGCATACTATCCTCCAATGCGTGCATTTTGCATATTCCTTTGCAGGTCCCGACCAATAGATACAGTTAATCTAATTGGAAGTGTTGAGAATCCGTGTTTATTCAAACATGTGAATGAAAAAGACACCATAAGATTAGAGAGGATATGAGATAAGGGGTTATAAGATGGGTCTAAAACTGACAAAAGAGCAGATGAGGAAATTCAGGAGGATTATAGAGAAGAGGATTGCAGAGATTGTAAGGGAGAGTAAATCAAAAGGTGTTGTTCTCGGAGTGAGTGGTGGAATTGATTCGTCGGTTGTTCTCAAATTGGCATCGGAATCTGTTGACGATGTCTATGCACTGATAATGCCAGAAAGGGGATTGACCAAGAGAAGGGATGTTGAAGATGCCATAAATTTATCCAGGGAATTGAATGTCATGTATGAGGTAATAGAGATAAATCCGATTCTAAATTCCATAATAAATGAATTTCCGTGGAACAAATTCGATACAGATGAGATTGGTAAGATAGTATCCATAGGCAATGTTAAGGCAAGGATCAGGATGATTCTCCTCTATTTAGTTGCAAATATAGACAATAGAATTGTCTTGGGAACCGGAAACAAGACCGAGATGCTCCTGGGCTATGGAACAAAACATGGAGACTTGGCGTGTGATATAAAACCAATTGGGGATTTGTATAAGACACAGGTTATGCAATTTGCAGAATTCTTGGGAATTCCGAGGGGAATAATAGAGAAGGAACCATCCGCGGGATTGTGGGAGGGACAAACTGACGAGAAAGAATTGGGCATAAGTTATGAAATTATAGATAGAATTCTCTACATGATATTCGAGAAGAACTACGAGATCGAGGAAGTTTCAGACGAATTGGAGATTCCCATAGACTTGGTCAAAAATCTGGATGAGAGAATAAAGAGAAATGAACATAAGAGAGAACTACCAACAACTGTGAAATTATTTTAAATTTTACAGAAATTATCTCAATTCCGGTTGAACCCTTAAGCCTTCTTCAGAGATAACGACCGACCTTCTACCGGTTAGGTGTCTCGTACCCCTTAACTTTAAAACCTCAATATACTTCTTTCGTGCGTTCTCCACCTCTATATAGGAAAGGATTATTATACCATCTACCATATAGGCATCAGTTGATGTAATTATGTCTTTGTATGTGCCCTCCGAGGTTAGTAGTGCAACGCAATTCTGTGTCTTTAGAAATGTTACGAGTTCGTGGAGTAATTGTCTATATCCTATGGGCTTGCCCAATGCTATCTTCAGTGATGTTATGGGATCGATAACGATCTTTAATGGTCTGTATTTCTCGACATTCTTCGTTATCAGCTCTGCAACCATATAAGGATCCTCACTCATCTTGCCATTAATATCCAAGAATATGATTCTTCCAATATCGACCATCTTTTGTGAATAAAATTTAAACTCAGATAGGAATTTGCGGATTACCCAAGATGGTTCGGAGGTTGCGGTTATATACAAACATACTCCTCCTTGATTTGCCGTATGAAAAACGCTCTGTAATGCAAATGTTGTTTTACCCGTTCCCGGTTCACCGCAGAGCAATATTGTGGAGGGTACCGGAAATCCACCCTGTATCATGGAATCTAGCCCTGGAATTCCAGATTCTATCCTCTCCATTTTAAAATAAATTTAGACAATATCCTCTTCAATCTTAAACACGCATTTATTTCCGTTAACGCTTGCACATTCTATTTCCTCACAATATAATTTATTCTTCGATTTTCTATAGAATTCGTAAACAATCACCAGGATTCCCCGTAATATGTCACATGTATTATGGTCAGAGTTGTGGACCTCCACAGAACCAAACACAGTTACTGTGTCGTTATCGAAGTATATCTCCTCAACGAAATTTCTTTCCTTAATCTTTTTTGAAACTATCTCAAAGAATCTCTCATGTTCATGTGATGCCTCTCTCGCAATATTCCTGCCGATCATTTGACCTATTGAATAGAAGAGACCATGACTTGACCTGCCCAACATAGACTCAAAAAAATTCTTTATATCTATTAATTCCAAATCATAAACACATACTTGTCGCATTTCATAACCCTCTCTCCAAAATATATTTTTTAATTATTTTACAAATTTGCATATATATATTTATCTATCTTAAAAATTCAATTAGAACATGAGAATGGAAAATCCCGAGGTCTTAAGAAAAAAATATGAAAGATACCTCATTGATGATGAGGATCCCATCACCGAATACAAAATTGGTGCATATGTTCTAATTACTACAAACAAACGTCTGCTCTGCATAAGGAAATTCCCACAATCACTAACGACGATCTCATATGAAGACATTAGCAATGTGGAATATCACACATACATAGATTGGAAAAAATTGATAAATTCTATTATCCTGCTTGGAGTTTCATCCTACGGATTTATTGAATTTTCTCTCTACAGTAATATTACCGGGAGGATTCTCTTTCTTCTCGGTGATAATATCCCCGAGATATCTGAATTTACTGGGCAGATCTCCCCTCAAACACTAACCCAGGGAGTGATATATGTGGCATTCCTTACCGGGATCATTTATCTAATTAGATTCATTATGTCGCTTCGTGGAAAATTGAGGATATTTGTTCTCGATTCTGCTCCTATAAGAATAAATACAACTCTAAGCGAGGATGTGAAGAGATTTTTAAAGGATATTGAGGATTTGAGGATGAAAGAGCCAAGACCCGAGGAAGGAGGGAGAAGGGAAAAAACGATAGAGAAGAAGATAGAAGGAGTAGAATTGGAGAATGGTCGTAGTTATCTCATCAGAGAATTAAAACCGGTATTAAGCCTTAAATTATTCATTAATGAGGTCGAGAAGGGGAAAAGGGGTCTCTATATAACAAGGACAAATCCAAAATTGATAAGGATTACCGACGAGATATTAGAGAGTAGATTCAAATCATGTCTAGAATCTGGGAATATTATGATTTATTGGCTTACTGACTCTATGAGTGGTGAAAAAACAATATCTCCAGAGCCAGAGCAGATATTCGCATTAATCAGCGACTTCTTAGAGAGAAATAGAGAGGCGATAGTCCTATTAGATGGTTTAGAGTATTTAATAACACATTCAAATTTTGACCATGTCCTGAGATTTGTGCAGGGAGTAAAGGACAAGATTGGAACGAAAAATTCGATTCTACTTCTGCCGGTTGGTGAGTATACTCTGAGTGAGAAGGAAAGGGCACTACTGGAAAAAGAGATAACGATGATCTTCTAATAATATTGACAGCATTCCATAATGGAATTTATGTTTAATTTAATGGGTCTCATCCTCAAGATTCACCACTCTCATCCCCTCAAATACCCTCAACTCATCCGGAATCTCCTCATCGGTAATTAATTTCCTCGCCCTAACCTTTCTGCCGAGAATCAATGCCCTTGCAAATTCAATTGA
>Ga0190363_1001041_pt1 | contig 16576 bp, 16 predicted proteins | sample 48721867_MG_FD_161272 | JGI IMG/M metagenome (GOLD analysis project Ga0190363, IMG submission 161272) | Hydrothermal vent microbial mat bacterial communities from Southern Trench, Guaymas Basin, Mexico - 4872-18-6-7_MG | ecosystem: Environmental > Aquatic > Marine > Hydrothermal vents >... | reverse complement strand
AAGGCCAAGACCAAGGGGACAAGAGGGGCTCTCTCGAGGGAGGGCAGAGACCTTCTCACCTACCGCAGTCTATAATATAAGGGGGATTTCAGGAAAGCGTAGCGGGACCTTATCCCCGCAGGGACCTTTTCTTCCTCCACCTTTTCCAGGATGAATTCCCTAAACTCCTCAAACTGATCGAGCCTTATGGTGCTCGTGGTGGCCACCTGAAGGAAACTCTGATCTATGATGAGCTCGGGGAAGGCACTGCGGCGAAAGAGATCGGGTTCCTTCAGTTCAAGGAGGATAAAGGCGAAGGTGATGAGCGCATCTATGGGTAAGGTGCCCTTTTCCCTATCCATGGGACCCAGGAGGGCGAAGAAGACCACGTCCTTGAGATGGGTGGTGACGTACCCCTTTACCCGACGGCACACGATCTCCCTTCTGTCTCTTTCTTTTCCCTTTCTCTCGAGCTTCCTTATCACCGTCTCCCTGAAGGGGATGATGAGCTCCCCCTGACGAGGAGTGACTGCGGCCTGAAGGGTCACCTCATAACGTTCCATCTCTTGGCCTCCTCTCCAAGCCCCAATTCTTCGAGTTTCTTACGGGTAGGGATGGCCGTCTGCGGATCCCATCCCCGGGCGAGGAAATAGGCCCTGAGGGTCTCCTCTACCTTTTGGGGGTCGAGGGGAGGGGTGCCGTTCTCCTCCTGATAGAACCTGGAAGGCCATCGGAAGTCCTCCCTCCTGAGCCCTTCCCGGAGGTTGAAGAGGTGCTGCAGGTTCCAGACCCTTTCGGCGCTGAGGAGGACCTCTTCGGGGGGGATCTCTATGCCCCATACCGCTCGAAGGAAACGGCTCAGGGTTCGGGGGCCGAAGGTGCGAAGGACCGGTGGACGGAGACAGAGCCCTGAGGCGTTTATCATCGTGATGAGCTCCTCGGCGTATTTGGTCATCAGGGGGATGTCCACTTTCTGAGGCGGAGAGCCGAAGATCCTTCCCTTCAGGTCATCGGGCATATCGAGGGCGGCGATGAACTCCTCTGAGACGTGAAGCTCCTCCTCCAGGTGATTCAAGGTCCCGCCCAGCAGATACTCTGCAGGAGAGCGGGCCCTTAGGTGATCTCCTCCCCGGATGTCGGTGAGGTAGCCGAGGGACCAGACGTCCCACTTACCTCTCGGGTCCCTCACCGGTATTTCCGCCCCCTTTATGTGAAGGGCATAGGGTTCCGTGCCCCGAAAGCGAGAAGAAGCCTTCTTTACCCCTTCAGCCAGCGCCTCTCCTATCCCCTCGCGGCGGGCTATCCTCCCGATCAGGGACCTTATCCCCCCTGGATCCCCCCAGGAGGGAACCTCCTCCGAAGGGAGCGCCCCCTTCTCCGAGGCCTCGATGGCATAGGCGATCACCGAGGCCGTGGAGACCACGTCCATCCCCATCCGATCGCACAGCTCAACCGATCGGGCGATCTCCTCGATGGAGGTGATCTGGAGCTTCGCCCCGAACTCCAGCACGTAGGTGACCTCCATCCCGTGAAACTCATATCCCGTTCCCTCCCCTTCCTTCACCCTGGACCAGTGACCACAGGCTATGGGGCAGGCAAAGCAGGAGAGATCCTTTTCCTTGTATCTCCTCTCGAAGACCCTCCTTCCCCGGGTTTCCTCCCATGAGGGAATCGTCCCCCGGGTGAAGTTCTTCCCCGGCAGTACCCCTATTCTGTTGTAGGGGTCGGAGGCCACCATGGAGCCGTAACGGCGGGTATAGCCGAAGGAGTCATCCCCCCTGACCCTCTCGGTGAACTCCCTGGCGAGCTCGAGGACCTGCCGAAGGTCATGAACCCGAAAGGCCCCTTTTCTCTTCACCGCCACCGCCTTAAGCCTCTTTGAGCCCATCACCGCCCCTAACCCGGTCCTCCCCCAGGCATGGAAGAAATTGTTCTGGATCGAGGCGAAGCGCACGAGGCGCTCCCCGGCAGGACCGATGGAGGCGACCTGGACCTTTTCTCCTTCCCTTTCCCGCAACCAGAGGTACGTTTCCCAGTTGTCCCTGCCCCAGATTTCCCTGGCGTCCCTTATTCGGGCCTCTCCGTCCTCGATCAGGAGGTAGACCGGCTCCGAGGCTGCTCCCCTTATCACCACGCAGTCAAACCCGGCATAACGGAGGAAGGCTCCGAAGTAGAGGCCAGAGTTGGTGGTGCCGATGAGGCCCGTGAGGGGAGACTTGGCCGTTATCTCCGTGCGGGATGCCGTGGGGATGTTTGTTCCCACTAAGGAGCCGGGGCAGAAGATGAGGACGTTCTCCTCCCCCAAGGGATCGCACCCCTGGGGGATGAGATCGAAGGCGAGCCTTGCCCCGATGCCCACCCCTCCGAGGTAACGGGGAAGGAGCTCCCCTATCTCTTCTTCCTCTATCTTTCCGGTGGAGAGGTCCACAAAGAGGGCCTTCATGCCGCTTCCTCAAAGACCAGGGCCCCGGTGGGACATGCTTCCACGCATCTGCCACACCCCTTGCATCCCTCTTTCCTCTGGACGGTGAAATATGCCCCTCTCGGGTCAGGACGAACGCTTATGAAGGCCTCCTCGGGGGAGAAGGCGTTCCTGTTGGTGGCAGAGCAAATCAGCTCACACAGGAGGCAACCACAGCACCTCTCGCTGAATATCAGGATCTCCTTACGCAATATCCTTTTCCCAAAATCTCCTGAGGAGGTTCCTGGCGATCACGATCCTCTGGATCTGATTGGTTCCCTCGAAGATCTGGGTCACCTTGGCGTCCCTCATCATCCTCTCCACGGGATAGTCCTTCAGATACCCATAGCCCCCCAGGATCTGCACGGCGTTGGTGGTCACCTCCATGGCCACGTCGGAGGCGAAGCACTTGGCCATGGCCGATAGCTTATCCACCCCTCGAGCCGACATCCGGTCCCTTTCGTAGACCTTCTCATCGAGCAGAGCCGCCGCCTTGTAGACCAGGGCCCTGGCCGCCTCTATCTTGGTGGCCATGTCGGCGAGCATGAACTGGATCCCCTGAAAGTCAGCGAGCTTCTGCCCGAACTGTACCCTCTTTGTGGCGTACTCTAAGGCAAAATCGAGGGCCCCCTGGGCGATCCCCACCGCCTGGGCCCCTATGGCAGGGCGGGAGAGGTTCAGGGTCATCATGGCCAGCTCCCATCCCTGACCCTCCTCCCCAATCAGGTTCTCCTTGGGAACCACCGCGTCCTCGAAGATCAGGTCGGTGGTGTCTGACCCCCTCATCCCCATCTTCTCCTCTTTCTTTCCTATGGTGAGCCCATGGGTATCCCTTTCCACCATGAGGACCGATATCCCCTCCCTCCTTTTGCCCGGGGAGGTGGTGACGAAGACGCTGTAAAGGTCGGCCACCCCGCCGTTGGTGACAAAGCACTTTCGGCCATTTACGATGTAGTAATCTCCCTGGAGGATCGCGGTGGTCTTGAGCGAGGAGGCGTCAGAGCCCGCCTCTGGCTCCGTAAGGGCGAAGGCTGCCAAGGCCCGCTCCTCGGCCACCTTTGTGTAAAAGCGCCGCTTCTGCTCTTCATTCCCGGCCATCATGAGGGGCATGAGGCCCACCGAATGGGCCAGAATCATCAGGGAACTGGAGCCACAGGCATGGGCGATCTCCTCGGTAATGATGCAGAGGGCCGTGATATTTCCGTCCAGCCCTCCGTACTCCTCGGGGAGGATGACCGAGAGATAGCCCTGTTGATGGAAGAGTTCAGCCATATCCCAGGGGAAAGTGCCGGCCCTGTCTATTTCCGCCGCCCTCTTTTCGACCCGCGTGGATGCTATCTGCCTCACCGACTCCCGCAGGAGCCTGTTCCTTTCCTCTATCATCTCATAAAGCATTTCTTTCATCTGCAGCCTCCTTTTCCCCAGAGGAAAGAACTGGCTGAACAGGCCTTTTCATATAACATAAATGGATGGGCCGCGCAATGTGAGGAGGGGATCTGGGGTCAGACCTTGAGGAGCTCGATCACATGCATCACCTTCTGGGGCATCCCCCTCTGGATCGTCTGATCGATGAGCTGGATCATGCAACCAGGGCATGCCGTGACCACTATGTCCGCCTCGGTGTCGGCGATGCTCTTCATCTTCTTTTCGGCTATTTTCTTGGACAGTTCATAATACTGAATGTTAAAAGACCCCCCCATCCCACAGCACCTGTCCGGCTCGACCATCTCCACGAACTCTATCCCAGGGATAGATTTTATGATGGTGCGGGGTTCGGAAGAGATGTTCTGGAAACGGACCAAGTGGCAGGGATCGTGATAGGTTACTTTCGTCCCCTCGGGAAGCTCCGTGGCGAAGGCCTCGGGAGGGGGTTTCAGGATGTCCACGATGAACTCGTTTATGTCCTTCACCTTGGAGCTGAAGCGCTCGTAACGTTCCCTCCTCTCGTCCGTATCGGCCAGATAGGTAACGTATCCCTCCTTCAGGGCCGATCCACAGGTCGCACAGGCGGTAACGATGTAATCTATTCCCTCATAGGCCTCGAAGACTTCCACGGTGGCATCGGCCATCTCGCGGGCAGTGGCGAAGTCACCGCTGCCCATCACCGGCATCCCACAGCACCCCTGCTCCTTAGGAAAGACGACCTCCACCCCCTGGCTGACGAGGAACTCTATCGCCTTCCTCCCCACTTGGGGAAAGACGAAATCGGTGGCACAGCCGGCGAAGAAGGCCACCCTCATCCTCCTCTCCCCCGATGGTGAAATGATCTCAGGGAGCTGGTCTCTGAGGAAGTGATCGGCTATCTCCGGGATCTGGCGCCCCTTGCCGAGGGCAGAGAGGAAGGTGGGGAGGTGGCGGATCTTCCCTTCGGTCTTGGGCAGGAGCCTCTGGAACTTGGAGGCTACCTTCACCACGTTCCCGAAGAGGCGCCTGTTCTTCAGGAGATTCTGGAAGACCACCTTCTTGGCGAAGGGTAGCCCCTTCGCCTCCACGATCTGGGCCCTCGCGAAGAAGGTGATGGTGGCCACCTCCACCCTGGCAGGGCAGAACTGGGCGCAGCGGTTACAGGTAAGGCACTTGCTGAACCTTTCCTCCAGGTGCTTCCAGTCAAACTCCGCCCCCTCCAGGAGGTCCATCGCCAGGACGTTGCGCCCCCGGGCCACATAAGCCTCTTCATAGATCTCCCGGTAAACCGGGCAGAAATACATGCAGAACCCGCACTTCATGCACTGATAAACCTTGTCCTCGATCTTCCTCAGCACATCCAACCTGTCCTTCCCTGCCATCTGGTTCTCCTTTGCCAACAATGGACTTCCCCCCTTTATTAGCACTTTCCCCTTGGGGCGTCAATAAGCGTGAGCGTGATCTGGGCTTGACTTCCCTTCCCCTTCCCTTTAAAATTTTTCAATTGGAGGCATCAAAAGTTCAAGTAAATCAGAGGAGATCTCATAGCTTTTTAAACGAAACGAAAATCTTTCCACAGGAGGCGCAATGAAGTTAGAAAGGTTTGAAGGGTGCTGGACGGCCCTGGTGACCCCTTTTACCCCATCGGGAGAGCTCGATCTGGAGGGATTGCGAAAGAACGTGACCTTTCAGATAGAGCAGGGGGCAAAGCTCGTCCCCACGGGCACTACGGGGGAGTCCCCTACCCTTGAGTGGGAGGAACAGCACCGGGTGATAAAGGAGGTGGTGGAGCTGGCAAAGGGGAGGGTGCCCGTTATGGCCGGCACAGGGAGCAACTCCACCGCTGAAGCCCTGAAGGGGACGAAGGGAGCGGTAGAGCTGGGGGTGGAGGCGGTGCTCCTTGTCGACTGCTACTACAACGGCCCCTCCTCGTTGGAGCTTCGCACTGAATACTACGAGGTGATCGCCAAATCCTTTCCCGACACCTTCATAACCCCTTATATCATTCCCGGGCGCACGGGAACCCAGATGGAGGTGGAGGATCTGGCCCTCCTGAGGAGGGAGTGCAGGAACGTTCAGGCCGTGAAGGAGGCGACCGGGGACCTGGAGAGGATGGCGAAGACGAGGACACTTCTGGGAGATGACTTTGATATCCTCTCGGGAGACGACGATAAGACCTTTGAGATGATGGTTCGAGAAGACATCAGGGCACAAGGGGTGGTCTCGGTGGTCTCCAACGTGGTCCCGGGGGCGGTGGCTGAGATGACTGAGGCACTGCTTAGGGGAGATATGGAGAGGGGAAAGAGGCTCAGGGAAGCCCTGGCTCCCCTCTTCGGAATCGTCACCGTGAAGACTGAGGAGGAGTACGGGGGATTTCAGGTCCCCTGCAAGTTCCGAAACCCCGTGCCCATAAAGACCCTGATGCGGGGTTTGGGACTTCCTGCCGGACCATGCCGCCGGCCCCTGGGGAGGATGACTCCCAACGGGGTGAAGAAGGTGAGGGAGGCGATAAGGGAGGTCTATGAGAGGGCCCCGGAGATACTTTCTCCGTTGGAGGAGTTTTACAAGATAAACGTGGAGGAGAGGATCTCCAGCGATGAGTACTGGGTCTAAGGTCCTTCTCAAGGAGGAGAACGAGAGGCTTCCTGTCCATGTCTTCGATCTGCCCATCCACGAGATCAGGAGGGGGTACCGCTCTGACGTCTACTTTTGGCGGGAGAAGCTGATCCTGGAACGGGACCGGCATAACCCCATCGTCCTCATGCAGGTCTTCCAGAAGAAACACGCGGTGCTCTGCGGGGTGGATGAGGCGATCGCCATCCTGAAGGTGGGCACTGGCCACTACAAGGATCTGCAGAAGGCGTATAAGCTCTTCGATCGCCTGATGGAGATCAAGATGGAGATGCGCAAGTACCGGTACGCGGACAGGGAGCGTTTTCTCGCCCTCACGAGGGAGCGGTGCGAGATCGAGGCGGCCCTGGACGAGATCTGGGTGGACGAGTTCGATCAGCTCAAGATCACCGCATTAAGGGATGGTGATGAGGTGGAGCCCTACGAACCGGTGATGCATATCGAGGGGCCAGCGGCAAGCTTCGCCCACCTGGAGACGGTCTACCTGGGGGTGCTAGCCCGCAGGACCAAGGTGGCCACGAACGTGCGCCGCTGCGTTCAGGCGGCCCAGGGGAAGCCGGTCCTGTTTTTCGCTGCCCGCTTCGACCACTTCAGCGTGCAGGGAGGGGATGGCTATGCCGCCACCATCGGAGGGGCCCATGCGGTATCCACCGACGCGGGGGCAGAGTGGTGGGGTTCCCGGGGGATAGGGACGATACCCCATGCCCTTATCGCCTGCTACCGGGGGGATACGGCCCTGGCCACCTATAAGTTTTACGAGCACATTGCCAAGGGGACTGACATCAAGGTGATCGCCTTAGTGGACTACCACAACGACTGCGTGGGCACATCCTTGGAGGTGGCGAGGAAGCTCGGAAAGATCCTCTGGGCCGTGAGGCTTGATACCTCGGACACCATGGTGGATCGCTCCCTCTGGGAGGAGATGATGCAGTTTGACCCAAGGGGAGTGAACGTCCGCTTGGTGGAGAAGGTCCGCTCTGCCCTGGACAAGGAGGGGTTCTCCTGGGTGAAGATCATCGTCTCAGGGGGCTTCAACCCTGAGAAGATCGCTCACTTCGAGGAGAAGAAGGCCCCGGTGGACATTTACGCCGTGGGAAGCGCCCTCTTTGAGGGGAAGTACGACTTCACCGCTGATATCGTCATGGTGGACGGGGAGCCAGAGGCGAAGAAGGGGAGGGAGTACCGGCCCATTCGCCTGCGCCGCTGAAGCCTGATTGACCCCTCTCGGGTCGATATCGTATAATTTCCTCGGTTGCCGGAGTGGCGGAATTGGGAGACGCAGGGGACTCAAAATCCCCCGGGAGCCACTCCCGTGTGGGTTCGAATCCCACCTCCGGCACCAGCTTTGATGGCCACTTATCATCCCGCCAGGCTTTACGAAGTCCTTCCCAGCGGTGCTGTAAGATGTGGGCTTTGTCAACGCCGATGCCGCATCGCTCCAGGCGAAAGGGGATTCTGTGGGGTTCGGGAGAACAGGGGTGGGGAGCTCTTCACCCTTACCTACGGGAACCTCTCCGCTGCCTCCTCTCGCCCCATCGAGATAAAACCCTTCTTCCACTATCACCCCGGCTCAACGGCCTTCACCATCTCCTCCTGGTCGTGTAACTTCCACTGCGCCTGGTGCCAGAACCATCACCTCTCGGGTCGCCTTCCCCCTGAGGGAATGGCACGTTCCCTTTCCCCGCAGGAGGTGATGGAGATGGCGAGAGGGGATGACGGGATCTGCGTCTCCTTCAATGAGCCGACGCTTCTTTTCGAGTTCTCGCTCGACCTCTTTACCCTGGCAAGGAAGGAGGACAAGTACTGTTGCTTCGTCTCCAACGGTTACATGACCACCGAGGCCTTAGATGCCCTCATCGAGGCGGGTCTTGACGGCATGAACGTGGACGTGAAGGGTCGTCAGGAGGCGTACGATCGATACTGCGGTGGGCCGAAGGTGAGGGGGGTGTGGGAGCTGGCCGCCTATGCCCGCCGCCAAGGGGTCCACATCGAGGTCGTCTCCCTCCTCGTCACCGGTGTTTCCGATGACGAGACCACAGTGCGGTGGATAATCGATCAGCACCTGGAGGCCCTCGGCCCTGACGTCCCCCTCCACTTCACCCGGTACTTCCCTGCTCGCTCCTTCACCGCCCCTCTCACCCCTCTCGATCATATGGAGAGGGCATGGAGGTGGGCGAAGGACGCCGGTATCCACTACGTTTATCTGGGCAACCTTCGGGGACGGGGTGAGGATACCCATTGCCCCCGTTGCGGAAGCCTCCTGATTAGGAGACAGGGCTTCGCCACCCTTGAGGTCCACCTCACCGAAGATAACTGCTGTCCTCACTGCCGGAATCCCCTCCCCATCGTCGGGAGGGCGAGACCTTCCTCCCCTTCCCGTTTCGACTAAGCGATATCCTCCTTTGCCGATCAGCATTTAAGACGATGTTAGAGATCAGGCTCGATCCAAAGGGCCTCCGTCAGAGACTACCAAGGGTTTATGGATGTTAAAATTTTTCAAAATAATGTTTAATTTTTGGTTTATTGCCATTTTATACTTCCCCCGCTGAGACCTTCGTTAAGGAAGCAATTTTTAAAGAATTTTTTGGTTTAAAGGCCAGTTAGAAATGACAAGGGATTGACAAACAGTATTCGATTTTATATAAGATTTACAGTTTACGTAAAGTGTAAAATTTCCATAAACGAGGGGGGAAAGATGACGTTGTCTTTTGATCTTACGGAAGAGCAGAGGATCTTGCGGGAGACGGTGCGCCGCTTTGCGGAGAACGAGATAAGGCCCGTGTGTCAGGAGCTGGACGAGAAGGAGGAGTTCTCAGTGGAGCTCACCCGGAAGATGGGGGAGCTTGGGCTCTTTGGCCTGCTCTTCCCTGAGAAGTATGGGGGATCGGGGATGGGTTATATCTCCTACATGATAGCGGTGGAGGAGATAGCCCGGGTGGATGGTTCTCAAGCGGCTACCCTGGCAGCGGGAGTCTCCTTGGGGATTGCCCCGATCTACTATTTCGGCAACGAGGAGCAGAAGCGCTACTGGCTGCCGAAGCTCTGCTCAGGGGAGATGCTTGCCTCCTTTGGCCTCACCGAGCCCAACGCCGGATCGGATGCCGGGGCTTCCCGGACCACCGCCGTCCTCGATGGAAACGAGTGGGTTATAAACGGAAGTAAGATCTTCATCACCAATTCCTGTACCCCCATAAGCGGGGTGTGTGTGGTTCAGTGTGTGACGGGAAAGAGGCCCGATGGGAAGAACGAGCTCAGCTGTATTCTCGTCCCTAACGGCACCAAGGGGTTTACGGCCCGCCCCATGAAGGGTAAGATGGTCTGGCGGGCTTCCAACACCGGGGAGTTGATCTTTGAGGATTGCCGGGTCCCCAAGGAAAACCTCCTGGGAAGGAGAGGGGATGGGTTTCGTCAGATGCTGGCCACCCTCGATGGGGGGAGGTTGAGCATCGCGGCCATGGGCCTGGGAGGGGCGCAGGGGGCCTACGAGGCAGCCTTAAGATACGCCAACGAGCGGGAGCAGTTCGGGAGAAACATCGGGGCCTTTCAGGCGGTGGCCTTCAAACTGGCCGAGATGGCCACCAGGATAGAGGCGGCCCGGTGGCTCCTCTATTATGCGGCCTGGCTGGCGGAACAGAAACGGCCCTTCACCAAGGAGGCGGCCATGGCCAAGCTCTACTGCTCCGAGGTGATGCACTGGGTGGCAGATCAGGCGGTCCAGATCCATGGAGGCTATGGGTTGATGAAGGAATTCTTCGTGGAGAAATACTACCGGAACTCCAAGCTCCTGGAGATCGGAGAAGGGACCTCAGAGGTCCAGAAGATAGTCATCGCCCGCCAGATAGGGGTGAAGGGAGGGGATTGGTGGACCGGGGTAACCCACCAGTGAAGGGAAGGGGACTCGCCTCCCGAATCCTCCAGGGGGACATAAAGGCTGCCTCCCGCCTCATGAGGGACATAGATGATGAGGTGGAGGGGACGGTGGAGGAGCTCAAGCTCCTTTATCCCCGAACGGGCAACGCCTATGTGATCGGCATAACCGGCCCCCCGGGGGTGGGGAAGAGCACGCTGGTGGACAGGATGATAGAGCTCCTGCGTAAGGAGGGGAAGACGGTGGGGGTGGTGGCCGTGGACCCCACCAGCCCTTTCAGCGGCGGGGCGATCCTGGGCGACAGGATCAGGATGCAGCGCCACTCCACAGACGACGGGGTCTTTATCCGGAGCCTGGCTACCAGGGGACAGCTGGGGGGGCTCTCCCGCTCCACCCACGATGTCGTCAAGGTGTTAGACGCCATGGGGAAGGACGTGATCATCATCGAGACGGTAGGGGTGGGGCAGGACGAGGTGGAGATCGCCAGGGCAGCGGATACCTCCATCGTGGTGCTGGTGCCAGGGCTCGGGGATGAGATCCAGGCGATAAAGGCCGGGATCCTGGAGATCGGGGACATCTTCGTCATCAACAAGTGCGAGCAGGAGGGGGCTGACCGCCTGGAGAACGAGCTGAGGCTGATGCTCGAGATGGGGTCAAAAAGGCCCGATGGCTGGGTACCTCCCATCTACAGGACCGAGGCGATAAAGGGGGAGGGGATAAAGGAGCTGCTTGAAGGGGTGTGGCGGCACAGGGAGACCCTCCTCGAGGGAGAGGGACACAAACGCCACCTGAGGGAGAGGGCGCGGGCGGAGCTCTTGGAGATCATCCAGGCAGAGGTGATGAGGAGGCTGCTCGAGGGGCTGGGGGAGGAGCTGGAGCGGATGGTGGAGGAGGTCGCCTCCCGAAGGAAGGATCCCTATACCCTCGCCGAGGAGGTCTTAGAGAGGTTTCTCTGTCAGGGGACAAAAAGCAAGGGATAAGGAGAGAAGGATGGTTACTTGGGATCAGAGGCGGAGGGAACTGGAGGAAAAAGAGGCGTTGGCGGAGCTTGGGGGTGGGCAGGAGAGGATAGAAAAGCAGCATCAGATGGGGAAACTCACCGCCCGGGAGAGGATAGAGCTCCTGATGGACAAGGGGACCTTTGTGGAGATAGACAAGTTCGTGACCCACCGCTGTCCCTACTTCGGGATGGAGAAGAAGAAGTATTACGGGGACGGGGTGATCACCGGCTACGGGAAGATAAACGGCAGGCTCACCTTCGTTTTCTCGCAGGACTTCACCGTCTTTGGCGGGGCCCTGGGGCTCGCCTTCGCCAACAAGGTCTGCAAGGTGATGGATCTCGCCATGGAGAACGGCGCCCCGATCGTGGGGCTCAACGATTCCGGAGGGGCCCGGATCCAGGAGGGAGTGGAGAGCCTGGCGGGATATGGCGATATATTCCTGCGGAACACCCTTGCCTCAGGGGTGATCCCCCAGATATCGGCCATCCTGGGACCCTGCGCCGGAGGGGCGGTCTACTCGCCGGCCATCACCGACTTCATCATCATGACCCGAAAGACCAGCTACATGTTCATAACTGGCCCCGAGGTGATCAAGGCAGTGACCCATGAGGAGGTGACCAAGGAGAAGCTGGGAGGGGCGATGACCCATAACACCGTGAGCGGGGTCGCCCATTTTGCCCCCGAGGACGATCGGGAGGCGATGAAGCTGATAAGGGAGCTCCTCTCCTACTTTCCCCAGAACAACCGGGAGAAGCCCCCGCGGGTGGAGACGGACGATGACCCGAACCGTAAGGAGGAGGCGCTGAAGACCCTGGTGCCCGACAACCCCAAGAAGCCCTATGATATGAGGGAGCTGATTCGGCTGGTGGTGGATGAGGGGAAGTTCCTGGAGGTCCACGAGCACTTTGCCCGCAACATCGTGGTGGGCTTCGCCCGTCTGGGGGGAATGGCGGTGGGGATCGTGGCCAATCAGCCTAACTGGCTCGCCGGATGCCTCGATATCAACGCCTCGGTAAAGGGGGCGAGGTTTGTCAGGTTCTGCGATGCCTTCAACATCCCTCTGGTCACCTTCGTGGACGTGCCTGGCTTCCTTCCGGGGACGGCCCAGGAGTATGGGGGGATCATAAGGCACGGTGCCAAGCTCCTTTACGCCTACGCCGAGGCCACGGTACCCAAGGTGACGGTCATAACCAGGAAGGCCTACGGGGGGGCCTATGACGTGATGTCGAGCAAGCATCTTCGGGGCGACATCAACTACGCCTATCCGATAGCGGAGATAGCGGTGATGGGTCCTGAAGGGGCGGTCAACATCATCTTCCGCAAGGAGATAGCTTCCTCCCCCAATCCGGAGGAGACCAGGAGACGCCTCATCGAGGAGTACCAGAACAACTTCGCCACCCCATATCAGGCGGCAGAGCTGGGGTACATAGACGAGATCATAAGGCCTGAGGAGACCCGCCTCAAGCTGATCCAGGCCCTGGAGATGCTCCAGAACAAGGAGGACAGGAACCCCTCGAAGAAGCACGGGAACATCCCCCTGTGAGATGCCCCTTGAAGGGATAAAGGTCCTCGATCTGAGCAGGCTGCTACCTGGGGCCTACTGCACCCAGCTCCTCTGTGCCTTCGGGGCCGAGGTCTGGAAGCTGGAGCCGCCCGAAGGGGACCCTGCCAGGAGATGGGGGCCGAGGGTGGGAGGGTTTCCTGCCTACTTCTATGGCCTCAACCGGGGAAAGAAGAGCCTGGTCCTCGACCTGAAGAGGGAGGGGGCGAGGGAGGTGATGGGAAGACTCCTCAGGAGGGTGGACGTGTTGCTCGAGGGGTTCCGGCCGGGGGTGGCGGAGCGGCTGGGGGTGGGATATGAGGAGGCTTCGAGGATAAACTCCCGCCTCATTTACTGTTCCCTCTCGGGGTATGGCCAGGATGGCCCCCTGCGGGAGAGGCCAGGGCATGACATCAACTACATCGCTCTCGGGGGACTGCTGGACCTCACAGGAGAGGAGGGGGGGAGGCCTGTGATCCCTGGCGGACAGATAGCCGATATCACGGGAGGGCTTCTGGCACTGGTGGGGATCCTTCTCGCCCTGAGGAGGAGGGAGAGGACGGGTGAAGGGGAGTACATAGATGTGGCGATGCTCGATGGGGTCCTCTCCTGGCTCCCCCTTTACCTCGGGGATTACGAGGCAGGGGTCCTCCCCGAGAGGGGCAAGATGATCCTCAACGGGGGATATGCCTGCTATAACGTCTACGAAACAGAGGACGGGGGATATGTGGCCCTCGGGGCCTTAGAGCCCCATTTCTGGGAGAGGTTCTGCCGGGCTACAGGGAAGGAGGAGATGATCCCCTTCCAGTACGATCCCAGCAAGCAGGGAGAACTCATTGAGGAACTGAGGAGGGTCTTCATGGAGAGGGGAAGGGATGAATGGGCGGAGTTTCTCACCTCCAGGGACGTGCCCTGTGAGCCCGTCCTCTCCTTCGAGGAGGTCCTCTCCCATCCCCAGGTCCTGGCCCGGAGGATGATCCGGGAAGGGGAGATGGAAGGGGCGAGGAAGGTGAGGTGGATAAAGGCCCCGATAAGGTTCTCCTCAATAGAGGAAAGGGATTATCCTTCCCCTCCCTCCCTGGGGGAGCACACCGAGGAGATCCTTCGGGAGGTCGGCTTTGACCCCGGGGAGATCCGCAGGCTCAGGGAGGAGGGGGTCTTGGGAGGGAGGAGATGAAGGAGGATAGACTGAGGGAGGAGTACAGGAGGTGGGAGTCCACCACCCTGAAGAAGGCCTTGGAGCGGGCCAGGGAACGACAGGAGGTCTTTGAGACCACCTCGGGGATAGAGCTGAAGCGGCTTTATATGCCCTACGATTTGGGAGAGTTCGATTACCTCGAGGAGCTCGGCTTCCCGGGAGAGTACCCCTTCACCCGGGGGGTCCAGGCCACCATGTACCGGGGGAGGCTCTGGACGATGCGCCAGTACTCCGGCTTCGCCACCGCCGAGGAGACGAATAAGCGCTATCATTACCTGCTCAAGCAAGGGCAGACCGGTCTGAGCGTGGCCTTCGATTTGCCCACCCAGATAGGCTATGACTCGGATAACCCCCTCAGTGCCGGTGAGGTGGGGAAGGTGGGGGTGGCGATAGACTCGCTGGCGGATATGGAGATCCTCTTTGACGGGATCCCCCTTGATAAGGTGAGCACCTCCATGACGATAAACGCCACGGCGGCGATCATCCTGGCGATGTACATCGCTGTGGCAGAAAAGCAGGGAGTCCCCTCGGAGGTCCTTCGGGGGACCATCCAGAACGACATCCTGAAGGAGTACGTGGCCCGCGGCACCTACATCTATCCCCCGGGACCCTCGATGAGGATCATCACCGATATCTTCGCCTACTGCAAGGAGCGGCTTCCCCTCTGGAACACCATCAGTATCAGCGGCTACCATATCAGGGAGGCCGGCTCCACCGCCGTGCAGGAGGTGGCCTTCACCCTGGCCAACGGGATCGCCTACGTGGAAGCGGCGATAGGGGCGGGGCTTGATGTCGACTCCTTTGCCCGCAGGCTCTCCTTCTTCTTCGGCGCCCACAACAACTTCCTCGAGGAGATAGCCAAGTTCCGGGCCGCCAGGAGGATGTGGGCCCGGATCATGCGGGAGCGGTTCGGGGCGAAAAAGCCCGCCTCCTGGATGCTCCGTTTCCACACCCAGACCGCGGGCTGTACCCTCACGGCCCAGCAGCCCCGAAACAACATCATAAGGGTGACCCTTCAGGCCCTGGCGGCCGTGCTCGGGGGTACCCAGTCCCTTCATACCAACTCCTGGGACGAGGCCCTGGCCCTGCCCACCGAGGAGGCGGTGACCATCGCCCTGAGGACCCAGCAGATCATCGCCTACGAGAGCGGGGTGGCCGAGGTGGTGGACCCCTTAGGGGGATCTTACTGTGTGGAGGCCCTCACCACCGAGATAGAGAGGAGGGCCGAGGAGTACATCCGGCGGATAGACGAGATGGGAGGGGCCCCCAAGGCGATCGAGGCGGGATTCATCCAGCGGGAGATCGCCGATGCCGCCTACCAGTACCAGAAGGAGATCGAGGAAAAGAGGAGGATCATCGTGGGGCTCAACGAGTTCACGGTGGAGGAGTCCCCCTTTACCGAGATCCTGAGGATAAGCCCTGAGGTAGAGAGGTACCAGAAGGAGAAGCTCGAGCGGGTGAAGAAGGAGAGGAATACTGCCCGGGTGAAGGAGACCCTCAAGAGGCTGAGGGAGGCGGCCGAGGGGACGGAGAACCTGATGCCCCATATCCTCGAGGCGGTCAAGGCCTACGCCACCCTCGGGGAGATCGCCGATACCCTCAGGGAGGTCTTCGGAGAGCACACCCAACTCACCACCATCATCTGAGGAGGTGAGGATGGAGAGGAAGATAAGGGTCCTGATCGCCAAGCCCGGCCTGGACGGCCATGACCGGGGGGCGAAGGTGATCGCCCGGGCGCTGAGGGATGCGGGGATGGAGGTAATATACACGGGGATCCGCCAGACCCCTGAGCAGATCGCCAACGCCGCCCTCCAAGAGGGGGTGGACGTGGTGGGGCTAAGCTGTCTGTCAGGGGCCCACAACCAGCTCTTCCCCCGGGTGGTGGAGCTCTTGAGGGAGAAGGGGGCCGGGGATGTGCTGGTGATCGGTGGGGGAATCATCCCTTATGACGATATCCCCCGCCTGAAGGAGGCGGGGATAGAGGAGGTCTTTCAGCCCGGAACCCCCATCGAGGAGATCGTAAACTACATCCGAAAAAGGATGGAAGAGAGGAGGAAGGATGGATGATAAAGAGGGTGGATCACATCGCCGTGGCCGTCCCCAACGTGGAGGAGGCGGCCCGATTCTACGAGGAGGCCTTGGGGCTTAAGCTCGGGGGGGTCGAGGTGGTGGAGGGGATGGACACCAAGGTGGGATTCTTCCAGATAGGGGAGACCAGAATAGAACTGGTGGAGCCGACCAAGGAGGATACCGCACTCGACAAGTTCCTCGCCAGCAGGGGGCCCGGAATCCACCACATCTGCTTCGAGGTGGAGGACATAGAGGAGGCTTTAAGGACCCTGAAGGAGAGGGGGGTAAGGCTTGTGGACGAGGAGCCACGGCCAGGGGCCCACGGCACCCGCGTGGGGTTCATCCACCCCAAGTCCACGGGCGGTGTCCTCATCGAACTGAGCCAGCACCCCCGGGGTTCACATTAGCAAGGCGTTTGAAAAAG
>Ga0190363_1001040_pt1 | contig 16591 bp, 21 predicted proteins | sample 48721867_MG_FD_161272 | JGI IMG/M metagenome (GOLD analysis project Ga0190363, IMG submission 161272) | Hydrothermal vent microbial mat bacterial communities from Southern Trench, Guaymas Basin, Mexico - 4872-18-6-7_MG | ecosystem: Environmental > Aquatic > Marine > Hydrothermal vents >... | reverse complement strand
GAAAGACACGAAACTAAAGCCAAAAATGTATATAACTACAGAATAGGCATTTATCTAACGGAAAAAGAAGCAAAAATGATACATCCTGATAGATTGTTAAAATTCAGAAATAAATATGTTTTAGATTTAAAGAATACTTTCAATACTGATGAAAAATTTGAACCTGGAGATATTATTAGCGTTGCTATAGAAGACATTTGGAGACATGAAACTTCTGAAGGAATTTATTACTCTTTACACAAACCTAAAGTAAGACATATTACCGAAAAGAAAAATACATCAACTTTAGAAGAATTAGATAATTTAGTTACGTCTATTGGATATGCGGTAATAGAAAAACAAGCTGAAGCTGATGTAGATGAAGAAGCTCCAGATACGAGATCTGAAATTGCTAGAAAAACTTGGGAAAAAATATGGCATACGAGATATCCTAAAGATGGTAAAGGAGAATGGTGTTACATGTGTCACTGGAGAGGTTTAACTAAAGAAGAAGCCGAAAGCTTAACTCATAAAGGTTTGTTAGTGCAAGGAATTCACTCTGTTCATGGAGATTTAAGATTATTAACTAATCCAGAAGTGAGAGCTACAGCTCTTACAGGATTTACAGTATTTGAAGGGGATCCAAAAGATATTCCTTTGGAAACAGGTTCTAAGTTAATATATATTGCAATACACAAAAAAGAGAAAAAGATTGAAAAATTACAGGGAGCTTGGAAATTACCAGAACCTTTAGATTGGCTTTATGTTGCTAGAAAAAAGCCATATATAAGTGCTCCTAAAGGTCCCGGAGCTACTTCCAAATCTTACGCTAAATTCTTTACTTTAGATCGGGGAACTTTCCAACAAGGTGTTGCAAAAGAGCACTTTTTCGAGTACTTCATTAAAGGCAAAAAAATGAAGGGTAGAATGATAATTACTTATGCTCCAATAGGCGGTAAAAGAGTATGGCTCATAGATTTTCCTGAAGATCAAACTCCTTATGCTGAAAAATATAAGTTAGAAGATGTAATTAAAGAACTAAAAAAGAAGAAACAAAAATGGCTAATATGGTGTAAACCGGGAGAAAAACCAATCAAAATAGATGTTGAGAAATATAAATTGTAACAATTGTTACAGCATTTGAAATAAATATCGAGCCAATTATCTGCAATATATGGGAAATGACGTAGAATACTTAGTGCGTAAAGATTGGACTTTGATGTCTCCAGGAATAGCCAACGGTATAGAATATGATGCTTCGGTAATAGAAGATGCTTACAACAACACTGTCTGGGACAAAAATACTTGCTCACTGTTTATAGATCATTATCCTAATCAGGCAAGTACTTGGGTAGGAGAAATAAAAAATCCTCATATTGAAAATGGCGAATTGAAAGGCGATGTATATATTTACGATTTGAACTTGATCAACAAAATAAAAGCTGGAGCTAAATTTGGAATATCTCCAGAGTTAGAAGGCGTTGAAGAAAACGGCAAAATGAAGGAATTCAGATTCTTGAATTTCAGCATAGTATTCGAGCCTGCTGTCAAAACAACTTATCTAAATGTAGAAAATAAATGCAAAAAAGTCAGAACAAGATATTGCAACTCTCAAGCTGATGCTGAAGTTCTTGTAGAACAAATTGTTGAACCTGATCCCAACTATCGTTACTTTGTTGACTCCCAAGGTAACCTGTGCAGGGTTAAATTGGGGGTCAATTCTGTTAGGAGTATGACAAAACCTGAGGAAAACTCGGGAAACAACGAGAGTAACGAAAACAATGAAAATAACGGAAACGAATCTAACCAAGAACAAAAACAAGAATTAGCTGCGAATCAGCTAGATAAAATAGTTAAACTATTGGAGCAAGTAGTTAAGGACAATCAGGAAATAAAGGAAGAATTGAAAAAGAAGAAAGAGAAATATCCGTACCCTTACCCGTATCCAGCTCCTGAAGAAGAAGACAAGAAAAAGAAGAAAAAGAAATCCGAAGAGCTTCAAGACGAATCTGAAGAAGAAACTTCCGAAGAGCCTAAACCTGAAGAAAATCCGCCTGCGGAAGAAAAACAAATGCTAGGCGAAACTTTGCCGGAAGATTTCCTTGAAGCTCTTCGCGAGATAAATTCTGAATACACAGATTTCGTTAAAAAATACATAGAAGAGCACAAGGGTGAGGGTACACCGGCCGAATTGATAAAGAGAGCGGCAAAAGAGTGGAAGAAATTAAAGCGTGAAGAAGAAAAGGAAAAAGCTCAGCAAGAGTTACAAGAAAATAAACAATCCGTTAAAGATGCTGAAGGTCCTAAAAAGATAGAAGTTACTATGGAAGATCTTGATAAGGAACTTGCTGACTTCCTGCTACAGCAGGAAAAACCTATGTCTCGTTTGGAGGCGTAAATATGGACAAATTTGAGGCGATTCGGGCTATGTCGCACTTCACGAAAGTGAAGTTGAGCGACTTCTACATGACAAAGAAAGAATGGGAAATGAGAAACAGCAACAATAGAAAAATATTCAAATTAGCAGATACAACGACATCTACATCCGGTATTGCAACATCTACTCCTTCCACAAAAGGTGTTCAAGGAATACTTTGGTTCAAAGAGATTATTCAATACGCAGAAGATCTAAGAAGATTTGATCAGGCAGTAATGCACAACGAATACATGGTTAACACAGGAGCTCACGAAGTGATGATTCCTAGAACTACAAGTCATTTAACTATAAACACTTCAACTTCGGAAGGTGCTGATAGAACTTTCACAGCACTAAACAATATAAGCACGGTAGCAGTTACATTATCCGCAAGCGATTTTAAGAAAGGTGGTATAGCAATTTCAAAAGAAGCTGCAAAAACTTCAATGGTGGATTTGGTGGCTCAAGCTAGATATGCAATAACTCAGGCAATGGCAAGAGATTTAGATGTTGCCATTGCTACAGAACTTCAAGACACCTCCGTAACTAATAGAGTTTACGGAGGCGATGCAACAGATCCTAGCGAACTAACTTCAGGAGATATATTGACTCCGGATTTGGTAGCGGAAGCAATGTATAAGCTAGAGCAAAATAACTTTGTTCCGAAGTTGTTATATATATCTCCAGCACAGCTAAAAGCTTTCAGAAAAGACTCTCAGTTCGTTAATGCTGCAGAGTACGGAAGCAACGATGTAATTTTAAAAGGTGAAGTAGGTCAATATTTAGGAGTTAAAATAATAGTAACTACAAATGTTCCAGCATATAGTCAAGGACAAACTGATACTAATGAAAATACGAAAACTTGGGGTGCGGCCGGACACTGTTGTATAATGGTCGGTACTAACCACTTGGATCAATTGGTTGCAGGAGTAGTCGCTTGGAAGGAGAAGCCTACAGTAGATTACGAATACAATAAGTTACAAGCAGAACACAGAATTTACTACGATCAGGCATTTAAAGTCAAAATATTGGAACCTAAAGCAGTTTGTTTAATTAAAGTTACTGACAGTTAATCTTTTTTATTTTGTTTTTATTTTTTTAACAAAAGATAATATAAATAGTTGTTTGTATGATTTAAAATATGGTAAAGCACGCATTTGGTTGGCACTCGGGAAAACTCACAGTTAAAGATATAGATGTATTGGACACTCTGTATGTCAAAGGGACTTTAAACTTCGGAGATGCAGCGGCAGATGTGTTTACAGTAACCGGTAAATTAGATGCTAACGGAAATGTAGATTTAGGAAGCGGAGATGATACGATAAATATCGGTAGCGGTAGTGGAGATACAATAAATATTAAAGACGATGCTACAGTTAGCACTAATAAAAAATTGCAGTTCAGAGACTCTGGAATATATCTACAATCTAATGCTGACGGCAAATTAACCATAGCTGCTGACGGAACTGGCACTGATGATATAACACTAAGCGGAACTGTTACAATTAGCGGAGGTTTGGCTATAGCTCATACCAGTACCAGCAGCAATTATACTGCATCTGTAGATGACTGCATTATAGGTGTTGATACTTCGGGTGGAGCAGTTACTGTAACTCTGCCGAGTGCAGGAGCAGTCGCTGGAAAAGTATTTGTAATACATGACGAAGGCGGATCAGCGGGTACAAATAATATAACTGTGGCTACTGAAGGTTCTGAAACTATTGATGGCAGCAGCACTGCAACAATAAATTCCAATTACGGCAGTTTGAGAGTGTACTCTGACGGAACTAACTATTTTACTTTTTAATTTAATTCATGGAAGAAGAACAGAAGCAGCATAAAATTACAAAAGTTGAACCTCGCCAAAAATTACCGAGACAAATTATTATTGAAACTGACGGCGATGCAATTAATGTTACCAAATTTGAGACTACTCCATTAGAAGCTGCGGAAATATTTAGAAGATTGCTTAAAAAAGTGGCTAAAGAATGGTATTAACAAATCTTGATATAAATATGCAGATTAATTAAATTATGGTGCCGCAAATCAAAGGTCCGATAAAAATAAAAGCCGGAGAGCCAGTTCCGGAAGCTGTAGAATTAGCAGCAAAAGTAAGATTAGCTCAGAAATTAGGTATAAAACTGAAACCGAAAGAAGCTCAGGAAGTAACTGAAAAAAAATATACAAGAGAAGAATTAGAAAAAATGAGTTTTGCTGAATTAAGAGAATTAGGACGCAAACTAAGAGTGCGAGGAAGAAGTAAAGAAGGATTAATAAACGATATACTAGCAATACAAGAAGGCAAAAAAGAACCAGAAATATAATGCATTTGATTTGTTTATTAGAACATTCAATGGGCGATTATCATAAAATAGCTGAGTGGTTGCATTCTTTACCTTTAAAAAATAAACTAGGTGAAAGTGTAAGAGCTTGTCCTAGAGAATTGAGATTAATAGATATAGTTGTTGATGAATCTTGTGTAGATCAGTTATTGTCTTACTTACCTAAAGGTATTGGACATGTAGATGTTAGAAAAGTAAATTTAATGAAAAAAATTCTTCAGAAAATAACTCCTTTGCAGCCGGTAGATGAAAGTAATATGGGAACCAATACTTTGAACAACGGATTTCCTCGGCAAGTATTCAGTTATTTTATAATTTTAGGAGCTATGCCTGATAGGAAAGATCCTAAAACCGGGCTTGATTTGTTGTAATTTATATATAGGACAATATTTAAAATTATGAGTGACACGGTAACAAGATTTGATGGAGTAACTGTTCGTAGAAATATTGCGGAGGCTGAAGAAAGAATTCCTGATGGCTGGAAAGAAGTTACAATAAAATTTAAACAATCAAGTTTGGCTAGTGGAAAACAAACTTTTACTGTTAATTTAGGTAGCGGATCTCAACAAATGATTAAACAAGTGATTATTTCAGTAGGAGATACCGGCGATGAATGGGGTCCTGATGGATATTTCCAAGTTCACAGAACTGACGGAACTCCAGATGAATCAGATCCTTCAGACACACTTTTAGGAGAACATTATTTCAACGAATCCAATATTTTGATAATAGATAAGCCAAAAGCTTCTTCAGCAGCTTTAAAAATAGTTATAGATCACAACGCTGGAACTGCAAAAGATGTTAGAGGATCTGTAAAATATTATTATAAATAACAAATTATGAAGCTTCCGCAGAAAGTATTAATAGCGATATTAATAATTTTGGCAGTTTATACTATCTATAATTTTGCTTATGCAAGCAGCACCAGAGATTTATGTGTAGGAGGAAAGTGGATTAAAGTTATTGGACATTATTATTATTGTCCAACTGAAGATTCTTACAAATATTGTAGCAAATTGAGTTCTACAAACAAATCTTGTTATTTGATGGATGAATCTGAGTTGCCTCAAGTTACACTTTCTGATAACTTAGCCTTAAAAATAACTAAATCCGACTATATTTCAGGACTTTTGGACTATGAAATTATTAGATTGGATAAGTATAGATATGAGATAAAGTGGAAGTGGAAGAACAACAAATTTAAGGACAAAATTTACAAGCCTGAGCTATTAAATTTAACATGCATCAAAACTCTACAAACAATTGAAAAAAAGATTAATATCACAATTTTCAACGAAACTACAAATAAAACTTACACAAAAGAGATAACTATTCAAGAGCCGTTCATACAAGGAAAACCAAAAACAATTTTGAAACATTTGATTTATTTAAGAAAAAATGGCATACCGGTAGTATATTTGAGAAAAGGAAATTTCCTAAATTCAAGCGATTTTGTGAAATCCGATTACTATAAAATAATAAAAAGAATTCGTCAAATTTGGATAGAAAATGAAACCATCAACCAAACCTATTATGCAAATTCCTCTCACTTCTTCACAAACAAACTTTCAGGAAGTTTTATTGTTGATTTAGAGAATGCTCAAGAAGGAGATAAAATAATCATAGGTTTCGGCACTACTGAAATTACTGTAACTTCTCCAGATAACTGCAAGTATATTAACGATATAACTCCTTCTTTCAATGTCACTCCTGTAGGAAATTATGACTATTACAATCTCACTTTATATATCAATGGCACAGAGAGAGGAAATGCCACAAATGTTCCAAACAACACTCCTGTAATTATCACAAGTTCTGAGCTTACTTCTGAAGGTTTGTATGAATGGTATGTTGAGGCGAAGGTAGGAGATACTTCAGTTGCCAACTCCACAACAATGTATTTCACATTAGACACTACTCCGCCAGAAGTAACCATTAACTACCCTAAACATAAAGGGAGAGTGAGGAGAAATGATTTCTATTTAAACTTCACTTACTCCGAGAAACATCCAGATAAAATTTATTATTATATTGATGATTTGCCTCTTAACTACACTTCTCCTTATAATCTCGCGGATAAACATACAGTTTTGTGGTTGAAATTTGATGAAGGAGCTGGCACAATTGCTCATGATAGCTCACAATATTCTAATGATGGAACTTTGTATAATGGCTCTGTTTCTTGTTTCGGTGGAGATTGTCCGACATGGGTTGATGGAAAATTCGGCAAGGCTTTGAGTTTTGACGGAGTGAATGATTATGTGGAAGTGCCTGATATGGTAATGAGCGGAAATAAAACTTTAGAACTGTGGATTAAACCAAATTTTGATTATGATGATGGAAAACAATATGGCATAATGTGTTGGGTTTACAACGATGATAATTTCTTCAATTTATATAAGGAGCCTACTAAAAATTCCATTTACTTTGCATGGAAGGGCCAAGGAAACTGGAATTATATTAGCTATGTTTATAATTTCACCTCTGGCACATGGCTTCACCTCGCTTTTACGCTCGATTTTTCGACTGGTGAAGCGAAACAATACATTAATGGGGAACTTGTAAAGTCAAAAACTGGTTTTACTGAGATAGTATCAGGTTCTCATAACCTTCGAATTGGAGTACATGGAGCAGAAAACTACTTCAACGGCCTCATCGACGAAGTCCGCATCTATAATAGAGCCTTAAGAGAAGATGAAATCAAACAACTTTACTACAGAGGCTTAAAAACTCACTATTCAAGAATAGACTACTCCTATCCAGACATTGACAATCATTCAGTTTTAGTGTTGAATTTTGACCAAGGAATATCCAGTGGAAGTGCTAATAATGAAATTGTGTATGATTTGAGTGTGTATGGTAATGATGGAACTGTTTACGGAGCGAATTGGACTGTTGGTAGAGTAGGACAAGCTTTGAGCTTTGATGGAGTGGATGATTATGTGGAAGTGCCTGATTCGGAGAGTTTGGATATTACTGATGCAATTACGATTGAGGCGTGGATAAAAACAAATACTTCGGGTGTAGTTCAAGTCGTTCTGAATAAAAATTTTGCATATCAGTTGAGAGTTGCAGAAAATTTACGAATTACCGGTTATGTATATACAGATTCTTGGCATTACATTAATAGTTACTCATCAATAGAACCAAATGTATGGTATCATATAGTTCTTACTTATGATAAATCACTTGCCTCGGGAAATTTAAAATTATATATAAATGGGGAAGAAGCGGCAAATCCAGTTGATGAAACAGGCACTATTTCCAGTAACGCATATAATCTTTTGATAGGAGCGAGACTTGCAACTCCAATTGACCTTTTCAGCGGCATCATCGACGAAGTCCGCATCTACAACAGGGCTTTGAGCGAGGAGGAGATTAAACAACTATACAAACTAACTAACAAAGTGCATAATCTCACAGCAGTAGTTGTAGATAAAGCAGGTAACAAAGGCTCTACAACTATTAAATTTTCTGTTAGAGCTGTTCCAACAGCTATAGATTATGTGTTCTACTCTGCCATTGGCTCTTTTGCGGCAGTGTATATTATTTACAGATTGAGAAGAAGAAGGCGTGGAAGAAGGAGAAGATAAATTAATTTAATATTAATAGCGAGAAAAGTTATTATTATGAGTGCATTCTGTTCAGCTTCGGAAGTAAGAGACATAATTAATTTGAGTACTGATGATATTTCAGATGCTGAAATAGATAATTTAATTAATCTAGCACAAATTCAAATTGCTCAAGAATTGTATAGTTATCACGAAGATGAAGAAGTTGAGTATATAGATGATGAGAAGGACAATGAAATAACAGGAACTAACAAAACCTTTTACACAAGATATTGGCCCATTGCTGATAGTAATCACGACGGACAAGTAACAACTGCCGATATTAAAGTTTATAAATTTGATTCTGAAGGTAATAGAACTGAGGTAACTGTTAGTTCTGTAGATGCTGAAAGAGGTAAATTTGTGTTAGCTGAAGCTCCTACTACAGATTACACTCTTAAAGTAACTTATTGCTCCAGACCTCCAAACATTACCGATAATGATTTAAAATTAGCATGTATTTTATTAACTGCAAGTTTGTGTTATCTCAAAGTTCAGCCGCAATTTTTAAAACATATGGATACTTTAGATGTTATAAGAATGCCAGATGCTGCGGAAATGTATTACAATAAATATAAAGAGTTAATACATAGATTGAAATCTGAAGCTGCGAGAAAAGTTCAAGATACTGAAACTGTGACTATGGAAGATATAAAAAGTTTAGTTCCTTCTAGATTTTAAACATGGTTACAATCACTAAAAACACTGCTGGCAAAGCTACTCAGGAATTTGTAAGAGATGTATTAAGACAGAATTTAACAGATGTTCAATCTCCGCAGAGAAACGGTAATGAATGGATATTTAAAAGTCATGAAGAAGAATCTCGTGTTAAAGGTAAATTACCTAAAGTTTATGTAGAACAAGCTGATGAAGTAAGAATGAATTTGGCTCCGAATGTTATAGGACCTGTTAGGATCACTTTAAATATAGAAGTTTGGTGTAGCGGAAGTTCTGGAGAAGATTATAGAGATCAATTGGCTGATCAAATAATTCAGATTATTTCGGATCCAGATTCTTCAGACGGAAGCAAAACTTTCAAACAGCAATATTTGAGATATAAATCCAGTTCTCAAGCTAATGATGACACTATTATTGAAAATACAATTATCAGAATAAAGAGAATTACTGCAGAATTTGTTTATTACGGTTCTTAAATTATGTTTAGAGTAGAGTTACAAGTTAAAAATTTTGACAAAATAAGGTTATTGTATAGGAATTTTCCTAAAGCTAGTCTTACTTTGAGCGAATCTGTGAGAGAAAAAATAGCTAAGCGTTTGGTATTTGAACTCAGACGAGCTATTGCCGAGAAAAAATCCATAGTAACTTGGTCTTTATATAAAGATATTTATTACACTGTTGAGGAAAAGAAAACTGTTGTTCATTTCGGAAGTGATAGAACTAAATATGCAAGTGCTGTAGATTTAGGAACTAAACCTCATATGCCGCCAATTCCTAAAATATTGTTTTTTGTGCAGAGAAAAGGTATAGAACCGAGAGCAGCATATATAGCTCGTTTAAGAAGTAAACGTGCGAGAGATAGAAGACTTGCAGGAGCTATTGCGATGAGTATTGCAAAAAAAGGAACAAGAGGAAAATACATTACAAGAATTGCTTTGAGGAGAGCTCACAGCAAAATAGACAGAATTATTAGAGAAGAAATAGATAGAATTTGCAGCATTTACGGTTTGTAGTTGATATTTATATTCGAACTGTAGAATTGAATTATGAAAGTTGAAGTAATAGATGAATATAGACAAAAGATAATTAACGACGGAGAAGATACAATAACTGTATATGATTTGAGAGGAACTCCTGAAGAAAAACCGATAATATTAAATCCGGGAGATGAAGCTGTAATTTACATAAGAAAACCTCCAGAAAAGAAATCTAAAAAAAAGTCCGAAAAATCCGAAAATCGAGAAGAAGTTGATATAAATATAAGTGTATGACATAAATATTTATGGTAGATGCGTGGAGTGAGTGGGGCTTACTAGCTATAACTGCTAAAGGTCAGAGTGATGTAGAATATTCAGGAAGAATTGTTACTGATAGCTTGGACATCGATACTGGAGATAAAGATTTTGATATAATCAATTTACTAAACGGTGGAAGATTGGAAAAACCTACTCCAGAAGCAGAAACTGTTATAACCTTTGATGCTTATTTTCCAGATATTGGAACTAACGGTTCTGGAATATTGCAGTTATTCCATACTACAAGCAGCAATTGGGACACTTCTCAACCTTTAGAAATTACGAACTCGAGAAATAGAGATCAATTCAGAATAGCAATACTATGGACTGAAGATACAAGTTTGACTTCGGCAACAGCTCAAGTGCCTGCAGGATCAGCAGCTTTGAGATTAGTTATAACTGATGCAAGATTAATATCCGCTAAAATGTCTTTCGGAGATGGAATTTTGAAAACGACGGTTAAATTTAAAGTAGCTCCGTTCAGCAGAACCGGAACTGCTAATATTAAATGGCAATCTACTGACGGAACAGCAACTTTAGAAGCACTGTCAAGTTATTCTTAAATTATTTATTTTAATATATTTATGCATTTGATTTGTATAGCTGAAGCTTTACCGCAAACTTATCCGAAGTTTATACAATGGCTTGAGAGTCAGAGTTGCGGTCACGGAAGACCTTTAGTAAGAGAAATCAAAATATTGGATATCAATGTTAAAGAACAAGATTTAAATTACTTTGCAGCATTATTAAGAAGAAATGTAGGATTCTACGAGGATTATTCCAGACACGGATTACCTAAAAAGAAACTTGAAAGAATAGCTAAGATACTTCGCAAAATCCTGCCGTTAGAAGATCATAATATCCAAATAGATGAAAAATTAGTGGAAGTTTTGCCGAAAAGTTTTGGATTGGCTTTTGGAGAGTGGTTATATTTATATCCTATAGGCAAGTTAAGAGATAAATTTGACAAGCATGGAGTTGAAATATTGTAACATTCGAAGATGTTATAAATTGTAATTAAATATAAAATATCAACTTAAATATAGTTTATTAAACTTGCCAAAGTTATAAATTGTAATCTAATTATAAATTATCAAAATGATGTGCAACAGTAGTTAAAAACAAGCAACTTTCAAAATTTTAAGAGTATTTTGGAAATAACTGCAAAATTTGAATTTTCAAATTATAAATTATAATTTTTTTGATAGATTATACTTAATATATAATCTATCAAAGTAATTATAATTTATCCGAACCTTCAAAAATCTTCAGATAATCGGCAAATACTCGCAAATTTTTGAAGGTGCTATAATGCTGCTGCTGTTGCACATCATTTTGATAGTTTGCAATCGGATTATAATTTATCTTTTGCAATATTTAAATTTGTACTTATTAGCAGGACTGAACACAAACTCTTTAACATACAAATAATACATCGGCTTAGTTTTTGTGTATTTTATGAGGATTTTCTCGTTTGCTAATTCATCTAATATTTTTCTGATGGTGTAATAACTTCCAAATCGCCTGAAATATTGAATATAAATCGGCTTGTTGTGATAATATTTAATTATAAGGTATAGAATTTTCTTTTTTAAATAATCTTTCCAAGTTTGACAAGGAGCTTTTTCTTCTTTTAACCATTCCAAATTTAATCTAGCCACCATATTCTCGTTCTACCAACTTTTCTACTACTTACTAAACCGTCTTGCTCTATTTCTTCTAGCAATCTTTTGACTGTGTAGTAATGAATTTTGGCGAAATATTTGGATTTCATTTCTTTGGTAAGTTCGGCAATAGTTTTTGGTTGATCCAATAATGTAAGTAACATCTTTTTTGCATCGTCTTTGTAGGTGTAATCGCCTTTTTTCCGCATAAATTATAATCAAAATATAAATAATTTATTTGTATAATTATGGACGTCAATAAATTTAGAGCTCACTTAGGTAAAGAAAGAGAATTCAAAATCGGCGAAGACACTTTCAGATTTAAGCCTTTAACAGTATCGGAATTACCGGAATTGTTGTCAATAATTGCTAAATTTGCTAAAGCTGAGAAGCCAGAAGAGTCTTTTTATCAATTGGACAAAAACGACATCAATACGTTAATAAATCTCATCAAAAAAATGATAACTCGTTCATATCCTAATATTGAAAACGAACTAGGAGAAGAAGGATTAAATGAATTTATTGCCAATAACTTTTTCACATTGATTACAATATTGTTTGAAGTCAATTCTATGGGAGCAGCTCAAATCAAAAGACCTCCTACTTTGAATTTTCCACAAAATGTCTCAAAAGAAACAAACTCAAAATGACTCCAAAGATACTATAGAACGACTCAAAAGAAGAATACTTTTCGGAATTAAGCAGCCGAAAATTACTGAAGAAGCAATTATAAACATTCATCACATTTTAATGATGAATTACGGCTGGATACCTTTTGAAGAATTTAAGAATCTACCTATTCCAACAGTGCTTAATTTGTTGGATAAAATTGCCGAAACTAATAAGGAAATTAATCGAAGATTGAAACGAAGGTAAAATTAAAAGCGGATTGAATATAATTATGGTAGACAAAAATATTAATTTTAACTTAATTTGGAAGACTGTAGGCGAAGACAGAATACGAGCACTTACTGCTAGAGCACAAGAATTGGAGAAAGTAATGAAAGATTTTAGAGTTCTGACTTCAGAATTAAAAGTGCCTGTAGGAGTTTTAACGGATGCTTTAACAAGAGCAGGTATTACTGTGAGTAAGCATGGTACAATGATAGATGTTACAACAGGCAAATCTCTTAAATATACTGATGCTATCGAAAAAATTATACAAGCTCACTCATCTTATGCAGGAGTTATGTCTATGAATACAGATTTGTTTGTCAGCTTCATGCGTCAAGGTTACAGATTTGAAGGTCTTGGAGCTCGCATTGCAATGACTTTAAGAAATTGGACTCAAGGTATCCACAGATTCAAAATGGAATTGTTATCTGTGATGTTTTTCGGTATGCAAATGCATCGTTTAGGAATGAATATGCTGGGACCAGCTATGAAATTATATGGAGTTACCGATTTGATTAGTCAAACTTTGGCAGTAATTATGTTACCTATTATGCAAGCAATATATCCTATATTGTTACAAATTGCAGAATGGCTCATAAATGCTCCTGATTTGGTTAAAACTCTCATAGGAGCTTTTGCAATATTTTTGATAGTAGGAGGTATTATAGCAACAGTAGCAGCTCAATTTGGATTGTTTATAGGAGCTGTTACAGGAGCTGCCGGAGTCATAGGAACATTTGTAGCTACCGGAGCTTTAATTTTAGGAGTTGTTGGTTTAATAATTGGAGCTATAGTGCTTTTATATTTAGCTTGGAAAAATAATTGGTTTGGCATTCGAGACATTGTTGAAAATGTGATGAACTTTTTAATGAGCATATACGATACTTATATTTTACCTGCGTTTGGACCAGTCATTGGTGCTGTTCAAATGTTAGTAGCAACAATAGTCGGAGCATTCACCGGCTTGATGAATAGCATTGACAATATTTTAAATATAATCAAAACTATACTTTCAGTTTTCGGATACTTTGTATTTGAATTTCCGGGGCAATTTATCAAAGATCCTATAGGTGCAATAATTAATTTATTCCGTTTTCTGCAGGAATCCATACACAATATATTAACAAATTTGCGGCAAATCTTCCGAAATATTTGGGAAGGCATATTGACAACAACTCGCGAAACTTGGAACAATATTGCGGATGCAGTTTTAGCTCCGGTTAGAAGAATTATAGATGCTGTAAATTGGTTACGCGAGAAATTAAGTTGGGCTTGGAGAGGTGTAACTTCATTTATTTCAAGAATTTCTGGAGGCGGCAGAGAAATAAGAACTACAATTGCAGTTCCGCGTACTCAATATGGTGGAGTAGTAACAAGACCTAGCATCAGATTAGTTGGAGAAGCAGGTCCAGAAGCTATAATACCGTTGCACAGATATCCAGAATTTACAACCAGATCCGTTACTATTCACTTATCTCCAACCTACAACATCTCCGGCGTAGCGAGTCCTGAAGATATAAGAGAAATAATCGAAGAAGAAAATGCTAAATTGATAGATGATTTAAAAGCAACCTTAAGAATATAATTATGACATCGAGAACTGTTATCAATATTTATAAAAATGGTCAAAAACAATTTACTGGAGTAAAAGTTATAACTATTTTAGCAGAAACTATAGAGCATGTTATTGACAAAAATACTACACCTTTAAGATTTCCTCAACGAGACGAGCCCGATCCGAAAACCAGAACTTTAGATTTAAGAATACCTCCAACGATTACTTATGAAATTACCGGATATTTAGCAAATATTCATCAGGTTTTAACAACAAATTCGGTCAGTAGCGGAAATTCGGTAGTTATTCCGGTTACTACGGCTGCCGGGTTTGAAGTTAATGATACTATAACAATTGCATCGCCAGATAATGCAACGTACGAAACTACAACAATAACTAATGTAGATACGGCAAATAATACTATTACTGCTGATTTGAGTAACAACTATCCTACTAATTCTTTGATTTCCAAAACTTTAAACAGCAATCCAAAAGCAGATTTAATCGCTATAATTAAAGATTTAGGAGTTGCAAATTTAGTTTACGGAAGCGAAACTATACATATCCAATTTAATAAAGCTTCTATTAAAGAAACTCCTTCTTCTAAAGAACAAGATGAAATGTACGAAGTTAAACTTTCAGTATTTGAAACTGAAGATTTGAAATAAATTATGCGAGCTATATATAGTTCCACGAGTAAAAATGATGCAGAATTACAAGCAAAACTTATCGCACAAAAAGCAGAAGAATTAGGTAAACCACTACATTTAGACATTAAACAAGAGAACGGTAAATGGATTATATATGCAAACGGCATGCTAACTACGCGAACAGACGTAATTTATTTCAAAGAAGATTTGAATATTTTTGATAATATTATGGGAATAAGAGGACTGCCTGAAAGTGAAGACATAAATATAGACGGAAGCCTTAAATTCTTGATGAAAACTTTCTTGCATTTCGGACATAGAGCTATCAAAAGAACTTTAGAAAGAAAACTTGAAGAAGGATTCAATTCTCTAGATTTGTTGGAATTGAGAGAGATTTGCTATAAAGAAATAGATAATTGCGGTTTCGGAGAGCGAGTAAAATCTGATGTGAAAAAAGGTATAGATATTTTGATAACTTTTTTAGATTCTGACACTGCATACTTAAAAATCTTTCAAAGAATGTTGAATGCATACTGCCTTGCATGGGCTAAAAAGAATATAGAATGACCAGAAAAAATAAAGCAAAGTTTAGAAGGATAAAAGCAAGTAAAATTAAAAAATATGCAGAACTAATAGGTGGATTGAGCATTCCTTTAGCAATTCTTTTATTTGCTTATTTACAAAGTATAGAAGCAATCACAATTACAGGTTACTCTGGAGATATAGTATGTGCAGGAATTCCAGAAGATCCTTGCTACGCTTATCTAAATTTCACAGCAAATACAGATATTTACATTTATCCTGCTCCGAACAATACTTGGCTTTTCTCCACTGATAAGAAGTTAAAATTATTGAAAATTGAGAGAAAATGGGGCAATGGTTGGAGAGAGATAAAATTAAATGAGAGTTGCAATGGAAAATGGTGCGGATGTTATTGGTGTGATAAAAATCATAAAGCAAAATATTCTTATGTTTTTAGGAAAGGAAGAAATTATCAAATTAGGTTTGTGGGATATAAATATAATCCTTATGAGGATATAAAATGGAGTTTTGGAGAAGAAATAGATCCGATATGGAAAGGAATAGAATTGAAATACAAAGTTAAAGATATAGATACAAACACAAAAATGGTAATTCTTGATTTAATTAAAGATTTTAATTTGTCTGAATTATCGGCACTAACAGGAAAACCAATTTCTCATTACTTCAGATTAGAAAAGAAAAATTATTTTGGAGATGCTGAAATTAAATTGAAAGTTGATGGTACAGATTGGAAGAGAATTAATCCAAATAATTTCATATTGAATAAAAATCATACAATATATGAAGTTTTTGAAGGTTGTAAGAAATTTGAAAGATTACCTGATGGAAAGTGGGGCTGCTCTATTTGGACAGATGTTTATATTCTTGGACAGAGGCTAATAAATTTAAGTTGGTGGAACTCCTCTTGGCAATACAGACAAGCAATTAATATCTCAAACACAGCAGGAAATTTAACAAACTATCA
>Ga0190363_1001039_pt1 | contig 16603 bp, 12 predicted proteins | sample 48721867_MG_FD_161272 | JGI IMG/M metagenome (GOLD analysis project Ga0190363, IMG submission 161272) | Hydrothermal vent microbial mat bacterial communities from Southern Trench, Guaymas Basin, Mexico - 4872-18-6-7_MG | ecosystem: Environmental > Aquatic > Marine > Hydrothermal vents >... | reverse complement strand
CATAACCATTGGAATTCCATCTCTTAAGCCATGCATAGCCCGTTGCTTTAGTAACTCCTGCAAGTTCTGCTGCCCCTTCAACACTCATTCCTCTGTAGAGGTGTCTTATGAAGTACAGTCTTTTCAGGATTCTTGTATCTTTTTCGAGCTTCTTGATTCTTTTATCTAGCTCTTCTGCCGGTAAATGCTTTACGACTCCGTAGACTCGCTTTCTTCCCATGTATTTTGTTGTTTGTTTTAGTATAAATAGTTTTGCTCAAGACCATAAATTTACCAGGAATTCAGAAATCTTTTTAATCAATGATCAGTAATCCAAAAAATTCGATGTCTCTTTATTCTTTTTTATCTCATAGACCTAGTCTCCTATCTCAACCTCTATTTTTCCACTTCTTGTATTGTATTTTCAGTGCAAAAAGATACAGAAAAGATACAGATTACATGTATCCCAATTCTCTTAACCTTCTCATTATTCCCTCCTTGTCCTGTCTTCTTCCCGCTCTTTCGGGTATTTTTTCTAAATCCTGCTCCCAAGCTGGCTTGTCATCAACCTTTAGGGTGCTTGATTTTGCCCCCAAGCTTCTATATCCTTTTTCGTAAAGCTTGTTTACTGGTATGCTGTATTTTCTTATGGTCTGCCAGACTTCCTTTTCTGTGAAGTGTAGAAGAGGGTGAACTCTAACATGCTCGGGATCGTCTCTTGGGGAGAAGTAAACCTCGTCTCTTCTTGCTTCCTGTTCATCCCATCTTATGCCGGTGAACAAAGCTTCTATTTTGTTTTCTTTTAGAAACATTTTTAGTGCTACGGTTTTCATGAGATGGTTTCCGACAAAGGATTCTGGCTCAAAGGGAAATTCTTCTCCGTTGAAGCCTATTTTCTTAAGCTCTGCTCTGTTGATTTCGTTAAGTTTACTCACCTTTACCATATCTCCGAGTTTGCTTACTTGTTTCAACACGTCTTCGTTCTGAGCAACTCTCAAATCCAAATTCCATTCTTTGGCTATTCTCTGAACGAACTCCCAAACTTCCTCAAAGACATCGCCTTCGTTTATGAACATCGCCATGGGCATCGGTATGCCTTTCTCCCTGCATACCTCCCTTACAAGCCATAACAGCAAAGTGCTATCCTTACCTCCTGTGAAGGCTACTGCTGTCTTTTCATATTTTTTTAAGCCCTCCTCTATTACTTCTTTTGACTTCTGAATTTTTTCCTCCAAGCTTAAGCTCATGAATTTTTCATCCATTCAATCACCTCCAGTGATTAATTTCCGAGAGTTCCATGACACCTACTTAGAACTATCGGAATTCTCGGAAAGGTATTTTTTATGAAGCATCCAGAAAACATCTTCTGGCTGATTAATATCATAGCCGATGTTCTTTGTTATCAGTATAGCATCAGGATGGTGGTCGCCTTTAATTTCACCCCTAGGGGTTTTCTTTGGCAAGGTTCTTATCGGGGCTTTATCATAATCGCAAAAGCCGTGGTCCGAGATTATCACAAGCTCCTGGTCAAATTTTATTAGTTTACCTATTGCCTTGTCGATTTTTTCGTAGTAATCCACTAAAATCGGCTCACCCCAATGCAAGTGAGAAAGTCTATCCAAAGCTGTGTAAACCACTATAAAAACCTCTGGCTTATTATTTTGAAGAATCTCTAAGCTTTTCTCGGTAAGTTTTTCAATTTCCTCAAGAAGTTCATGCTCTTCTATTGGCAAACCATTTGCTACAGGTTCAAATTCAACATTAAAATTATAGGGGGGTACAACAAAAGGTATGTTCAAAGCTTTTACGCTTATTCCCCTCTCGTCGAGCAAATCCCAAATGAATTTAACATTTATATCTTCTCTACTTAATACCTCACCATCTTTAACATAGTCATAATGCCCATGCTTCTCTGGTGGCAAACCACAGAACATCGAGCACCAGACTGAAGGGGACCAAGGCTTTTGCTTGAGCGTTATTGTCTTGTGCTCCCCCTCCTCTATAAGTTCTGCAAATGTTCTCAATCTATGTAGGTTAGGTTTTATTATATCCCACGTAGCTGCATCTATACCGATTACCAACATTGTTTCACCCCATTTCCATATATCAGGCATATAAATTCAAGATTTTTAACCTTCTCTTGAACCATTTTTACTTTTTCCCCCTATTTTCTTCAATTACAATTTTCCCGAGTATTTTTAGGTTTACCTATAATTCAAAATTAAAATATCTAACCGAAATATACATCATCAGTCAAAATTATCAGAACTCAAAGTTCAGAACCAAAAAATATTCTGAACCAAAAATACTCTGATCCAACAAACAAAAATCAAGTGACCTATATTCTTTTCCTGAACTCGTTTTTAAGCTTCAGGATACTGGCAATTCCGATTAGATTCTCTTTCGAGATTGTCCCATCAGCCACCTCTTTCAAAGCTTTTTTGGCGTTGAAGGCTATGCCCAAGCCAGCGTTCTCAACCATGATTTTGTCGTTCGCTCCATCACCCACCGCCACGATATCCTCCCTGCTTATTCCCTCTTTCACCGCGATTTCCTCTATTATACGGGCTTTCTCGACCGCATCGATTATTCTTCCCTTCAGCTTTCCCGTAAGTACTCCGTCTTCAATCTCAAGCTCGTTACCAAAGGCGTAATCTAGCTCAAGCTCCTCCTTAAGCCTGTCTGTGAAGTAGGAAAAACCCCCACTCACGACCGCAACGATATAACCAGACTCTTTCAAACTTTTAATAAGCTCTTTTGCACCTTCAGTAAGTTTTATCTCGCTGTAGATCTTCTCCAAAACCTCTACAGGAAGTCCTTTAAGGAGCTTAACTCTTTCTTTCAAAGCATCTTTGAAATTTATTTTACCTTCCATTGCCTTCTCCGTGAGCTTCTTTACCTCATCCTGAACCCCCGCAACCTTTGCGATCTCATCGATTATCTCAGCGTCAACTATCGTCGAATCCATGTCAAAAACTATTAGCCTCTTTGCCCTCTCGAATTCCCTGTAGGGCCTCATGACGACGTCCAAACCCATTTTCTCAATTTGTTCCCTGAGCCTGTTCCTTACAAACTCGGGATCAGCTTCCCTCAGATCAAGCAAGAAATCAATTGAAATGAGCTTATCTCTTGCTGTTAGAGAAGTTTTCTCTACATTTATTCCCATCTCAAAGAGGAGCTTAGATATTCTGTAGACTATCCCAACCCTGTCCTCTCCTAAAACCGTAACAGCATAGAGCTTCTTCCTCCTTGTTTCGGGTCTAAAAAAAGGCGAAACATCCACAGTGACATCAATCTCCCTTCCTGCCTTTTTGAGAAGGGTTGATAGTTCATTGAACGAGGTTTTGCTCTTGCTCACATCCCCTATGACAAACATCGCAAACATCCCTTGCAATACTGTCTGCTCAATGTCCACGATGTTCACGTTATTTTTAGCCAGCACTTCGGATATCCTCTTTATTATCCCCGGTTTGTCCAGTCCGTAGACGGAAATTGCTATGAGTTCCACAGAGAATCTTAAACCTAAATTATTTTAATTTGTTGCTTTCCGATGCTACACAATAATTAAAAGGAGAATAAATCGAAAAATGTAAAATGTTAAAAAGAGAAAAATGTGGAGTTATAAACTAAACACGCTAAACATCCACATCATTAAGAGGTTGATGGGATGCGGATTGGAGTAATTATATGCCATTGTGGGTTGAACATTGCCAGAGTCTTAGATGTAGAGGATCTCGTAAACTATGCCAAAACTCTTGATGGGGTTGTTTATTCAAAGGACATAAGCTACTCATGTTCCGACTCAGCCCAAGAGGAGATCATCGAGGCAATAAAGGAATACAACCTTGACAGAATTGTAATAGCTGCATGCAGTCCCAAGCTCCATGAGGCAACCTTCAGGAGGGTTGCCGCGAGAGCTGGAATAAACCCCTACATGGTTGTGATGGCAAATATAAGAGAGCAGTGCTCCTGGGTTCACTCGAACACTCCCAAACTTGCGACGAAGAAGGCAAAAGACCTCATCAGAATGGCGGTTGGGAGTGTAAGGGAACTTAAACCTCTCGAAAGAATTGGAAGACCTGTTGAGAAGTCAGCGTTGGTCATAGGCGGAGGAATTGCTGGAATAGAGGCGGCTCTAACCATCGCTGATTCAGGGATAAAGGTCTATCTCGTTGAGAAGAGGCCGACGATTGGCGGCCACATGGCAACGCTTAACGAGGTTTTTCCGACAAACGACTGCTCGATCTGTATCCTAGCGCCGAAGATGAGCGAGGTATGGAACCATCCAAACATCGAGGTTATCACGAATTCCGAGATAAAGGAAGTTAATGGGCATGTCGGTGATTTTAGAGTTACTATCGTAAAGTACCCCAGATACGTCGACACATCAAAATGTAAGGGATGCATCGATGACTGCTCCTCTGTTTGTCCCGTTGAAGTTCCAAACGAGTTTGACTATGGCATTGGTATGAGAAAGGCAATTTACATCCCGATCCCGCAATCAACCCCTCTCTACGCATCCATCGACTGGGAACACTGCATAGGATGTCGCCTCTGCGAGAAGGCTTGCGAGCCTGAAGCCATCAACTTCGACCAGAAAATTGAGGAGATGGAGATAAAAGTTGGAACGATTATCGTAGCTACTGGCTTTAAAGCATTTGATGCAAGAAAGAAACCGGAGTACGGTTATGGAGTTTATCCCAACGTTATAACAACCCTAGAACTTGAAAGGCTGCTCTCCGCTTCAGGCCCCACACATGGATTGCTTCTTAGACCTTCCGATTCGAAAATTCCAAAGAAGGTGGCGTTCATCCAATGCGTGGGGAGCAGAGATGAGAACACGAATAAGTACTGCAGCAGGGTTTGTTGCATGGCGTCGCTCAAAAACGCCTATACAATAAAGGAGAGATATCCTGATTCGGACGTTTATATCTTTTACATAGATATCAGAGCATTTGGGAGAATGTACGAGGAATTCTATCGTAGAGTTCAGGAAATCGGTGTGAAATTCGTTCGCTCAAGGGTTGCAGAGATCTGGGAAGGCGAAAACTCAAACCTCATTCTCAGTTATGAGAACACCTTAACTGGAGAATTCGCCGAAGATGAGTTCGATCTCGTTGTACTTTCAATAGGCTTGGAGCCAAATACCGAGATCGCTACCAAACTCGGGATTTCTACAGGAGAAGATGGATTCTACGAGCCCGCTCATCCGAAACTAAGACCAGCAGAAACGGATGTAAGAGGGATTTTTCTTGCGGGCACGAGCAGTGGACCAAAGGATATTCAAGATTCGATAGCCACCGCTGGCTTGGCAGCTAGCAAGGCTGTTCAGCTAATGGTTAAAGGAATTACCGAGCTCGATCCATATTACGCCTTTGTTGATAGGGAAAAGTGCATCGGATGCGGAATATGCACCAGGGTTTGCAAGTTTAATGCCGCGTTTTTGAGAGAGAAAAAGGCAGAGATAGATCCCAACGCTTGTGTTATGTGCGGAGTGTGCGTTTCTGCCTGTCCAACGGATGCGATAGATATGGGATACTTCAGTGATGGACAAATAAAAGCCCAGATCGAGGCACTTACAGAGGAGGAGAAGGTATTTCCTTTAATCCTCATGTTCGCATGCTGGTATTGTAGCTATGGAGCGATAGATCTTGCGGGAACGATGAAGCTTCAGTACGATCCAAATACACGAGTAATCAGAACTTTATGCTCTGGCAGGGTTGATCCTGAGTGGATTCTCTTGGCTTTGAAGAGGGGGGTTGATGGTGTGATAATCTCGGGCTGCAGGATTGGAGAGTGTCACTTTAAGCACGGAAACTACAAAGCGGAAGAGAGAGTTGAGGCAATCAAGAAAGCCCTTGAGGCTGTAGGAATAAACCCTAGAAGGGTAACGACTTCCTGGCATTCTGCTGGAGAAGCCTCAGAAATAGTGAGTGATATAACCAACTTCATCAATGAAATAAAGGAGCTCGGACCGGTAGAGAACGATATTGCATTGAAAATAAAAGAGAAATGAGATGGAAAAGGCATAGAAGGTGTACAGATGGAAGTAGAAAGGGATGTTGAGATCGAAGGGGAGCTTTTCAGGTTCAAGCAGCATACAAAAGAGGAAGATAGGGAGCTGATCTATGACTACAAGAAGTGTAACGGTTGTGGAATCTGCGTTTATGCCTGTCCTGTTGCTGCCATCGAGCTCGGGCCGATACACGACATAGCTCTAGGCCTAGACATTCCTCCCGTTATAATCGACCATATAAAATGTGCTTATTGTGGCATATGCTATGCATTCTGCCCCTTTGATTGCTTCGATTTTTACATAAACGGTGCAAGAGTTGATAAGGCATCTTTGCCAATCTCTCTCGTCTCCCACACCTATAAGTATGAGGACAAATGCGTCGAATGTACGCTTTGCTACAAAGTATGTCCAACGAATGCCATCAAGAGGGATGTGAGAATCACCAGGCAGGACATTGAGGTTAAGAATCCGCCTGAAATAAAGGGAGAGATCAAAATAGACTATGAAAAGTGCAACTTTTGCGGGATCTGTGCTGAGTTCTGCAGCGTCTTCAAGATGATAGAAAAGGAGCCTCAACCCTACGATATCCTGCCTTACGAAAAGGAAATCCTCATAGATGAGAAAGAATGCGATTACTGCAAGCTCTGCGAAATCGTTTGCCCGGAGGATGCGATAAAAATTGAAGGTGGGAAGCTCATCGATTACGAACTCCCGGAAAAGATCGCCGAAATAAGTATCGACCAGGATCTATGCTCCCACTGTGCCTACTGCGAAATCGTTTGCCCATACGATGCAGCTAAGACGATAAAGCCCTTCGAAGGGAAACTTTCTTTGTTTGAGGCCAGAATGTACCGGTGTGATCCCGTAGGCTGTGCTGCATGCATAAAGGTTTGCAAGTACAACAACGTCTGGTACGTCTCCAAGGACAAATCTAGAGTGGATTTCAACGAGGATTTCTGCGTTTACTGCGGTGCATGCGAGAATGCCTGCCCATATGACCTGATAAACGTGGAGAGAAAGAGCGTATTCTCAAAGGAGCTAGCCTACAACCCTCCATGGCGAGAGGCTTGGGAAAATGCTGTGGAGAGGATAGTGAACAAAACAAAGGTCGAAGAGGGAAGAAAGTTCATCATAGAGAGAGAAGAAGTTGAGATTGCCGAAGAAGGGGAGTTTCTGGAGAAGGATGAGGAAAAACTAGAGCTTCTCTCCAAATTTATTGGAGTCATAGAAGATGTTTTAAAGAGACCCGTTTACAGAAGGGCAATTGAGACTGGTAATATTAAAAACTTTGAGGAAGCGGTGAAGAAGTATGCATCTTCAAAGATTGAGAGGAACAAAAAGCAGGAAACTTGACGGAAAGAAGATCGTCCTTGGAGTGACAGGAAGTATAGCAGCGGTTGAAACCGTTAAGCTCGCAAGGGAGCTTGTAAGAAGAGGAGCGGAAGTTGTAGCTGTTATGAGTAAGGCTGCACAGAAAATCATCCATCCATATGCCTTGGAATTTGCAACGGATAACCCAGTGATAACCGAGATAACGGGGAAGATAGAGCATGTTGAGTTGCTTGGCCTTGATGGAGATGCGGATCTCTTGCTTATTGCCCCTTCAACCGCAAACACCATTTCAAAGATAGCCCAAGGCATAGACGATACTCCCGTCACAACCATGGCTACAACAGCTCTTGGTTCAGGAAAAGCAGTCATCTTAGTCCCGGCGATGCATGAGGGGATGATCAAAAACAAAGCCGTAAAGGCGAACGTGGAAAGACTTAGAGAAATGGGAATCGAAATCGTAGAACCTGTGTATTCGGAGGCTAAGGCTAAGTTTGCAGACAACGAAACGATCTGCCTCCACGTCGAGAGAAAGCTTTACGGGAAGGAGTTTGAAGGAAAGAGAGTTGTCGTAACTTCTGGCCCTACGTTTGAGGATATCGATCCGATAAGGTTCATAAGCAATCGAAGCTCGGGATTGATGGGGCATGAGATTGCCGTCGAACTATGGAGGAGAGGCGCTGAAGTTGTTGTTATAACCTCCAAACCCAGAAGGCTTAGACTCCCGGATTTTAGGGAGATTGAGGTTAGAAGTGTCGAAGAGATGCTCAACCATGCTCTCAAAGAGGTTAAGCGGTGCGATCTCTTTGTCTCTGCTGCTGCAGCGGCTGATTTCACAATCGAGATGGCCGAAAGCAAGATAAAAACCCAGGAAGAGCTTGTTCTTCGCCTTAAAGCGGCTCCAAAAATCCTTCATAAGGTGAGGGAGATTTACGATGGAGAGGTAATAGGATTCAAGGCCGAAACTGGAGTTGGAGAGGAGAAACTCTACAGCATAGCCTACGAGAAGATGATCGATGACAGGCTTTCGATGGTCGTCGCGAACGATGTGTTCGAAAAAGGGATGGGAACTGAAGACACGAGAGTTCTTGTAATCACGAAAAAAAGAAAGGGATGGTTTGAGGGTATGAAATCGGAGGTGGCAGAGAAAATAATCGAAACTTACATCGAAGATGTCCTATGACCTTCTTCGCACCGGCGAGCATCACGGCATTTTTTTCACCCTACTACTCAAAAGATCTCTTGAAAACGGGCTCCCTCGGTGTTGGGATAACCCTTGAAAAAGGTGTGAGGGCCAAGATAAACCCCGATTCTAATAAAGTAAAGGTTAATGCTAAGGATTTCAGATTTAATACAATGGATCTTTTGCTTGAAAGACTTTCTTTCAATAAAGGATTTGAAATTGAAGCAGAAATCCCGATAGGATGTGGATTTGGGTTTAGCGGTGCTTCATGTCTTGCTTCCGCTTTTGAGGTAAATGAGAATGAGAAGCTGGGGAAGGGTTATTTTGAACTTGCCGATCTCGTTCACGAATGTGAGGTCTTGAGCTCCACTGGATTGGGTGATGTTGTCTGTCAGGTCCATGGGGGTGTAGTTCTAAGGAAGGAAGCTGGAGCCCCGAGTATAGCGGAGGTGGAGAGATTCAATTTCAGTCAAGAACTTAGTTTTCTTGTCTTAGGACCAATTTCAACGAAAGAAGTCCTGAAAGATGATGAGGTTATAGAAAAGATAAGAAGGCACGGAAAGGAGGCTACCGATAAATTTTCTAAGGAGCCAACCCTAACTCAACTTTTTAAGCTCTCAAAGGAATTTGCAATTAAAACTGGGTTGCTTGATGAGGAGATCGGTGAAATCATATCGAACATCGAAAAGAAGGGATATTTTGCTTCGATGGTCATGCTGGGCAGGGCCATATTTTCAACTTGTCCGCAAGGATTGCTTCAGGAGTATGGCGAGGCCTTCTCGTCGAGGATCTCTAAAACTGGAGTATGCAAAGTATAAATAAAAAAGTATAATTAATATTAAAATATTCAGTTAATTTATTGCTTCAATCCTATCCTTTATTGTAATAAAGAATCGCTAATTTTTTATAAGTTAAGGTACGAATTACTATTGGGGGTTTTAGAAAATGGTTGGGGTTTTTGAACTTGATGAAAAGGATAAGATGATTTTAGAGATACTCGAGGAGAATCCTGAGATATCACAGAATGAGATAGCCAAAGTTGTTGGACTTTCTCAGCCATCCGTGGGGGCTAGAATTAAAAAGATGAGAGACCTTGGAATAATAAACCACACTTATGGGGTTAATTTAAAGAACGCTGGTCTCTACGTTCTTAAAGTTGATGTGAAGTGCAGACAGCCAAGAGAGCTGATAAACACCTTTATAGGTTGTCCATTTTTCCTGAACGGGTTTGTTATCGCGGGCAACAAGAATCTGACGATGATGTTCATAGGCGAGGATCTTTCAACCCTTGAAGCGATAGTGGACCAGCACATAAGACCCGATCCGAATGTTTACGATATCGATGTTGGGATAGTTGTCAGAGCTGAAAAGGATACAGTAGTTCCAATGAAAGTGCACATTGAGCGTTCCGATAAGGCTCCGTGCAACGCAAATTGTGGAGTTTGCGATTACTGGAAAAACGAACTCTGTCTGGGTTGCCCGATCACGGGACACTACCGAGGTAAAATCTGGAGGTAATTTGGTTTAATTAAGCATCTATTAACGATAGAAAAAAATTTAATATCCCAATTCTTTCCCTTAAGCATGCTGAGTCCACTGAAATCAGTAATATCTGATATTTTAAGTCCCTTAACGAAGTTTATCGTTAAAACAGGAGTAAAACCCAACCACCTCACTTTTCTTGGCTTGCTAACCGGCTTTTTTTCAGCCTACCTGATCGCTCTCGGGCAACTCATGCTTGGTGGGATTTTCATCCTCGTTAGTGGGTTTTTTGACATGCTCGATGGAGCCCTTGCAAGAAGTCAGGTATTGGTTTCCGAATTTGGCGGGTTTCTTGACTCTGTTTTTGACAGGTATGTTGATGTTGCGATCTTTATTGCTTTGGGAATATACGGGGTAAATTGGCTGTATATAGCTTTAGCCATGAGTGGTGCTTTGCTTGTAAGTTATACAAGGGCGAGAGCCGAGAAAGTCATTGAGAAGTGCGATGTTGGGATTGCTGAGAGAGGTGAGAGACTCATTATAATATTCGTCGGGATAGCTACCAACTACATCGAGCCGGCGATAGTAATTGTAGCTGTTCTATCACACCTAACAGCACTTCACAGAGTTCTTTACACTTACGGAAAATTGAAGTAATCAGAAGATGTTGTGGAATTGTAAAATCACGAAAGCTACTTGAAATTTAAAATCTATGCTTCTACCATGTGTTTTCAAAACTTTCTACATAACTACCGAGAAAATACCTTGGCAGAAATTTGCAATAGCTATCAATCTCAAAAGCACTAACGTTAACTTTGTTAGAGGTTCTACGTTATCGCTTGTTATATCAACTATTATTAATATTAACTAATATATAAACAAATATCAGAGATCTTGTCCTAGTTTTCTTTAAAGGAGCTAAAAGCAGTCACTATCTCCATTTTCTGGGATGGTTCATGAGAGTATACACCTAATACAGTTGGACTCCAGTATTTCACAGAATCGAGACGTCAGATCTCGTCCCCTTCTCAGTCATTTTGTAATTCCGTAAAATGTTGAATGCTTAAAGGTTATAAAGAGAATAACCAAGCGGGTCGAGCAAAAAGGATGACAGAGCAAGTAAGTCTGGATTTTGCATCATAGCTCTCTTGCATGCCAAGAACATCATCATTACAAAATAGAGAACTGTTTTATATAATACTCGCAATCCAACATTATGGAAAGTAAAGAATTAAACACGAAAAAATAAAGAGTCGATTTAATTCAGTTGCAACTCCTTGAAAAGCTGAGGTGCCCAAATGCTCGAATTCATAAGGATTCAAGACATTCTGCTCTCCATAACGGATATGGTTTTTGTATTCGATAGAGAGGGTAGATTCATTTACTGGCAAGCACCATATGAAAAGCTGTATCTACCACTAGAGACATTTATCGGTAAGAGAGTAGAAGAGGTTATGCCGCCTCATGTATGTAAACCCTTTGAGGAGGCATTCAATAGAGTAAAAAATAACGAAGTTTGTGAGTTCGAATACTGGCTCGAGCTGGATAAAAAGAGATGGTTTTCGGCAAAACTCTCACCAATATTTGTTGAAAATGAATTTCGTGGTTGTGTTGCAGTTGTCAGAGATATAACAGAGAGAAAAACAGTTGAAAAGGTACTAAAAGAGAGCGAGGAAAAGTACAAGGAGCTTTTTGACAATTCTCTGGATGCAATAATTATTACAGATCTAGAAGGCAAAATCATAGAAGTCAACAGCGGGTTTGAAAACGTAACGGGATATTCAAGAGATGAAGTAAAAGGTAGGAGTTATACAGAATTTGTACCCAAGGAATACGCAGAGGAAATTTTCGAGAGGTACAACAAAGCCCTCAGAGAGGATAAAAACATCCATAATATTCAGTTCGAGTTTTTCACAAAAAAAGGTGAGAAGAGAGTTGCAGAAGGAGATGTGAGCCTCATTAAACGTAATGGTAAAGTTGTGGCATTTCAGGGGAATTTTAGAGATATAACAGAAAGAAAAACGATGGAAGAGGAATTGAAACGCAGGGGAAAAATACTGGAAGCCATCTCCGTTATTTCTGAACATCTAATGACATCACCTCTGGAGGATGCTTTGAATAAGGTTGTAGAAGTACTGGGAAAAGTTACAAACGTTAGCAGAGTTTACATTTTCCGTAGACATGATTCAGACAATGAAATTTTCGTCAGTCAGACCCACGAGTGGGTAAATGAGGGAATTACCCCCCAGATAGACAACGAGGAACTTCAGAACTTTCCCATGTACATGGGTGGTTTTGAAAGATGGGTAAAGAAGTTCAACAAGGGGAGTCATGTTTCTGGTTTAATAAGGGAATTTCCGGAGACAGAGAGACCGATTCTGGAGGAACAAAGCATCAAATCCATTCTCGTGATTCCAATAATCGTCAATAATAGGTGGTGGGGTTTCATAGGGTTCGATGAGTGTAATTTCGAAAGAGAATGGCTCAATGTCGAAGTGGATGCTCTGAAATCAGCAGCAAACCTGATCGCTTCAGCAATCGAAAGATGGGAAAAACATAACCAGTTGAAACTCTCGGAAGAAAGGTACAGGAAACTTTTCGAACAAAACCCCATTGCGATAACACTAGTCGATAAAGACGGTAGATACATCGATGTCAACGAAGAATACGTCAAACTAACGGGATATAAAAAAGAGGAGATAATCGGAAGGCATTTCACTGAATTCGTAGTTGAAGAGGATAGACCGCGGGTTGTTGAGTACAACCGAAAGAGGATGAGAAACGAGGGGGCTCCATCACACTACGAGTACAGACTTAAGAGAGAGGACGGAAAAGTTAGAGATATCGAGATTAAAATAATAAAACTACCGGGAGATAAAATACTGGCATGCAGAATAGATATCACAGACAAAAAAAATATGGAGAAAAAGCTGAGAGAGAGCGAAGAGATGTTCAGAAAGCTTGCCGAGAAGTCGCTTGTTGGGATATACTTGATTCAGGATGGGGTCTTCAGGTATGTGAATCCGAAGATGGCTGAACTGTGGGGATACGGTGTGGAGGAGCTGATAGGTAGGAGTCCGTTGGAGTTCATTCATCCCGAGGACAGGGAGATCGTCAGGAGGAATCTCGAGAGGAGGGTAAGGGGAGAGATCGAATCGATAAACTACAGGTTGAGAATGATAAGGAAGGATGGAGAGGTTAGATACAACGAGGTTTTTGGTACGAGGATAATGTACAAGGGTAAGCCTGCAGTTATAGGAAGCCTTATCGACATCACAGAACAGGAGAAAAACAAGAAAAAATTGGAGGAGTACAAAAGATTCTATGAGAACGCTCAAGATCTATTCTTCATCTTAGATAGGAAAGGAAGATTTTTGGATGTAAATCCCAAGTATGCCGAGATGTTGGGTTACACCAAGGAGGAACTGATTAACCATACTGCAAGAAGACTTACACTTCCAGAGGAAGTAAGTGTTGTTAGAGAGAACTTTAGAAAAGTTATGAGGGGAGAGAAAGTCAGGTATAAAATAAGAGCGATCTCGAAAAAAGATGGTGCCTTGTATACAGTTGAAATAGTACTGTGGCCCATATACAAAGGGCACGAAATCGTTGGAGCAGAAGGGATAGTCAGAGATGTTACCGAGACAGAGAGATTGAATAAACTGCTGAGATTGATAAACAACATAAGTAATTTGATAGTCAAAGAAAGTAATAAGCAAAAATTGCTCGAGAGAGTTTGTAAAGAACTGTCCTTTATGTGTGATGGCACTGAGGTTGCAATCTTTCTCGTTGAGAACGGGAAAATAACTCCCGCAGTAGTAGGAGATAGAAAAGAGCTTGATCGCGAGAAACTGAAATGTAAATTAATAAAAGAGGCTGTAGAAAGGAAAACAACAATCTCGGAAGAAACAAGAGTATGTTCTAATTGCGATGTGAAAAATGAGAATATTCAACAGGTGCTATTCATCCCAATGATGTCTGACGGGCAAGTTGTTGGAGTTATCCGCTTCTGTCTAACATGTGGTAAAGAAATGAGCGACGAGGAGATCAATTTGCTTGAAACCGTAGCTGGAGATCTAGCCTTTAAGATAAAAACAATCGAGCTTGAAGAGCTTAAAAAGAGAGCCTACGAGCAGATCGAACAAAATATAGAGCAATTTGCAATCCTTGCCGATCACATTCGTAATCCACTCGCAGGGATACTAGGGCTGACTGAGATGCGAATTGACGATGAGGGATTGCAGCTGCAATTCAAGGAGTTTGTCAACAGAATTGAGGAGGTCATAAGGAAGCTTGATGAGGGATGGCTCGAATCTGAGATCGTAAGGGACTTTCTAAGAGGTGAGTTGAGAAGATGGACTAAGGGAGACGAAATGGAGTGTATGGACAAGAAAGTGAACATGACCGAAAGTTTAGTTAAGAATGGAAAAATCCTGATCGTTGAAGATGACGTTGGTTTGGCGGAAATATTTAGCCTGATGCTCTCAGATTACGACGTGATCATCGCAACCAACGGGGAAGAGGCTGTTCAAATATACGAAACCTACAAACCAGACATCGTGCTTATGGATATTGCTCTTCCAGGAATGAGTGGAATAGATGCTACAAAGAAAATGATTGAAATCGATCCCGAATCCAAAATAGTTGGTGTTACTGGGTTTGGGAGAAGATGGGGCAAGGATTTGCTCGCAAGTGGAGCACTAGAAATTCTGAATAAACCCTTTACGAAAAAGGACTTGCTTGGGGTTGTTGAGAGGTATATCAATAAGTAACTTGAGGTATTTTGTAACGATTCATCTACTCTAGTTCTTTTTTCTCACTCGGAGCGGAAGATTACCAAAAAAGGAATCCCAACTTACAAAAACCATGATGTGAAAATGAAGGGATAAACATTTATATTTAACAAAATTAGTTAGCAAGAGGTGGTGGAGATGGATGTTCAAATGAAGAAGTCAATTTTATGGGATGCCTTCGAGGAGCTAAGAAGTAGCTGGAGTGTAGATGAAAGGTTACTGGAGAAACTTGACAAAGCTGAAGAGGAGACCGTCGATGGCTTGCCTGCAAGCAGAGCTGAGAAGCTGCTTGAGATTAAAGACAAATACCAACTCGATGATATCGATTTCCTGTTCATCGTTGGAGCTGCCGTGGGATACTATCAGGGCCAGAAAAACGTTAAAGAGGTCCTGAAAAGAAAGATAAACACGGTGAACGAGTTTGTTTCATCTCTATTGGAAAAGAAAGTGTAGACCTCGTATGTTGTTACTCTCGGGAGTTCAAGAACTAAAACTTAAACTTAAACTTAAACTAAAAACTTTAAAATTGAAAAACTGAAAAACTAAAAACTAAAAGCTTACTGAACATGAGGCTGGCTTTCAAATTCGGTTATTTCGGGGAGAAATTTTACGGTTCGCAGTACCAGCCCAACCTCAGAACTGTAGAGGGTGAGCTTTTCAAGGCCTTTGAGGAAGTAGGCATAGAACCTGGGCTCGCAAGATACAGGTGTTCGAGCAGAACAGATGCTGGAGTCCATGCTTTGGGGAACGTTTTCGCCATCGATGTTGAGGAATCAAAAAAGTTCATACCCCGAATACTAAACTCCAAGCTTCCAGAGGACATCACCATTTGGGCATGGGCAAAAGTTGATGATGGATTTGATCCCAGGAGGGATGCGATTTCAAGAGTCTACTCCTACATCATGGCCAAAAAAGGCATCGATGTTTCTGCAATGAGAAAAGCTGCTTCAATCATCGAAGGCACCCATGATTTTTCCAATTTTACAAAGAAGTTTGGAGAGACTGCAAGCAACATAAGGACTCTGAAGAGCGTTGAAGTAAGGATAGATGAGAGATTCATTACAATCGAGTTTGAAGGAAACGCATTTACATGGAATATGGTTAGAAATTTGGCAACGGCTTTAGAGATGATAGGAAAGGGGATGAGAGATATCGATTGGCTCGAATCGATGCTTGAGCCGGAAAAGTACTACGAGAAGATGGAACCCTCACCACCTTACGGGCTCATTTTGAAAGATGTCAAGTACCCCTTTGAGTTCGAGATTGACGAATACGCTTGGAACATGTTTAAAAGAAAGTTAGGAGCAAGGATAAACTATCATGGGATCCTCTACAAGGTTTTCTCCATCATGGACGGCGAGATAACCTACATTTGCGAAGAGGTGTGAGATAAAATAAGATAAATAAAATAAGGGGTACCAAAATAAAGAATATTTGTCTGTCTTTCTATTCTTAGTCCACTCTCAATCTATTCTTAACCTGCTTTAAAAACTCTACTGTCCTATCCCAAAGTTATTTCACCAACCTCAGTCCAACTCTTGTGAGAAAGCTAACGAACAGGAAGATCAGATGGATACTCAGACAGCTTAACAAGAATACACCAATCAAAGAAATAGCAGCTGTGATGAAAGTAACGGAAAGGAGGATCTACCAGCTACAAAAACAGTACAGAGAAGCAGGAAAGATACCAGAACTTAAGCAAGCGGGAAGAAAGCCCAAACCAATAGAAAGGATAACAGAAAAAATAATCCTCAAAGCATACAAAACCTACAAACTAAGCCCTGTAATCCTTGAAAAGCTGATTGAGAGAGAATACAGCAT
>Ga0190363_1001038_pt1 | contig 16649 bp, 21 predicted proteins | sample 48721867_MG_FD_161272 | JGI IMG/M metagenome (GOLD analysis project Ga0190363, IMG submission 161272) | Hydrothermal vent microbial mat bacterial communities from Southern Trench, Guaymas Basin, Mexico - 4872-18-6-7_MG | ecosystem: Environmental > Aquatic > Marine > Hydrothermal vents >... | reverse complement strand
AGGTGAACTCTCCGATACGCTCTCCTAAACTCATCCGCAAACCTCCTCAAGAGACCGTTATCGCACTCATCTCGAGGTAGTACCACCCGAATGTAATCACTCGGCCTAAGCTTGACAAAACCGAGTAATTCACCTCTAGATTTCTTGGGGAGCCCTAGCCTCTCGAGGGCCATAGCCGTGGCCTCGGCGATAGCCTCCGAAGAATCCACTAACGTCCCATCGAGATCAAACACCACAGCCTTAAACCCCATACCACTCCTCCACCTAATTCTGCGGCCTAAAAACGGTTTCCGGAGAAAGGATTTAACTTGGAAGGGGGGCGAAGTGATGATCGATGGAAGAAAAGTTAGAGGATCTCGTTAGAAGGCTTGGAGGAGAGATAATCAACGTGGGTAAGCCTGTTAAAACTGTGAAGCAAGCCGTGAAGGCCACTGGATTGAGTCCGAAGCAAATAATCAAATCACTCCTCTTCATCTCTGAAAATGGGCCGATATTAGTAATCCTTGACGGCTCATCAAGGGTTGATCTAGCTAAGCTTAAGAGGGTCGTAGGCAGAGGAGAGGTTAGGCTAGCCAGACCTGATGAGGTTAAGCAGATCACGAAGTATGAAGTCGGAAGCCTGCCGCCGATAGGCGTGAAGGCCAGAACCATAGTGGATCCAAGAGTTCTGAAAAACAGGATAGTCGTAGGCGGAGGCGGAAATTCTACTAAGCTATCGAAACTAGATCCGAGAAAGATAATCGAGTATCAGAAAGCCGAAATCGCAGATGTCGCGTTGGAGAGCTAGAGTATCATGGCTAAACAGACTACCAAGGCCAACTCTAATGTTTGCGAGTGGGAAGCTTGTGTGTACTGATGCGAAAACGGAGAAAGAAGTCTACGAAGCGGTTTATAAGTTAAAGCGCATACTGGAGAAAAATCAATTAATAACCTACGTGACGTTAAGATGATTTCAGCGCTTCATGCAAAGACCATAATTCACCTCTTCAAATAAACCAAGCCGCACCATTCTAGATAGACTAGCAGAGTTTCAAAATCTTTGTAGGCATTCTAAGAACACGCGGGATCGTCTCGGAGCTGTGGCAACACTGATCTTGACACTTCATCGATTTTTCGAGATTGGACGCACTCCAGAATTTACGATAAATGCAGGTTTTATGCCCGGTTCATTAGGTAGTGTTGGTTATATTTTGGCGAGTTTTAGATTTTGAGGATGCTTGGCGAGGCTCTAGTGATCGCCGCCTCTTTCTGCTGGGCAGTCGGCGCAAATTTTTACAAGAATAGCTTAAGGAAAGCTGATCCAATAAGCCTCAATTTACTTCGAAGTAGCGCGGCGGCAGTCTTCTTGCTGATAGCAGCAATGATCTCCGGTAAAATGGGTTATTTCTTAATTCTCGATGGAACATCGGCTATGTGTCTTGTTGGCGGAGCTCTGGCGGGGTGGGCTATTGGAGATACATTATATTTTCTAGGCTTAAAGTGGATAGGGGTTTCTAGAGCGGTTCCCCTAACGTATGCTTACCCGTTATTCATGATTCCATTAAGTATTTTCTTTCTCAACGAGCCATTAACGGCAAACATTATACTCGGAACAATTGCCATCGTATCTGCGGTATGGCTTATCAGCAAGTCTGGAGAAGATTCTTCTCATGCAGTCTCAGCAAAGATGAGACTCGGTGTAGCAGCTTCGATCATTGCCGCTTTTTGCTGGGCTGTGGGAGCAACGATCTTCAAGATAATGATGAAAACCTTTGATCCCATTTTCATTGCATTCTTCAAAATGCTTATAATTTTGCCATTTCTAGCGGGATACATCTCATTATCTTCTGGCGGATTCGCTCAGCTATCGTCCTTGGAGAGGCATGAAATCTTGATGGCTGTGGCTGGAGGCATTATCGCGGTAGGCTTTGGAGACATGATCTACCTGATAGGCTTAAACCTCACGCAAGCAAATATCGCCGCACCACTTGGAGCATCAACACCTATCTTCGCAGCGGCCATCGCCGTAGCATTCCTTAAAGAAAAGCTGAGCCTCAAGGTAATCCTCGGAATCCTTCTCACAGTTATCGGAGCAGCACTATTGATCACCTGAAAACCATCCCACATATCTTCTCCAAAACTTAGGCGAATACGTAGACCTAAACTCTTCTAGAAAAGTCAGTTCACGGCCCTTTTCCTCATAATTTGCTTTGTCTTTTCTCTGAAAAATTTATCAGGAGAAATAGACTCGACTTAATCAGAGGGATATGAAGAAGGAGAGGGGACGCATTCCATTCGTCCCCTCACCTCATGATGTAGTTGAGAAGATGCTTTCTTTAGCGGATCCTAGATCTGACGAGCTATTAGTCGACCTCGGATCGGGCGATGGCAGGATCGTTATTTCTGCAGCAGAGAATTATAGATGTAGCGCGCTGGGCGTTGAGATAGATAAGGACCTCGTTGGAAAAGCGAGGGAGAAGATTCTTAGGAAGTCGCCGATTAATGCTCAGATAGTTCATGGAGATCTGTTTAACTTTGATTTTTCGAAAGCTGATGTCGTTACGCTTTATCTTTTGCCTAGCACGCTTGAAATTCTCAAGCCTAAGCTACTATCCTTGAGGAAAGGTGCTAGAATAGTATGTCATGACTTCGCGATACCAGGCGTCAAGCCATCGGACATAATCTTCACAAAATCATGGTTCACGAACAAAGTTCACAAGATCTATGTTTACGAAATCTCGTAGCACGCAGTGATCTTTGAGAACGTTAAAATAGAAGTTGTGTCACTAAAATTCCAGTATGGTGTCACCAAAGCCCAAGACCCTTATAACCATATCTTTGATGATTTTGCTGCTCACAGCTGGATTTTGGATCGCTTATCAACCTGTTGCTGGTGAAAAGCCCCTTGTCGTTGCTACTACAAGCGTGCTCGGAAGCGTTGTTAAAGACCTCGTTGGGGATAGGGTTGAGATAACTGTTTTGGTGAACCCTGCGGTTTGTCCAGCGCATTATGATGTTAAGCCCAGCGATGTATATGCTGTCGCCGAGGCGAAATTGATCTTCTATCATGGAATGGAGAATTGGCTTAAGCAGCTTTACGAGACATCGGGATCCCACGCAGAGCTCGTAAAAGTTTCAGGAAGCTGGTCAACTGTTGATGGGATTAAGCATTACTACCAAGAGGTCGCTAAAGCTCTTAATGAGAAATTAGGTCTAGACGTGTCGGAAAGACTCGAAGAGAGGCTTAAGGAACTCGATGAAGTTGCCCAGCAAATTCTACGAGAGGCCGAGAGCCGACATGTATCCTCGATAAATGTCATAGTAATGAGCTGGCAAAGGGATTTTGTTGAATGGCTCGGCTTTAACGTGGTAGGAGAATTCGGTCCACCTGAGAAGCTTTCCTCAGCAGATATAGAGGAATTGATAGCGATAGGTAGGGAGAATAATGTCGGAATAGTTGTGAGTAATCTTCAGAGTGGGACGGAAGTCGGAGAAACACTCGCGAGAGAGTTAGGAGCGGTTCACGTAATCTTATCGAACTTCCCTGAAAGCGACCCCGAGACCAGGACCCTAGTAGATTTGATGAAGAAGAAAGCCGATAATTTGTTAGAGGCGGTAAACCTCCTAAGCGTAAAAAAGGCTTTATCGCAAACGCGGGGAGAACTGGAGTTTTATCAAGCCCTTGCCTACTCACTTATCGTAATAGCTGTGATAGAGGCCTTGGCACTTGCCTATCTCATATTTGCTAGGAGGAGGAAAGCGTGACCGAGTATGCCGTGGAACTTCATGAAGTATCTACCTACTATCATGGTGAGAAAAGGCCAGCAATAACCAGCGTAAACCTAAAGATTCCTATTGGATCCTTGGCATTAATTACTGGTCCGAATGGGGCGGGTAAGACTACTCTACTGGAAACAATTCTAGGACTTCTTAGGGCGCGTGAAGGATGGATTAAGGTGCTGGGATATGATATTCCAGGGAACTTGCATAAAGTTAGAAGGCTGTGCTCATATCTTCCACAGGATTTCATGAAGCCCCCTATGGAGCCTTTTACTGCAAGAGAAATCGTGGCCATGGGGTTGGCTTCTAAAAACTTCATGGGTCGATTATCCGCCTCCGATTGGAAGCTCGTCGATCAAGCCCTCGATCTCTTTGGAATGCTTGAATATGCCGACAAACCATTCGGCAAGCTCAGTGGAGGACAACAACAAAAAGTGTTATTTGCTCGAGCCCTTGTTAGGGAGCCGAAGCTCTTATTACTCGACGAACCCTTCAGCGCGATTGATCAAGAATCCCGAGCATACATCATTGGTGAAATCTTTCCCAAGCTTCTTGAAAAAAGATGCACGATATTACTCGTGAGCCATCATCCAGAACCTTCACTCCTTGAGCCAGATCTAGTAATCGAAATGCGGGAGGGGCGCGTGAGGCGGATGGTGATGCAAGATGTCTATGCTCCTCGTTAATTCTCTGATTAGCGGAGTTTTGGCTGGAGGCTTATGCGGATCAATAGGGGTTATTTGCAATAGGCTAAGGCTTACAACGATTGCTTTCTCCATGGCTCATGCGGCTTTAGCGGGCTCGGCATTGGCGTTAGCACTAAACGTGGACATGATATCGTTAGCGATGGGCTTCGCGTTTCTAACAGCAACCATACTCGGCCCTCTCGCCGATCACCTAAGAATATCCCTCGACCTAGTCTCAATGATCCTTTTCTCCCTCTACAATGCCTTAACCTTCATCTTCATAATCATGGCTCCCGGTCCTACATTCATGACCGAGAGCATAGGCCAGCTTCTCTGGGGAAGTATACTTGCAATCCGCTTCAGCTATATAGCTTATCTAACAACCGCGGCGGTCATGTGCCTAGCATTCATAATCATCTTCTGGGGTAGAATTAGCTCCCTATTATTTGATCCCAGATTGGCCGAAGCCGAGGGAGTGAACGTTAAGCTTTACAAGTATGCGATTTTAATTCTCGCAGGAGCGATAATCACTCTAGCATTGAGGATAACGGGCGGCTTCCTAGTCTTCTCTCTCCTCTATCTACCTGCTGCTGCATCCCTTCAACTCCAAAGCACTATGCAGAAAATGATTTTCTCCTCCTGGATTTTAGGATCCGCCTCAGCTTCGATGGGGCTTGGAATAAGCTTTCTCTTAGATCTCCCCGCGGGATCGTGCATCACCATCGCCGCCGTAATTCTTTTCATAAGCGCGATCATTTACTCCAAGCTGAAAGTATTCTCGCTTTATAGAGGTGGTTTACATGCGCGTTAAAAGTATCTTGGATAAGATATTGGAAGAAGCATCCATTCTACACTGCCATATCGGACCATTTCTAGCTCTAGGAGTTAAGGCGGGGCTTAGGGCTATAGAAGTTTTGGGTTACGATCCCTTCAGAATGAGAGCTAGGGTCGTGGTCCCGGCCATCACGACTCCTTACACGTGCTTCGTCGATGGAATTCAATTCATCACTGGCTGCACTCTGGGAAAATGCAATATAGAGCTTTTAGAAGGATCTGAGTTAAAGGCAGTCTTCACCCTAGATTCGAAGAAGCTTGAGCTGAAGGTTAAAGAACCTGTTTTAAAACGCTTGGAAGAGGATTCCACCGATATAGAAGATAAGGCTAGGGAGATTATGAAAACCAGCTTGCTCGAATTGTTCGAGGAACAGCTTTTCGAGTAGCTTGGATCAAAAAAATTATTTAAGGTATATTGGAGAAATTTTGATTGACGGATCCTAGTAAAAATCCTGAAGGTGGGTTAAGGAGCTTTACTTGGGGAAATGATATGCAGCGGAATTCGAGGGATGTAGGTAAGAGGCTGTTACGCTTGCTTAAGAACATCCTGATACTATACTTCGCATTAACCCTATGTAAGGCTCTCGAACCATATTTAGCTCCAATTCTGAATCTCGAACTCGGATCGCTCTTAATCAGTAGCGAACTAGTCTTCACTGGAGTCTCGCTTGTGCTCCTAATCTATTTCGGCTATTTCATTCTGCTAGATATCAGGTTTTTCCTGAACCTGGCTAGTAAGGCTATTTCGAGCTGGCTTATCGGAGAAGAAGTCAGTAGGGTGAGGGTTATCGCTTACGATGTCGCTGTGATAATAGCGCTCATCTTATTCCGTGAGCTCGCGACCCCGTTACTAAGATGCATTGAGGGAGTTGGCGCCCCCCTCGCCACGGCGGTTCAGATAATAGTCCTCGCAATAATCTTATTGATGGTATATCATCTAGCTGGGCAACTCTACCACCTGCTTAAAGACAGGATCGAGGGGATCGTTAAAAGCATAGCTGATAGGTTTTCTAGGAAAAGTCCGCGTGGAGAGGGTGGCGAGACTTGAGCGTTACTGAAGTCTTCATGCTCATATTCGCATTGATTCTGATACTCCTAGTTACGGGGAGATATCATAGAAGCGTCGCCGCGCTGATCGGCGCGCTCCTAACAATTTTATTCGGAGTAGAATATGGCATATTTCATCTTCCGCAGATATTGACGGAGCTCATCGAGCTGATAGACATGAACACCATCCTGCTAGCTATCGGAGTTATGATCTTGGCGGAAGCCGTTGCGCGGACGGGATTTTTCGAGTTCATTGGATTAAAGCTTGCAAAGCTCGTGGGCAGCAGCTTTAGGAGAATCTCCCTAGTTTTAATAATCCTAACAGCTTTCATTACGGCTTTCGTCACCACGATAACCGCGATGGTGATCATGGGCGCTTTAACGATCTCGCTGGCGAGAAGATTTGAAGCCGATCCCTCAAAAACCATAATTTACGAAGCTGTGATGACGAATGTCGGCGGATTAATGCTCATGATAAGCTCGATCCCGAACTTAATAGTCGCTTCATTTCTCGATTTAGAGTTCATAGATTTCATGGAGATAAGCCTCCCACTCGCCTTGCTAATAATTCTAGCCTCAACACTTTACCTCTATCCAGCCTTAGGCGATCAGCCGACTGCGGTTAGGGAGATCGAGATTGATCCTTGGTCCGTTATAGAGGATAAGCAGATGTTTTACAGAGCTATGCTGATATTCGCATTGGCGATAGCATTATTCATTCTTCGAGATTTTATAGGAGCACCTTTAGGGTTAATAGCCATAGGCTGCGCGATCGCTATCCTCGCTCTGGGGAGCCGTGAGCCTGAGTCTATTTTCTCGAGCATTGATTGGGGAACAATCTTCTTCCTCGCATCATTCTACGTGATTGTTGGAGGATTGGAGAAGAGCGGCGTATTGGAGTTATTGGCTAGAGGAGTTTTCTCCATCTCCACGATTTGGACAGCTGCTTTTCCAGCCGTTAATATGTGGATCTGCGCGGCCACTTCCTCGATAATCGATAATATCCCAGTAACCATGATCTTAATACCCGTGATGAAATATGTTTCTCAGCTTGCTCAGATTCCGATAAGCGTCTTGGGTTGGAGCATGATTTTCGGAGCCAACTTAGGAGGAAGCTTGACGCCGATCGGAGCTCCCTCGTGTATTATCGCCGTCGGCATACTTCGGCGTGAAGGCAGATTTGTGAGCTGGAGCGGCTGGCTTAAGCGCTGCTTGCCGTTAGTAGCAATACAACTCTTATTAGCAACCGCCTACACGTTACTATTGCTAAAGTCTTGAGCGGCGAAGTTCAGAAAAAGTATGAGGAACTCAAATCGAGAATCGAGAAAACGGTAAATCCCTATATCACGATTCAGATCCCGATCCCCGAAGACGCAAATAAACAAGACTTCCTTGAATTGGAGAAGGATCAAAGCTTCATAGAACATGTTAAGGAAGAAGCTCTAGCATGGATTGCTCGAAAGAAATCCGCCAAGAAGTAGAGTTTCTAAGCTCTCTAGGAATCTCGAGGCTTTTCTCGGCGAGAACCTAAGAGAGGGAAGCTAATAAAGGGCGTCAATTAATTAGCTAACGTAAATGAGCCGAATCGTGAGAGCTGGCGTATCATTTCCTGAAAACTTATTGAGAGAATTTGATCGAATCGTAGAAGAGCTTGGAATAAGCTCTAGGTCTCAAGCAATTCAAGAAGCAATTAGAGCGTTTATCTCGCTGAACTCTTGGAGATTACTGGAAGAAGATGTAGCTGGAGCGATCCTAGTTCATTACTCACACGATGAGCGAGGATTAGAAGAAAAGCTTACAGACGTTCAGCACGAATTCATGGACATAATACCCTCAGCTCTCCACTTACATTTGTCTAAAGAAGACTGTCTTTTGATAATAGCTGTAAGAGGCAAGGCGTCGAGGGTGAAAGACCTTCTAAGAAACTTGAGAAAGGTTGGTAGACTTAAGCAAGTGACCCACATGATTATGCCAACGTATTGAAAGTTAATAGGTAGCTGCTAGACGATTAAGTGGACGCAGAGATGTGCTACGCCGTTCCCGCGAAGGTGGTAGAGATACGAGGAGACATGGGGATAGTTGACTTCGGAAATGGCGTCAGACGAGAAATCATGCTAGGACTTGTTAACGCAAAGGTCGGTGACTATGTTCTCGTTCACGCTGGATTCGCGATCAAAGTCTTAGACGAGAAAAGCGCTTTAGAAATCTTAAAGGAGTTTGAGGAAATATTGAGGCTTGCTGAGGAGAAAGGCTAACTTAAGGCTTGAAGCATGTTTGTTATCAGCGTGGGTTGAAGTCCGAGGATTATCAATATCACCATGGAGATCACTATCGGCGCCAGCATTAAGGTGGGCTCTCGTTCCACTTTTGCAACGGCTTCCGAAGCTTCTCCGAAGAGACTTCTCTTAATAGTCCAGAGACCATACCCAGCTGTTATTATCGCGAAGATTATAGCTATCAACGTGAGTGTTAGCCTAGCAACATCAAGAGATCCAGCAAATGCTGTGTAAATCGATCCAGCGAAGACATATAGCTCTCCCCAGAATCCTAGGAGCGGTGGGAAGCCCATTAGGCTTAGGAATCCGACTAGGAACGCTATACTCATTAGAGGCATTTTTCCAGCTAATCCTCCGAGCTTAGATAGATCATCGGATCCAACCTTTCTTGAGAGTAATCCCGAGATCATGAAAAGCAAGGCTTTCGCAAAGCTGTGAGCTATGTAAATCAGGATCGCGCCCACTAGCCCCACGATCGACGCCGCTGCTATTCCGAATAACAGGTAACCCATCTGGCTTATGCTGGAGTATGCTAGCAGCCGCTTCAATCTAGTTTGAGCTAAAGCAAGATAGCCGCCGTAAACCATCGTTATCAAAGCGAGGACTGCTAAAACGATCATGAGCCCACCGTTTTCGAGCACCTTCGGGAACCCGGTGTAGAGTATTCTGAGCGCTGCATAGCCTCCTATTCCGGTCATCGTAGAGAAGATCGCTGTAATGGGCATTGGAGCCTCCGTGTAAGCATCTGGAAGCCATGAATGGAATGGAAAGATTGCCATCTTCACTAAGAAACCTAAGAGCATCAAAGAAACCGCCGCAGTTAAGACTCCACTTCCTATGCTAGTGGAAGCGGATCGAAGCTCCAAAAGATTAAGCGTTCCAGTTAGCGAAAAGATGATGGCGATTCCTGCTAGGAGTAGGAGAGCCCCAGCCTCGGTGTAAAGGAAGTATTTTAGTGCCGCGCGTCCACGTGCTTCCCCTCCCCATAACGCGATCAGAAGCCATGAACCTATCAGCATAAGCTCGAAGAAGATGAAGAATGCTGCTAAGTTTATCGCAAGAACTGTTCCAAGCATTCCAGAGACGAATAGTAGGTAGATTCCAAAGAAGCCTCCGAGACCTTCTTCACCCTTCATGAAGCTAACGGAATAAATCGAGATTACTATCGAAACAACAGCAATGGTTAACGCTATTGGGCCGCTGATCCCATCCAAAAGCAGATCTAAGCCTCCAAGAATTCCAGCCCAACTATATGATGCGAGAGCAGGTTCCCCGGCTGAAAGACTGGCTGAGCTGGCTGCTAATAGGCAGATTAGAGAATAGCCTATCGGCAGTATGGTTACCCAACCCAATTTTTCTTTAAGGCTTTTTCCTAGAGCTAGGGCTATTGGTGAGAATACTAGGGGGGCGATTATGGATTGAATCAGGAGATGGTTTACGTCCAGCATTTCATACACCTCCGAGAAGTATCCAGGCAAGTATGATTAAGGCTCCAAGCACAATTCCTATGACATAGTGATTCAATACTCCTGTGTGAACCTTGCGCACAGCGTTCGAGACTTTTCTCGCAGCAAGCGATAAAGCGTAGTTAAATCCATCGATTACTGGAATCTCGAATCCGCTTAGAAGAGCGTTCGCAAGCTTCCGTGAAGGTTCTGCGATCACCTTATAGTAAAACGCATTGATGTAGTATCTTCTGAGCAAGAGTTTCCTTAAAGCTTCCAGATATCCTTTTCCCGCGATTATCTCTTCTGGCCGCTTAGCTCCCTTTACGTAGATCATGTATGCTGGGATCGCTCCGATTGCCAATGCTATTATCGAGGCTATTGGAACCATTATTGATGGAGAACTCTCGTAAACTGCTTCATGAACTACGAAGTATTCTGCGAAGACTTTCTCGAGATCATGTTCTAGGAGCGGGGCGATTAATCCGATGATTAAGCTCGTTGCCGCTAGGATTAGGTAGGGGACCCACATCACTTTTGGAGCTTCATGAGCGTGGCGGCTTTCACCTTTTTCTGAGAAGCCATAGAAGACGAGTCCTATCATTCTGATGCTGTAGAATGCTGTTAGGATCGCGGTGATCACTCCGAGCGCGAAGACGGCATATTGACCTGCTGAAAGCGTTGCTGAGAGAACTAGATCCTTGCTCCAGAAGCCTCCGAAAGGTGGGAGACCCATGAGAGCTAGAGCTGCGAGCAGGGTGCTGTAAAACGTGATCGGCATATACTTCCTGAGCCCGCCCATGTCTCTTAGAAACCTAGATCCGCATGCATGGATTATCGATCCGGCTGCTAGGAAGAGAGCGGCTTTGAAGACTGCGTGATTCATTAAGTGGAATAGGGATCCGACGTAGCCTTGGATTATGCTCGCGGTTAAGCCGCCTGCTCCAAGCGCCATCATCATGTAACCTATCTGGCTGACCGTCGAGTATGCTAGAACTTTCTTTAGCTCGGTTGATACCACCGCTTGGCTTGCCGATATGAACGCGGTTACCGCTCCAATCCACATTACGGCGTAGAAGAAGTTCATCGTATCCGGGATGACGCTACTCCATGTGAAGGCGATTGGGAATAGCCTAGCGACGAGATATACTCCAGCCTTAACCATCGTGGCGGCGTGTATAAGGGCGCTAACCGATGAGGGGCCTGCCATCGCGTCTGGAAGCCATTCCATTAAGGGTAGCTGAGCCGACTTTCCTATAGCTCCTCCGAGGATCAGTATCAGCGCTATCGGTAGATATGTTTGAAGTTCTGGAGCTACGTTTGCTCCCGCGTTAGCTAGCTCTGCGAAGCTCACGGTCTTCGTTAAAGCGGCGATTATCAAGATTCCAGCGATCATTAACAGGTCTCCGAATCGAGTTACCATGAACGCCTTCATTCCGCAGTGGGATGGAGGATATGCTTCAGGTGGTTCCCCGACCCAGTAATGGAGCCAACCTTCCTTTGAATCTTGATACCAGTAGCCTATCAGAGCGTAGCTGCATAGCCCCACGCCCTCCCAGCCTACGAGCATGAGGATCAGGTTGTCGGCGAGCACGAGGAGGAGCATGTTAGCGATGAAGAAGTTCATGAAGAACCAGTATCTCGTAAGTCCGGGATCTCCATGCATGTAACCTATTGAATAGAGCATTATCAGGAAGCTCACGACTGCGACTATGTTTGCCATTATTATGCTAAGCGGATCTAGGAGTAGACCTGCATGGATCTCGCTCAGCATCGGCGCATTCGGCACAATCACCCATGAGAAACCTGTTACGAGAGGCCATTCAACTCCGCTGAATAATAGTGGGAGCAACGTAAACGTCATGACCATTGCTAGGAGTGAGAAGAAGACCGCGCCATAGTCTCTCACCTTTTCACCCAATTTCGCCAGCAACGGAGTTAGCAGAGCACCTATCAGGGGGAGTAGCCAGCTAGCCCAAGCACAGATTTCCCAGCTCATCCTAAGACCACCTCCAAAGCTTCATGAATGAAGCCTAAGACAGGTCCCAACATTATCGTGATCAAGATGCAAGTGACTGCGAGAACGACAAGCGGTAAAAGCATTAAGGCCGGGGCTTCCTTAATTTCAGAGTTACTTGAAAATTTCTTGAACGCTATTCTTTGGAGGAGCCATAGATAATATCCCGCAGCAATCACGCTATTGAGTATGAAGATCGCTGTCGCCAGAACCATGAATCCATCGGATGGAATTCCGAGGCCAGCTGAGATTATGAAGAGCTTGCTCCAGAATCCGCTTAGAGGTGGGACTCCTGCTAGATTCAGTAAACCCATTCCGAGGGAAGCCGTAGTTACAGGCATTCTCGCACCGATTCCTTCAAGCTTGCTCAGCTCCCTAGTCTCGGCTCTAACGATATAGCATCCTGCACAGAGGAATGAGAGGCCTTTCCCTAACGCGTGGTTTAAGATATGTAGGAGGGCTCCGGTTAAGGCTAAGGAAGCTACGGCAACTTGATCAGGATAGTGGTTAAGCACGTATGCCGCGAACCCCATCCCCGTGATTATGTAACCTATATTCGCGATGCTCGAGTAAGCTAGGAATCTCTTGATATCGCCCTGCATTATAACCACGATATTCGCGAAAGTCATAGTCAAGACTCCGAGCACTATTAAGGCTCCACCGAAGCCATAGATCGCTGGAGTAAAGACCTTGAATAATCCCCATAGCATAGCATAGACTCCGGTCTTGATCACTATTCCTGAAAGAACCGCGCTTATCGGGGTTGGAGCGGCTGGGTGAGCATCCGGAAGCCATGAATGGAATGGGACTATCGCCGCGGTTACTCCAAATCCTATCATGATCAAGCCCATGGATAGGTAAGCTGCTAGACCTGCTCTAGAGGCAACAGCTGCATGGAGAATATCGAACCTCAGGGAGCCAGTTAATCCGTAGAGCAATCCGATTCCGAGCAGGGCCATTAACGATCCTATTGTGCTCATGATGAGATACTTGAATCCAGCTTCAACCGCTTCCCAAGACCATTTTCTAAAGGAGACGAGAGAGTATGAGGAAATTGCCATCAGTTCCCAGAAGACGTATAAGGTGAAGAAGTCATTCGCGAGAGTTACACCAACCATTCCAGCGACAAGTGTTAGGAGAAGCGAATAATAGCGGTCAAGTCCCGTTTCCCGCTCAAGCTCCATATACTTCATCGAGTATATTGCGGCCGCCAACCCTATTCCGCAGAAGATCATTGAAAGATACAAGCTTAGGGTATCCAGCTTTAGCGAGGCTGTAATGGCTGCTTCCCCTCCGAATAAAGTGTATTCGGTTACCTTGATGCCCGCTGCTACTTCGCTCCCAATGAAAATGAGAGCTACTGCTAGAATTATGCTTGCAAAGAGACCTCGCCATTTCGCCGCTCCAAGCTTTTCGAAGATTTGATCTATGAAGACTGAAGCTACTGCTCCTCCGAGCAGGATGAAGAGCGGTATGAACGGGTTCATCTTCCTTTCTCACCACCTAAGCTTCCTAAGCTTTCTAACATCGAACGTTCCATAATGCCTGTAGATGTTAATCGCGATTGAAAGTCCTAAAGCTGCCACAGCTGCTCCAATCGCCATTGAGATCGCGACCATGCTTTGAGCGAGCGCATCAACGGTCACCGCGCCCTCAATGGTCCTTAAGCCCATGGTGATGATCGTTAAGTTCACGCCTATGGTCAGAAGCTCCAGCCCGATGATTATTCTAACTAGATTTCTTTTAGATGCTATCGCGTAGAGACCTAGAAGGATTAGGAGGAGCGATGCTCCGAAGTAGAGCTCATAGAGGTTCATTTCTCACTCACCTCCTTCTTGGGCTCTTCCCTCCTAAATTGAGCGGAGATCGCAACTGCAGCTGCAAGTATTACGAATGCTTGGATGAGTAGATCTAAGCCCCTATTCACCCAAAGGAAATGCGGCTTCTCCTCAATGCTTACGAGCTTTAAGCCTGGAGCTCTGATACTTTCAATTATCTTCGGAGACCATGCTAGGAGCATTCCAGCCATGAGAAGTATGAGAACGATAGCAACTACTCTCGTCGCATCCATCTCTCTAATCACCTCTCTCTTCTCCAGCGTGGATTGTTGCCAGGAGCAAGATCGTCACAGCTCCAGCATAAATCAGCAATTGGAAGACTGCAAGATAGAGAGCTCCGAGAGAGTAGAGTATCGCTGCTAGGAAAACGTTAACAAGCGTGAATGAGAGAATAGCTTTCAACATGTCTTTCAATTCTATCGCCAGCACAGCGAACGCCAACGTCAAGGCCACGAGAACGATATGCAGAGTCAACATCTTCATCTCACCACCAGATCTTCTTTCTTGAGAGTTATATTCTCAAAGACGTTCGTCAGCTTTATAGCCTTCGTCGGGCAAACTTCAGCACATTGACCGCAGTAAATGCATCGATAGATCAGGAAGACTGGCCGCTTCCCCTTCTCATCCTCGATCACTTCTATCGCCTTCGCTGGGCAAACTCTTGAACATAATTGACAGCCTATGCACTTTTCCCGATTGAAGCTGATTCTCCCCCTGAATCCCTCTGGAAGATGCACTTTCTCAACTTCTCGATAGGGATACAGTATTGTAGCCCTCTTCTTGAAGAGATTTTTCAAAGCCTCTACTATGAAGTATCCCGGGATCCTCATGTTAGGCAGCCACCTCCGCTAGTATGAACAAGATTATTGCAAACGGCATGAGCCACTTCCATGAAAACGAGATCATTTGATCTATCCTAAGCCTCGCGAAAATAGTCCTCACAATCGTGAATATCAGCAACATCACGATGGACTTGATGAGGAAGTAAATCGTATAGAGAACCGGCTCCAGTCCAGGCACTACGGGTCCAGCCGGACCTCCCAAGAACACCGCCGCACCTAGCCCTGATAACAGGAATAGTTCTAGATCTTTTGAAAGCCTGAAGAGCGCCAGCCTTCTTCCGGTGTATTCGACTTCCCATCCGGCCACGATTTCCTGCTCGGCTTCAGGTATATCGAATGGTATTCGCTCCATCTCGGCTTGTGAAGCTATGATGAATATCGCGAATCCGATTATCTGCGGGCCGAATATGAACCAGAGGCCGCGTTTAAGCTGAGCTTCAACGATTCCGGAGATGCTTAATGACCCGGCTGCGATCGCCGCGCTCAATAGAGCTAGCGTTAAGGGTATTTCATAGCCTATGAGCTGGAGAGCTGCTCTAGTAGCTCCAATCGATGCGAATCTATTGTTTGATCCCTCACCAGCGAGATAAACCATTATCGTATATATTGAAAGCAGAGCTATTAGCACTATTAAATCTCCCTCAAATGATATTATTCCGGAAAGCCCTGAAATAGGTAGGAACATGCAGCCTAGGAGGATCAGGGTAGGAGCTAGAAGTGGAGTAAGAGTGAAGAGGAACTTATCCGCTGCCGCTGGAACGATATCCTCCTTCGATAGGAGCTTGATCAAATCTGCTGCTGGCTGAAGTATTCCAAATGGGCCTGCTAGATGTGGCCCAACTCGATTCTGAAGTCTTGCATAGAATTTTCTGTCAATCCATTCGTAGATTAATGAAATTGTTAGGATGAATACGGCGCCGGGGAATAGTAGCAAGGCTAAGATTGTGTTCAACATTTTCTAACCCCCTTTTCACGAGCATACCTCTCAAGATCTGTGAGCGTAGTTATTTTGCGAGCCTTTTTCACTTCATCCGTAATTATTACTCTCGCTGTGCAACATATGCATGGATCAATCCCTCCAAGAATCGCTGGAACGTCTGCGATGTATACTTGATAATCACCCTTGCTTTTCAGCATCACTATAACTGATAGGAGGTTTGCTAGCGTCGGGGTTCGCACCTTGTATCGATATGGGGTTGTTCCGCCTTTCGATATCGAGTAGTGGACTAGCTCTCCTCTAGGCGCCTCTACTCTGGCAAGCGACTCGCCTTCAGGAGCCTTGAACAAGGGTGGGATCTTGATTCTATAATCTCCTGATGGAAGATGGTCGAGCGCATAGGTGATCATGTTTATCGACTCATATACTTCGCCGATTCTGACCTTGACTCTTCCGTAGCAGTCGCAGCTATCATGTGTCACTACATTGAATGGTATCTCATCGTGACCGCTGTAGGGATCATCATACCGCACATCATGCTTTAGACCAGAAGCTCTTAGATGCGGACCCACAGCTCCAAGCTTGACCGCATCATCCGGCTTCAGTATCCCGACTCCCTGAGTCCTAGCTAGGATTGTGGGTTCATTGTCTATGACTTTCTCGTAATACTTCACTCGCTCCTTCAAGTATTCTAACGCTTTTCTGAGCTTCGACGCGACCTCCGACGTGATATCCCTCCTCACTCCGCCTATCGTGTTATACGCTGTCGTTACGCGGTTTCCGGTGATGAGTTCGAGCATATCCATGACGCGTTCTCGATCTCTCCAGAAATACATGAACAAGGTTTCGAAGCCTAGGGTGTGGAAGTAGTGGCCTAGCCAAAGCAGGTGACTGTGAATCCTGCTAAGCTCTTCGACGATTACCCTGAGATACTTTGCTCTTGGAGGAGCTTCTTTTCCGAGAAGTTG
>Ga0190363_1001036_pt1 | contig 16659 bp, 15 predicted proteins | sample 48721867_MG_FD_161272 | JGI IMG/M metagenome (GOLD analysis project Ga0190363, IMG submission 161272) | Hydrothermal vent microbial mat bacterial communities from Southern Trench, Guaymas Basin, Mexico - 4872-18-6-7_MG | ecosystem: Environmental > Aquatic > Marine > Hydrothermal vents >... | reverse complement strand
GTCTTTGGAATTATCTCTATTGATTCTGCGAATGCTTCTATGGCTAGTTGCTCCCTTCCACCTACTGTTGTTGCGTAATCGCGTAGATGCTTGGCTATTTCAGCTTCAACTGCTCCTCCTCCGGCCACAATTTTGTTGTTTTCTATCACGTCTGAAACCACTGAAAGTGCGTCATGCATTGCCCTTTCGGCTTCGTCAACCATTCTTTCTAGGCCGGCCCTTATCAGGATGGCCACCGAACGTGGATTCTTGCATTTTTCAACGAATATCATTTTGTCGTCGCCCACCTTTTTTTCCTCGACCAGTCCAGCCGTTCCGAGGTCTTCGGTCTTCAAGTCGTCTAGGTTTGTTACTATTCTTCCGCCAGTCGCCCTTGCAAGCTTCTCCATATCTGACTGCTTAACTCTTCTGGCGGCCAATATGCCCTCCTTGGCTAGGAAGTGCTGAGCCATATCGTCTATTCCCTTCTGGCAGAAAACCACGTTTGCGCCTATAGCCTTAATTTTTTCAACCATCTCCTTCAGCATTCTGGTTTCTTGGTCTAGGAAAGCTTTCATCTGGGTTGGGTCGCGTATTCTAATTTCAGCGTTGAATTCTGTCTTTTCAACTTCCAGCGGACAGTTAAGAAGGGCTATTTTAGCATCGGCAATTCTTTTTGGCATGCCCGGATGGACTACTTCCTTATCAATTATTATTCCATTAACAAGCTGCGTATCAAAGATGCTTTTTCCTTCCTTCTTTATGATTTGGATGTTATCTATGTCGGCTACCCTCTTTCCGCCGCGCTCTTCAACTATCTGCTTTACTGCATCAATTGCAATTTCCGCTAGATGCTCCCTTGCGGCGCCTACAGCCTTACTCGCCATGGACGTTAAGGCTATCTTCTTTAGGGTTTTTCTGTCTTCCAAGTCGACTTCCACGCCTATTTTGTTTAAAACTTCGACTGCTTTCTGAACGGCCTTTCTATAGCCGCTCACAATAACTGTTGGGTGAATATTCTGGTCTAGCAGCTCCTCGGCTCGTTTAAGGAGTTCGCCTGCTAGGACTACAGCCGTTGTTGTTCCATCGCCAACCATATCATCCTGGGTTTTTGCAACCTCAACCATCATTTTTGCGGCTGGATGTTCAACTTCGATTTCGTCGAGTATGGTTGCTCCGTCATTGGTTATCGTTATGTCGCCTAGGCTGTCAATTAGCATCTTATCCATTCCACGTGGCCCAAGAGTAGAACGCAGCACCTCAGCAATTATTCTGGCAGCCATAATGTTGTTTCTCTGAGCCTCTCTACCTCTCCTCCTAGAAGTTCCTTCCTTAAGTATGAGTACGGGCTGACCCCCCGAAGTTGCTAAATAAGCCATTCTTCTCCCTCCAGATAATAGAACTTAATTCCTCACTTCACCTACAAGCAAAATCAACCAAGATATAAAGGTTACGCGAATAATATATCAAAAATAAATGAGAGAAATTATTCTGTTTCAAGTTTGTAAATCACTTTAAGTCCTTTCAAGGTTTCATGAACTTTATTTGCAAGCTTCAGTATTTCCATAAGCTCAGCTTTCCTTTTCCAATCATAGACATGGTCGTGGTATCCTTTAAGGGGCTCAAATCCGAGGGAGCGTAGCCGTTGAACAACTTCCATTGGACTTCCGCCTTCACTGTAGAACCATATGGTTAGATAGGTTTTCATCCAGAATCCTCCAAATGTTTTGCAACAAAGGAGAATAAGAATAATTTATCCTTTATGCCTAAAATTTTGAAAATAATCTAGGTTTATATTTCGAGTTTTGATATATAGTAAGTCGAGAAATAGTATATTAAATATTGCGATACAATAAATATTTCAAGCAAACATCATCAATCTAGGGAGCGTTGAAATGGTCAGAAAGGGAGTGGCCGTATGGATCTTCAGCACCCTAAGCTTTATAACAGCAATACATGCTTTCGAAGCCACGCTGTGGCTATTCCTTAATAGGGAACCAATACTGATAAGAAAATATCCGATAATAAACGAATTTAACATCGATCCATATCTCTATTTCTTTTCAAGTGCATTTTTAACATTCATACTCTGGGGAGTAACATGCATAATAGCCTTAGAAAATCCAATAGAAAGATTTCTAAATCATATACTCTCAGACGCGAAGAGACAGACTGAGCTGGAGTCAGAATTTGTAGATGAAAACAAGACGATACTAGATATGATAAGTGAAACTATAACCGAAAATAATAGGCTGTTAGCCCAAATAAGAGACCTAACCTACAACGTAAGAGCGGAATTATCTGCCATAAGGCCGCTAACGGAAGGAATTGAAAAAATAAATTCAGAAATGGAGAAGCTAAAGAGGGAAGTTAGGAAAATTAAAATTGAAATTAAAAAGTCCGACGTGTGTCCAACATGCGGCAAAGGCGTACTTCCAGACTTTAATATATGCCCGTACTGTGGCGAAAATCTAAAGCTTATTCCTCAGAAGATAATAAAGGCCTACAAGTAGCTATTTGGAAATTTTTCTATGGGGTTCATGTCCTTCTTTAAGGCCAATAGTGGCCAGCATACTTAAGGCGGCTAAATTCTGTGCAAGGCCAACGGCAGCCATTATTTCAGCAAGTTCATCGGCACTCTTGACCCTCAAAATCTTTCTTAAGGCGAATTCCGCCTTCCGAAGCTTCCTTATCTCCCCGCCTACAATTCCGCATGGAATAAGTAATTCAAGCTCACCAATTAGATAGTCACCCTCGCTACGCCATTTGCTCAATGGCTTATAGCCCCCATTCCTCATGGCAAATACATGATTTGCACTTTCTATTGCTCTCCAATCCTGGCCAGTGGCTAGTGCCACAGCGTCCACGCCATTCATTATGCCCTTATTGTGGGTTGCCGCCCTATAGACATCGTTTTCAGCCCATCTGCTAAGCCACACTATTCCATCCCTAACTTCTTCGCCAGTCCACAATTTTCCGCTGACACTTTTTCTGGCTAAATCTTTAACGTAGATTCTGGCCTCGGCCTTAACGTGTCTTCCGGAATAGTTTGATATTATGCAAGCGTTATACGGAATACTAGTAAATTTAGAGATTTCCTTTGCAACCGATTCGGCCATTTGGCTTGCAACAGCCGCGCCCATGGCATCGCCTGGATTGATGTAGATGTCGACTATTAGCATTCTCTCTCCATTGGCCATATAATGCCTCGTTTTTATGTCATATGCCCTAGAATGCCTATGGCCTTCATTCGCCTTCTCTATTAGATGCTTTTTATTTTCTAGGATTTTCCTCTCCGCTTCTTGCGGATTTTCCACTCTTATTAATTGTATCTGTCCAATTGCTTTGCTGTATTTGCTGTTTTCGACTACTAAGGATTTTATGCCTCCATTTTTATAGCATAATTTTGCTCCATAGCATGCTCCGGCCACTACGGATGCTTCTTCAACAACCATTGGGATGAAGTAGTCTGTTCCGTTAATTTTGAAGTAATTTGCTATTCTCAGCGGCAATTCATAATTGCTTATTGGATTTTCTCCAATAGCCTCTAATTCATTAAAGCCTAAAGTGCACAATTTTTTAAGAATTAAAGTTTCCTCTTCACTTAAGCCTAGAAATTCCCTTAAAACCGCTACTCTCTCATCTATTGAAAGCTTGAAAAAGTTTGGAACAGCCGACGACTTCATGTCTCTCCCCTCATAACTTGTAAGTTAATGAATTTAATGTTTAAGCTGGAACCAGCAGATAAACAAGAAAGGTCAGAATCATGGATAGAATCAGCGAAGGAACAAGGTACTTGTAGAGTTTGCTTAATGAAGATTTAAAATATTCAACTGTGAAGGCTAGGCAAAGGTGAGTGGGAGCACCCAAATACCCCAGAAACGCAGACATGTAAAGAAGACTTGTGGATTTGGCTGTAAAATCTAGGATTTCAGAAAGTATGGGAACGCTTACGGCTATTCCTCCAGAAGGAGAACCCATTAGAAAAGCCAAAACTAGAGGAAGAAAAATCAGAATGATTGTTTCATCAAAATTGCCATGAATTAGGGTGCCACTTATAATTTCCGATAAGCCTGAAGATTTTATGGCATTCCTAAAGAAGAAGGCGCCAAAAGCAGCCAAAGTAATCTCATAAACAGACCAGTTTCTGAAAACCTTAGCTAAAATGTTGACTTTCGGTTTAGAAATGAGAATGAAGAAGAGTACACCTGCAAAAGCTGAAATTGCAACATTAACACCAAAGGCAGCAACCAATAACATGATGAAAAGTATGGGTGAGAAGGAAAAGAGGAACCTGATCAAGTAGCTTCCTTCACTCATAGACCTAGAAGATTCGTCTCCCCCGTTTCTTACCGGCTTTACCTTCCATAATCCAATAAAGTATCCTATGATTATCATGCCTATGACAACTGGTATCTGCCTATAAATAATTGAAAACATGGGAGTCTGAGTTAGCATCGCTGTTAATATCAGAAGTGAGCTTATCGGATAGATCGGGAAGATTGTATGTCTAAACCAAAAGTTAATATAAGCCCTCTTTACGCGGTCTAACTTCAGCTTTTTTGCCTCTTCATCAACCATAGGAGCGGACATTAAGGCTCCGCCAGCGACAGGCATTAGTCCGATGATGGCGGGGATGAGCCCCAATATTACTTTTGAATTCCTAATTAACCCGCCTATGCTTTCGGTTAAAACATCTATCAGTCCTGTCTCCTTGTAGATCTGGCTCAGCAGCATTATTGCGAAAGATGCAAAAGTTACTGTTAGAGCATTATAATCTTCCAGAGTCTCTAAAAGCGTTTTAAGGGTTTGAGTCGGGCCTATTGTGAGTAGACCTAGAAGAAGAGCAGCTACGCTTAGTGAAATTCCTAATCCAATGCGCTTATAGAGTAGACCCGCAAACACTGCTAGAGCTATTATAAAAGCTACTAGAGGATTAATCAATTCCACGTGACTTCACTCCTATGCAAGGAATTTTGAAGTCTAAAATGTGCAGATAATAATTTAACTTTATTTGCTAATTTGCCTAAAAGTATAGGCTGGCTATAAACATGGCAACGTGATAGAATGGCCAAAATCGAAACCTTAACACGTCCTCAACTTGAAACAGCATATGAAAAATTGAAAGAGGCCATTGAAAAGAGGAAAACCGTACTCTTAATTGGAACGTGCCATGTTGATTATAGGGGGAGGGCAAGCTCAAAGCTTGAATCCGGGGAAAGAATCGCCATAGTTAAGGAAGATGGGGCTCTTCTTGTGCACAGACCAAAGGGATATGAGCCAGTAAACTGGATGCCTGGGGGAAACACGAAATTTCACATAGGAATTGAAAAGATAGAAAATGGAAATAAAATTCTGATTTTAAAGGCTGTCCGTTCAAAGCCAACTGAATCAGTTGCAGTCTACTTTGAAACCATAGAACTATTGGTAGTATCTGAACTTGTTGACTCTGGAAAGTTTAGTCTTTATGCAAGCGAGCATGACATGCAGAAGGCTATACTCATGGAGCCGTCAATTCTAGAGGAAGGTTTCAAGCCGATAAGCTTCGAAAAGAAGGTTGAACCCGGCTTTGTAGATGTTTACGGAATAGATTCTGAGGGAAGACTAGTTGTGGTGGAAATAAAGCGTAGAACAGCTGGAAGAGAGGCGGTACTTCAGCTGGCAAAATATATAGATTCAATAAAGCAAAAGGTTAGCCGGGAAATAAGGGGAATACTTGTAGCTCCAAGATTAGCCAAAGGAACCCAAAGGCTTCTTGACACGTTAGGATTAGACTTTAAAGCTTTAGATCCTAAGAAGTGCGCAGAAATTCTATCCAAACCAAAAGTTAGGGGTCTTGAAGAGTTTCTATGAAAGCCGCAATTAAATCTAAATAGGTAGAGCATAAGATTGAGTATGCGAGCTGAAGAAAATGCCGAAAATTTTCATAAGTCAAAAGGAGTTTGAAGAGCGAATAGACAAGGTAAGAAGAGAACTTGCAAAAAGAAAGCTTACCGCACTCTATTTGACCAGTCCAGCCAGCATCTTCTACTTAACAGGCTTCTCCTACATCATAACAGAACGACCGGCAGCGCTAGTGATTCCATTAAAGGGAAAAATAACCTTCATGGGGCCGCTGCTGGAAAAAGATCACGTTCCCCTTAAAACCAAAATAATTGAGGAAGTTAAGACCTACCCGGAATATCCAGGCGAAAAACATCCAATAGAATATTTCGCAGAATTTCTGAAAGAAATGAAACTTCATAACAAGAAGGTTGGAACCGATAATCTGGCTGGAGCCACTGGGAGATGGGGGTACGAAGGGCCACCTATAACCGAGAAGCTTCCAAGACTGAAGTTTATCCTAGCGAAGGATATTGTTGCAAATATGCGCATGATAAAGTCTGAGGAGGAAATAGCGCTTCTTCGGGAAAGCGCGAAATGGGCGAATTTAGCGCATACACTTCTTCAGGAGTATACAGCGCCTGGTATGTGGGATGTAGAAGTTTCCATAACAGCCAGTTATGAGGCTTCATTAATGATGCGGAAGGCACTCGGCCCCGACTATATGCCTGTCTGGTGGGAGCGCTTTCCAGCATCGGCTGGGTTCAGAGGGCAGGTTGGTCCAATGTCGGCTATTCCACATGCAATAGCGACAAATAGAAATATACGAGAGGAAGATGTGCTGGTTACAGGCGCCGGCGCAGATGTAGGCGGATACAGTGCAGAGCTCGAAAGAACTATGATAGTTGGAAAACCAAACAACAAACAGAAGAAATACTTTGAAATAATGCGTAAAGCCCAAGAAGCAGCCTTTAAGTCGTTTAAGCCTGGAGCAAAATGCTCAGACATCGACAAAGCTGCTAGAAAGGTGTTTTTGAAGGCCGGATGCGAACAATATGTATTGCATCATACTGGTCATGGCTTGGGAATAGAGGATCATGAACCTCCATGGCTTGACATAGGTGATAAAACAGTTTTAAAGCCGGGAATGGTTTTCAGCTGTGAACCAGGTATATACATTCCAGGCTTTGCCGGCTTCCGCCATTCAGATACAGTGGTGATAACCGAAGATGGGGTCGAAATAATCACATATTATCCAAGAGACCTAGAATCCTTGACCATAACCTAGCTTAGCGATATTTCCTCTTTTTCCTTTCTTGAGATTAGGAAGATTCCGAGCGTGCATATCACCGCGGTAATCAAGATGATGATCAGCGCTATGTTGATGTACCAGCCCGAAATTCCGGGCAGTTTCCCGTCAAAATAGGGTTTATATTGCTCTTGTGCTGGAAAAGTTGAAAGTACTGCGGCTGCCAAGCCCCTAGCCAATACAACCCACATTATGGTTCTCTCAGCCCTTATCTCGCTCTTCACGGTAGCTGCAGTTACGGCGAGATATCTCACAAGCAGTAGAAGCAATGAGATTATTACTCCGTAAAAGACAAGAACATTCCAACTGGTTGCGCCTCCATTTGGATTGGGGAGCGTAGCTATTAGTCCCAGAAACACAAAGAAGAATGACCGTATGAGGAAAGCTATTTCGGCTTCAAACCTTTTCAGTCCTTCATCAACAGTTATGAGGCTTGGTCTTTCACGTTTGAGTATGCGGTTTATTTCCCTTTCATTCCCCAATACTATGCCGAAGAGGAGGCATGTTAGGGCTCCGCTTCCGCCGAGGTATTCTGAAAAGGCATAGGAGAACAGAAGAATTCCTACCGTGAGCATATATGCATATGGAAGTTTAATTGCCTTTCTTAAAACTGCAAGCCAAGCTACACCGAAAAGAACCCCCAGGACTGCTCCAACCGAGAACCGACTGGCTATCATCCTTCCAACATCCACGTATCCAGTATGGTTTCCTCCGGCTATCATGCCCAAAATAGCCAACGATACAACTATGCATAGAACATCAGTCATAGCCGACTCCAAGCTCAAAATAATCGATGTTTTCTCGCTTACCTTAATCCTCTGCGCCAATGAAATAACTGCTATTGAGCTGCTCCCACCATTTATGGTTCCGAAAAGCAATGCGTAAAGTGGCGGGAGTTTGGCAATATAAATCATCAAAAGAGTGATGGTAAGTGCACTTAACGTAAATCCCAAAGTAGCCAACAATACCGCTCTTGGGCTCTCCGAAAATATTTGGTAAATGTTCATCTTTATTCCGCCGTCAAATAGGATGAAGATTATAGCTAGCGCAGCTAGGTATGGCGCTAAACCCATTAGGGAACCCACATCGAAGCTGGGGTCAATAAGCCTCATTATTGGGCCTAAAATCATTCCCAGAATTATCAGTAGTAGCATGTCGGGGAATCCTGTCTTTTCAAAAATATAGTTGCAGATGAAGCCTACGATTATTATTGTGCTTGCCATTACGATGGCGAGGACTTCTTCCATTTTTATGCCTAACCCTAACTGGAAAACCTTAATCACTTAAAGGTTTTTTGCTTCAAAAATAAAGAGTTTCACTTTATAGGGAAATCTGTAAGCTTCTTTTGGAATATTTCATCTTGAATAAGTTTACTTTTACGAATCCAGTATCGAGTTGGAATGTCAAACTTGCCCGCAATATAGCGTAAAGCCTCATCTAAACTGCTAAATCTAACTGGAGGATTTCTAAGAGCGTTTCTAACGTTTTCTCGAACCTGCCAAACCCCAACGGGCATTATATAGCCGGGATGGGCCTCACGTAGAACAATAACTTTTGCCTGACGCCTTTCTCTTATTAAGTGCTCGCAGACAGCCAATCTAGCCGCGTAGTAGCATCCCCCAATCTGCGCATAGGTTGTTCTCCCCTGATAGCCCTCCCAGTCGGAAAACATGAGTATGCTTGAGCCTTCCGGATTCCAAACCGTGCCTGGATACCACGCTTCTATTGCTTCATAGCTCCAAGCGTCCGGAATCATCAAAACTATAAATCGATTATCCAGATAGTTTGACTCGTAAACCAGAAATTCGCCTATCTGCTGAAAATCTTTAACTTTCTCAATTAGTTCCTTTGATATTATGCTGTCCACAGCCGTTATGCTCCATCTGGTCGGAACCAACCTACGCTGCTTCTTAATTCCAAATGCACCGACACTGAATGCTCTCTGAATCTGCGTTACGAATGTTCCCTTCTCATATAGCTCGATTACGGCGTCGGCAGCCCTTAAATCGGTATCATAGTAGGCTTTCTCAACAAACTTGTCCCATTTGGCTGTTCCAACCCTCAAACTCTTTATTGGAGCAGAAGGTCCGAAAGGTTGAACATCATCGTCGAGCAATATGAAGCCCTTAGGCTTCTTCTTAAGTTCAAGCTCAACATCAACTGGTTTAGCTGCTAAGGCTAATTCTTGGGTTTTCTCAATTATTTTTCCGGCCTTTTCAAACTTTTTTACATGAACTCTATGCTTCCCACGGATAAGCATGGAGCGGAAATGAACAATTTCGTCGATTGGCTTGCCAAACCAGAGTTCCGGAATATCAAACATACTTGTGTCTTCGCGTATGGGTGGGACCAGAGGCCCTGCATAGACGTATGGGTAGCCTATTCTTCCAATAAATACGCTTGGTGGAGAAGCTCCTTCTATTTCTGTATTCCTAACTAATGGAGCTGTTTTTATTAGCGAGTTTACTCTAACAATTATTGGGCATCGTTTTTTCCCGCATAGAAATTTTGAGCCTTTACAGACGGCGCAAATCCCCTTCTTAGAGCTATGTGCAACTAGATAATCTGGGTCATAATTTATGTCGGCGATGAGCCGAGAATCCTTAAGGATGTCAAGTACCCATGGATTCCGCTTTTTCGCGTAACCCTTCTTTGACTTTATGATCTTCAACTTTTTCGGACGCAGCTTCATTCACATGGTAAATTTTGTTTTTATCGTAAATAAGTTTAAGTTCTAACTAGAAAAATATCTAAAGAAAGAGGCAAGCTTAAAGAAATACTTTATGAAGCTACTTCAACTAATACTGGAATAGCTCTAACCTTAATAGCCAACACCCTTGGAATAAAAACCAGACTTTTCATCCCCAAAACCATACAAAAAGCAAGCGACATCTACCTACAAATTTTGGGCGCCGAAGTTGTTAGACTTCCAGTAGGATTAACTGTCGAAGCAATAAGCCGCGTTGACTCAGAAGCGAAAAGGAATAATGCCATGCACCTCAACCAATTTGAAAACGACGCGAATTTTAAAATTCATTTAAAGTACACCGCTAGAGAAATAGATGAGCAATTGAAATCTGTAAATTTAACGCCTACATGCATAATCGGCGGACTAGGAACCTCAGGGCACATGAGCGCTATAGAGGGGTGCATAAAAATTGCAAGAAGGGAGGGCCTACTAATAGGATTAAGCTCAGGTGCAGTGGTTCATGCATTTGAAAAGATAGCGGAGAAAAAGGGCGTATATGTCTTGGCCTTTCCAGATACTGGCTATAAATATGCAGAACAATTTGAAAGATACTTGCGAAGTGAGTAATACTTAATTTGTTAGTCTATACCCTTAAAGTTTTATCGGCTTATGAGCTGAAGGATTATTGAATGGGAAAAGTGATAAATGATGGAACTTGGAAGGAATGTTTGGCCTTATGTTCTTCCATTCCCGGTAGATGTTGGGCAGCGTAGGCTTGTCTGGAAAATTCTCCAATCTAAGGTTGGAATGGGAATTTTGGCTAGGCTGAATGTAGAGAAGCCAACATACCAAAAAGAACTTATCAGAAAGCTTCCCTACTCAAACAAGTCGATTATCGAATATCTGAAACTGATGGTTTCAGCTGGAATAGTTGAGCACGGAATGGAAAGAGTTAGGGCTAAAGGGAAAAATGTTTGGGTTAAATGGTATAAACCAACAAAATTTGGGAAATGGCTAATACTATTCCTAAAATCCCCCCAGGAAATATCGGAGGAAACAGTTAAGGAAACAGTCGAGGAGCTTTTTCAAATATACTCAGCAAACATAGTTGAATTCTGCCAAAAATATAATCTAGACATAGAATACTTCCATCAAGTTCTAGACGAAAAATTCCTAGAAGAATGGCAGATGGAGACCCCCCGAATCAAACCAGAAGTAGTAGTTTTTGGAAGCGCCGCCATCGACCTTTACGGCTCAACAGAAAAGCTTCCAGAATACGACGAAACAGCCTACATCGAAATTTCCAACGTATATCCGGGCGGAATGGGAGCAAACGTTGCCGTAGCACTCTCACGCCTGAAAGTTCCAGTAGCATTCATAGGAAAAATTGGAAGCGATTCAGCTGGAAGACTATTGCTTGAAAATCTTAGAAGAAACAGAATAAATCTTTCCAATTTAATAATTGAGAGAGGCAAGTCATCTCTTCAAACGCTGATTCTGTTTGGTCCTAAAGGCGAAAGGCTAATTCTGGCTATTGGTTTGCCAAATCCAGCAATTTCAATTTCATCTCCGGACGAAATAGACTGGAGACTGTTGAAGCCTTCTAAAATAGTTTATATTGGAGAAGTCTTTGTTGAAGTAGCCTCAACCATAGCAGATTTTGCTAAAAACTTGGGAAAAACTGTTATTTATAGGCCGGGCACGCCTTACTTGAAGATTGGAATAGAGAAGATTAAAGATGTCCTCGAACACGTTAACATATTTATTTTGAATGAAACTGGCTGGATCGAATTGAAAAGAAATTCGAAGGAAAAGCTCTCCAATACAGCTGACTTGCAAAAGTATGGGCCTGAAACAATAATTTTGACAAGGGGCGATCAAGGATGCGAAACATGGACAGATAAGGAACACAAATCTTACTCAATTCCAAAAAGCTTAACTAAAAAATTTAAGGTCGTAGATCCAACAGGCGCTGGAGACAGCTTTTCAGCCGCCCTAATCAAGAAGCTCCTTGAAAGAAGCAGCCTTGAAGAGGCAGTTCGGTTCGCTCAGATAGCCGCATATATCACCTGTTCTAGGCTTGGTGCCTCTTCGGCGTTCCCAACGCTAGAGGAAATAATGGAAATTTATGGTTAGTCAACTATTTTCTTTCCATAGCCACAGCAATAGCCAATATTCCTATAACCAATAGCATAACAGCCACTGTGTAAAGCATGGTCATAAGGCCTCTAAGGCTTAAAATCGATGAAAAACCAACAATAGTTAAGAGAAGCCCCCATGCAAAGGTGCTTAGGGCTCCACGCTCATACTTTGAGGGATTTCTATGTCTGAAACCAGCCAGAATCATCATCCAGCATCCAAAAAGCGCTATTATAAACAATATTATCTCCCAAGGCGAAAGCAAAATATTCGCTGAGTAGACTAAAACGGAAATTGACGTTATTATTAGAAGAACTCCAAGCGATATCAATCCCATATTCGCCATAAACATCCCTTACTCTAGTTTTGCCCCGCATTCTGGACAATATTTGGCTGTTGCCGGAACCTTTGCTCCACATTTTGGACATTTCTTTGTTTCTGCTGGAGCTTCAGGAAGCTTTGTTCCGCATTGTGGGCAGTATTTGGCTGTTGCCGGTATATGCGCGCCGCATTTTGGGCATATGAGTAACGGTGCAGCTGGAGCCTGAACTGGACCGGTAGGAGTCATTATCTGGGGTATTAGAACCATTCCTGCGCCTAGGGCTGCCCCCGGAGATTTTCCAAGCTCTTCAGCCGCCTTCTTAACTGTTTCCATTCTTAGAACTTCGCTTGGCGTGGCTCTTCCAGTTCTTAGCCAGAAAAGTCTCTCGCGGTATTCCGGAGTTGTGTCTATTCCTTCAAATCTTAGGTCTACAAGCTCTAGGCCTATCCTTCTGAAATAGTCGAGTATAGCGTTTTTGACGGCTACTGATGTTTCGTCAAGCCTTGTAAAGACAGTTAGCAAGTCGTATCTTGAAAGTTCATCTATTATTTTCTCGTTTATGAAGCCGCGGAGATAGTTGTTTACATCCTCAGTCGTGTAGGCGTCTTGTCCTCCAACAACTTCCATAACGAACAGCGAGGGATCAGCAACTTTAAACCAGAAGGTTCCATGAACCTTTAATGGTGCAAGCTCTGTGGTTTGCGCTTGGGTGCCATACTTGCCCTGAAAAACCTTCGTAGAGACGAAAATTACCGTCGCTTTAAATGGTTTTTCGCTGAATCCGGCAATTCTGGAGAGTATCCCAGTTAAAAGTGGAAGGTTAAGCGTCGTTATTGTGTGCCTTCCAGGTCCAAAAACGTCGTAAGCTTTTCCGTCTCTGAAGAATACGGCTGCCTCATACTCGTGCACTATAAGTTGGGCGCCCCAAGTAATTTCCTCATTTGGATAACGCCAAACAATCTCGTCTGGTTTCGGATTTTTCCACTCAATAACTTGCGGCATCTCACTTCACTCCTAAAATAACTTCGTTTCTTTCATCAAAAGTCTTTTCCAAAGCGTCTATTAAGCTTCCAACCTTTTCGATGTGTTTCTTTGCTAAATCAAATTTTGAAGCGTCAACATCCGCCTTAAAAGCTGAAGAAGTCTTCACGATTTCTTCTATATCGTCTAGGAGTTCAGCATCGAACTTTATCATTCTGTCTAGGTCGGGCTCTTCCACCTTGACTGCATCGAAAAATCCGGAATACCCATACGATGCATGATTTATTTTTTCGGCTATGCGATCGAAGCGGGCTATAAGCCTATCCATATCGGTTAAAACCTCATATCTGCGATAATCTGAAAGCTTCTGAAAAACTCTTTTCAGCGTATCCTTCGCTTCCGAAAGCTTTCTGTAAAGGTGATTCCTTATTATTCTGTCAGACTCTCTTCTGAGTTCTTTCTCCTTATAGCCTCTAAAACCCGGAAGTTCAGCCAAAATTCTTTCAGAAAGTCGCATCTCTTTCTTTACTTTTTCATAAGTTTTTTCATTCAATTCTATTCCTCTCACATTTTCAACCTTTAATTATTCTCATTCCTCTTTTAAAGTTTGATTAAAATTTATAATATGCCGAAATCTGCTGGCGGTATATCTCCCTTTATTACGGTTCCGGCTGCACCGTCAAGGAATATTTTGTAACGTTCACCTTCATACTCGTAGGCTATGAACCATATTGGGGCATGCAGATAGACGGCGTCCCTGAATTCAAATTCGGTTTTGATTTCAATTATTCTGTCAACATCCTGTTTCGCCAAAAATTCATGATGCGCCTCAATCTCTTGTTTGGCAATGGTTAACGCTTCATTCTCGTCTATTTCGCTGTTTAGAACTTTGGCGTAACGTTCGATTCTTCTGAAGTCGTAGGGAATTTTTCCATCTAATGGAACGTCATATTCCCTTGTTGGAAATTCTGAGGCTTTACGGGCTAAAACAAGCCAGTCATACTTCTTCTCTATTTTTCCCTCCTTAATGACGGGCGGAGTTAATCTTTCAAATATTCCCTTATAGACTGTTTTGGCTTTTACTGGAACAACCCAAAACGGCAGATAAACAAGTTCTTTCTCAACTATTTTTGAACGTTTGGCTAAATCTCCGGGCTTTAAAAAGCCAGAAGCCATCCATTCCTTCACAAGCTTTTCGACTGTTTCATCGTCATAATCGTTTAGCAGCATTGAATGCTCAAAAATGAAAGGTTTTCCAGTTTCAATTACAACCGTGTAACCACAGTATTGGCATGTTGCCAAAATTTCGCCTGGATTAAACTTTATGGGCGCTCCGCAGTGGGGACACTTAATCTCCTCTACAATAGCCATGTTTTCACTTCAATTAGTGAATGTTAAGCTTGCTCTTATAACTGTTGGCGGCTATTTTATATTCATAAAAGCCAAAATTATGTTTGGTGAAAAGTTTGTCGAATGGTGAATGCCCCAGATGCAGAGCCGAAGCAGTTGAACTTGGCACCCCAACCATCAAGGTTGGTAAGACCCGACAGATGAGGGTGAGCGTTAAACAGTGTCCAAAATGTCTCCTAGTCTTTTATGAATGCCTAAAAACGGAAGAATGAAGGAGTAGTCATGGCTAGGTTGGCTAAACTTAAACTTTCAATGTCCATATCAATCTTTCTAGTTTTCTTCATATTCGCCTTGTTCCTCGCCGTAATCATGTATCTATTTCAACTACCCCTAATTTTTGCAGTTATCGGCTCTCTACTCTTCATACTTTTCCAATATTTGATTGGACCTGAAATTGTTAAGGTTTCAACTCGGCTTAAATATTTGAAGCCCGGCGAAAATCCTTGGCTAGAATCAACGGTGAGGGAGCTGGCGGAAAAAAGTGGGATTCCAACACCGAAGCTTGCAATAGTTCCAGATGAAACACCAAATGCTTTTGTCTTCGGAAGAACAAGAGGGGATGCAACGCTGGCTGTTCATGAGGGCTTGCTGAAACAGCTGAATAAGGAGGAGATTCGTGGAGTTATTGGTCATGAGCTTGGCCATATCAAGCACAGAGATTTCCTTGTAATGACGGCTCTTTCAGCTATACCTCTAATCGCCTACATGGTCGCCCGCCTATCCTTCGAAGCTGTAAGGTATGCGAGGCCAAGTAAGAAAGATAAGGGCGCCGTAATCTACGCTGCGCTGGCGGCAGCAGCTGTTGTAGGCTATATCGTCTACATAATCACTTTGCTCTGCGTAATGAGAACAAGCAGACTAAGAGAACATTATGCAGACGCATACTCGGCCTATGTAACCGGAAATCCGAGGAGTCTAGAAAGTGCTCTTGCAAAAATAACTTATGGGCTTTCGCTTTCTCCAAAGCCTCCTCATGGAGCGAGAACCCTCTATATTGGAGACCCAGCCTTGGCAAAGCAGGAATGTCAAAATATAATCCGCAGAAAAGATGAATACGATTTAGATAGAGACGGCGTTTTGGACGAGCGGGAACTTGAACTTGCAATGGAGAAAGAAGCCAAGTCTACTTGGACAAAAATCAATGTATGGTTTGCAACTCACCCGCCAACCTTCCAGCGGATACTGCTGCTAAGAGAGATTGAACGGGAAATGGAGACTGGAAAATTTACAAGCAAACGCATATACGCTTACATATAAGCAAGATTTTAATCTTTACGTTGAAATAAAGGAGGGAAAACTATTTTCTGAATGATCTCTTCTTCGCTAGCGCCACTATTAGGGCGGTTACCATTAGCAATATTAAGGTCAAGAAGTGCGAAAGCTCTGGAACCGCTTCGGTGCCTTTAACTTCGAATTTATGGGAGCTATGAATGTAGGTTATGTGGAAGATAAAGTGTGTTCCATTATGCGTTTGCGTGTAATCCACGTTTTCCACCAGGAGAGAGCCGTCCATATACAATGAAAAATCGCCCCAAAGTAGGTTGTCAGGAATTGATAAATTGCAGAAGCCAACTGTTCCCGTTGGGCCAGTAACATTAAAACTGATTTGTTTAAAGTCAGGATTGAATTGAAAATCTGAAATTGAAGAGTTACTGCAGATTTCTACTTTAATGTTGCCGTAAGCGGCAAATTTTCTTGTTATTGGTTTTGTCGGCGCCATAAGCGGGTAATTGTCAATATTCGCATCCGTGATGATGTAAGGTGTGTTCCATATACCTGAACTATCAATTTCTGTCGCATTGGGATATCTATCCTCGTATCCGCTCCAGTAGTTTCCGCCATTTGGATAATCATTGTCCCAAAAGTTGGCGTAACCTGCGCTATAGTATTCCCAGCCGACATGTTTGGCGTTATCCACAAAGTTATTATGATAAAACGTGTTGTTTTCGGCGTAGGAGATGTATACGCCAGTTCCATAGTTTTCCATAATGTTATTTCCGACAATTT
>Ga0190363_1001035_pt1 | contig 16660 bp, 14 predicted proteins | sample 48721867_MG_FD_161272 | JGI IMG/M metagenome (GOLD analysis project Ga0190363, IMG submission 161272) | Hydrothermal vent microbial mat bacterial communities from Southern Trench, Guaymas Basin, Mexico - 4872-18-6-7_MG | ecosystem: Environmental > Aquatic > Marine > Hydrothermal vents >... | reverse complement strand
AGCTGACAGCTCATAGCTCATAGGTGATTGGTTGATTGAGTTCACACGGTTGAGTTTGTTGGCGTTAATTCAATTTAAGGAAAAGGAGATAGTTGTAAAAATTAAAAATTTCAAAGGGGGGTCAGCTATGGGAGATAAAAGACATTTAAGTCATAGGAAATTGTTAGTTTTTGTTTTCTTCTTTTTTATTGGATTGCCTATTTCATCTTTTGGGGAAACTTATAATTTAAAAGAATATTTCCCTGTGGAGCAAGGAGAGTTTTTAAACTATAAGGTTACTGTACTGGAAAATGATGTTGACATAGACGTAGAGAGTCAGTACGGAGATAGTAAAGTAGTTATTAATGGGGTGGAGTGCACAAAGTGTGTTACCCGTGGAGGTGAGATGTATGAATATGGAGGTTGGTATGAGGACGGCCTTAGACTATATAAATCCAAATACCCGGTTGAGGATGAATATCGAATCTATGAACCTTATATACTGATTTGTCCTCTTACATTGGAAACCGGAAAGCCTTTTACAAGTGAATGTATTTATAAGATCTATGAAAGTGGTGTAATAACAGAGCAAGGGCCTCTAAAGGTAGAATTGCGGGCCTTAGGTGAAGAGGAAGTAACAGTTCCAGCAGGGACTTTTAATTGCCTTAAGATTTATGGCAGAGTCGAATGGAAACCGCCGTATGAACCAGCACATAGTGGGGAAGGATACATTTGGTTGGCCCGCGGTATTGGTTTAATCAAGCTCGACGTGACTCCCAATGTAGTGGATGGACGTGAACCCAGGGTTTATGAGCTTCTTTTTGGTTTTATCCCTGTATGCAAAGGTGACTTTGATAATGATGGGGATGTAGATGGGGCTGATTTAGCTATATTTGCCTCAGAATTTGGAAGGACTGATTGTTTGCCATAGGAAGTGGGCTATTAGAGTAAATTGGGAAACTTTTATGAATGATGGCCTCTGGAAGAGAAGAGCAGTAATTGTATTGGCATTGATGTTTCTCCTAACAGGCTGTTTTGCTCGCTTAAAAGCACCTGAGCTAAACCCCAAGATGGCAGGTTTTCAGGAATAAATTGGGGCACCCCTTTAGCAAAGATAAAGGGAAAGATAACGGCCAAAGGGGAGAATAAAGAGAGAAACCTTAAGTGGTTTTCCTCTAACGGTAAAGTTTTCTTGGGAAATATACCTTTAAATGAAGTTAGCTATGTGTTTGAAAAAGATAAGTTCATCGCTGTTACGGGCACTGTCAAAGGAAAAGAGGATTGCCAGAAGATAAAGGACTTTCTTGTTGCAAAGCTTGGTAAACCAGGTGAATCCAAAAATAATGCCTGCACCTGGTCACTTGCGTCAACTTTAGTGCTTTTTTCTTATAATCCTAACAAGCAAGTAGCGGTATTAATTTTTAGGAAGAAGGAGTGAGAAAGAAAAGGAAGCATTAAGAAATAAAAAAAAGAGGGAGGTAAAAAAGGATGAAGAGATTGGTTATTTGTTTTTTAGGTTTGACTCTTTTGTTGGTTTTTATGGCCAATTGTTGGGCAAACGTTGTGCCCCTACAAGAGAAAAAGTGGCTGCAAAAACCTGATATGATAGCTGGAAAAAATATTAAATCTATGAACCCAGAGCCTATTGTAGCAGATGACTGGCTTTGCCTTGATGGAAGACCAGTAATAGGTGTCTGTTTTTGGGGCTCTTTTATAGGTTGGGAGGAGGAATACCCTCAACAGCCGCCTAGTAGACCACCAGAGATAAAAGCCTTTGTCATAAGAATCTATGAAGATTGAGTTTAGGGTTTAATTCAATCAAAAAAAGGAGGTGGTTGCAAATGCGGTGAATGATCAATGGTTAAAGGTAGAAAAAAAACAGAAAAGGAGGATTAAGAGATGAAAGGTAAATCAAAAATCCAATTGGCTTTATGGGCTCTACTGTTTATGGTAGCCATCCCTATTTCTGCCTACGGGGTAGATGGGCAGATAAAGATTGCCCAGACGGCAGAAACTACCTTTCCCATCACCATCAATGAGCCTGGGAGTTATGTGCTTACATCTAACCTTATGGTAAGCACTGCTAATGTGAATGCCATAAAGATCAATACCGATAACGTAACCTTAGACCTAAACGGCCACAGCATTTTTCATGGTATTGGGCCAGGAGCTGGAACTGGATATGGCATTTATGCCCAAAATCAGTTCAACATAACCATAAAAAACGGTCTTGTGAGAGGGTTTTATAATGGAATTAGACTATATAACGATGATTACCACAAAGGTGCTGGCCACCGTATTGAAGGGATTCAGGCTTCTAACAATAGCAGTGATGGGATTTATGCCAACTACAGCACAGTAACCAACTGCACTGCCAATAGAAATGACGGTCATGGGATTTATGCCAGCTACAGCACAGTAACCAACTGCACTGCCAATTACAATGACGGTTATGGGATTTATGCCCCCGGCAGCACAGTAACCAACTGCACTGCCAATGAGAATCGTGATTATGGGATTTATGCCCCCGGCAGCACAGTAACCAACTGCACTGCCAATGAGAATCGTGATTATGGGATTTGTGTCCTGCATGGCACAGTAACCAACTGCACTGCCAATTACAATGGCGAGGATGGGATTTATGCCTCCGAAAGCACAGTCAAGGGTTGCAATGTGAGGTATAACACTGGATATGGGATAAATATGTTGTTCTCTAACTACATCTATAGAAATGCTGCAGGTAGGAACACCGCTGGTCAGATCAACTGCCCAAGCGGAAACACCTGTGTGGATAATGCTACCTTTTAATTTCAGTTTTTTAAGGAGAGAAATGCCATGATAGCCAAATTTAGGATGACCAAAGTGGTGTCCCTCCTCTTAGGGGCCATTCTCACAGTGGCTATTTCCTCTTTATCTTTTGCAGAGATCTTTCTTTCTCCCGACATCCCAATAACCATAGGGAGTGACGCCTTTGAGGAGAGGGATGTTATGTACTTTAAGGACTCTAGTTTTCTACCCTATATTTCTGGCTCAAAATTGGGGATTCCAAAGGGGGTAAACATAGATGCCTTTGGCTTCTCTGAGGGCAAAATCATCTTTTCTGTGGATATACCCATTACATTAGATGGAGTTACCTATACTGAGCGAGACCTAATCCTCTATGATGGGGCTAATTTTAGTAAGCTTTTAGATGGTTCAGCTATACCTGATGGGGCACGTATTGATGCCGCCACCGTGCTTTCTGATGGAAGTATTGTCTTTTCCCTGGATATCCCTGTAACTTTAGGTGGACTTTCCTTTAAGGCCAATGACCTTATTAGATATAACGGCTCATTTACTCTCTACTTTAGTGGTTCTGACCATAATATCCCAGAAAGTGCCAATATAGATGGGGTATATGTAAGTCCTGATGGTGAGATTCTATTTTCTCTGGATATCCCTTGTAGCCTCAATGGACTAGAAGTCAAGGATAAAGACATTGTCAAATGGTCTAATGGTTCCTTCTCCTTATACTTTGATGGGCTTTCAGAAGGAATTCCTTTAGGTGCTGATCTAGATGCCTTATCTTCAATAGAACTATGTGAAGGTGACTTTAACGGTGATGGCGATGTGGATGGCAGTGACCTAGCCACTTTTGTGGATGCATATGCTAATGAGGAACTTTTGGCAGATCTGAATGGTGATGAGGAAGTGAATGTAGAAGACTTGGCAGTATTTGCGGCAGACTTTGGCAGGACAAATTGTCCATTAGCTGGTAACTCACCCTGATGAAATAGCTAAAGCATTTCACAGGGCAGGTAGCTCACAGGTAATGGTTGATTGAGTTTATTAGGAAAAAGGTAATGGAAAAAGTAAAGACGGAGATTTAGACAAGCTGTAGGTTGTAAGGCTTGCGGTGTGAATCGTGAAAAAGATAAGGAGGTGAAAAAGATGAAAAGGTTGTTAGTTTTGATTTTGGCACTGTTTATGGTATTGGGGTTGGCAAATCTAGTAAGAGCGGACTTAGTGTTTAACCTTGATTTTGAACAGGATGGCAATTATGAGAATTATTGGGAGTTAAAGCCAGGTGAGACTGTATCCATAGATATCTACGTCTCTAACGTACCTTATCCTGGTCTAGTAAGGATGGGCTTTGATATTGTTTATGATCCAGATCAACTTGAAGTAGTGAGTGCGGATATTGACTGGACAAATTGGCATAGGGGCCCTGGTGTCCAACATACTATTCCTGAAATTGAGATGAAAGGTGAACGTCTAGAGCCAGGTCTTTCTGGTGATAATATTAAGCTTGGAACGATTGAGCTTAAATGTGTGGCTGGGGGTATCAGCGAACTCTGGTTGTATGACAGTGATCGGGGAGGCAATTACGATGATTTTTTCTTAATGGATGGGAGAGTGCTAGATGAGCAGATTGTTAATGGAGTAAAACTGGCCGAGGTTAACAATGTTTCCAATTGTGAGGGTGACTTTGATCACGATGGCGATGTAGATGGCTCTGACCTAGCCATATTTGCCGAAGACTTTGGAAGAACTGATTGCCCACGTTGGAAAAAAGTCAGGTAGGAAGTATGGTGAGATGAAGGCAAGGTTATTATTTTTGGTCCTTTTGGTGGCCTTTTTGGCAACTAATGTAGCATTGGGAGAGATCTTTAATGTAACAAATCCAGAGGAGTTTCAAGATGCACTTACAACTGCAGAATCTAATGGGGAGGATGATACAATAAATGTGGCTGAAGGGACATATAATATTGCCTCTACCCTTACTTATAAAACTAATGATGGGGACAGTGGTCATACGCTTACCATTCAGGGTGCAGGTGCAGATAAGACAGTCCTTGATGGTGGAGGAAGTGTTCAGATTTTGTATATAGATACTGGCACAGATGGTGGTGATGTAACAATAAAGGGTATGGCCTTTGAGAATGGAAATGGGGGCAACGGCGGTGGTATCTATGTTCATGGGTCATCTATAAATATAACAATAAAAGAGTGTATATTCTCAGAAAATTCAGCTGAGGATGCTGGTGGTGGTGTAGAGGCAGATTCAGACTCAGGCACAATAACTATTATAAACAATATATTCTCAAGAAATTCAGCTAAGTATGGTGGTGGTGTAGAGGCACATTCAGACTCAGGCATAACTATTATAAACAACACATTCTCAGGAAATTCAGCTAAGGATTATGGTGGTGGTGTATCTGCACATTCATGGTCAGGCACAGTAACTATTACAAACAATATATTCTCAAGAAATTCAGCTAAGTATGGTGGTGGTGTAGATGCAGGTTCAGACTCAGGCACAACCATTATAAACAATACATTCTCAGGAAATTCAGCTAGTCGGGATGGCGGCGGTATATGGACACGGTTATATTATGACTCAGCAATTCTAAATATTTATAATAATATCTTTTTTGATAACACAGCCAATGCTGGTGGAAATGACGGCGATGACCTATATGTTAATTCTGATGGTAATGGGAATTCCACAGGCTCTACTGTCAATCTATACAACAATAACCTTTCAGGAAATGCCAATTTTGATACAGGGCAGTCTGAGGACCTTTTTATAACTGAGACAGATAATTACTCACATGGAGGTAATATTCAACAAAATCCTCTATTTGTGGATGCTGAGAACGGAGATTTTCACCTAGAATCAACCTCCCCCTGCATAGATGCAGGCACAAATGATGCCCCTCACCTGCCAGACACAGACAAAGATGGTAAGCCAAGGATTATAGATGGAAATGGTGATGATATAGCCACTGTAGATATGGGTGCTTATGAGTTTGGTGATATATGTGAAGGGGATTTCGATGGTGATGACGACGTGGATGGCTCTGACCTAGCCATATTTGCCGCAGACTTTGGCAGAACAGACTGCTATTTTACAGGCGATTGTGAGGGGGACTTTGATGACGATGGCGATGTAGATGGTTCTGACTTGGCTATATTTGCTGCTGATTTTGGGAGGACGGATTGCCCATAAAAAGTTTACATGGTTTATTGAGTTTGTTGGGTTTGGCTTTTAAATTCAAAGAAAGCAGGTGGTTGTAAATTGAGTGAAAGGTGAATAGTAAACAGGTAAAGGCAAATGGCGAGTGGCTTTATTGGTTTATGAATCATGTATCGTGAATCGTGTATCATGAAGAGGAGGTAGTTAAAAAACAAAAACTAGCGATGGAGATGGCAGGCTCTTATATAGGTTTGAAGGGTATTAAAATACAAATAAAGGAGGTTAATCATGGCAGAAAAAGACTATAAAAAGATAACAATGGTTTTAACATTTTTCTTCATACTTTTTTCCTCTAGTTATTTAGCCATGGGGTCAGTTTTAAAAGAAGAAAATAAAAGAGAAATTCTAAATAAGGTTTATACACTTCAGATTCCATTTATAGAAAACAAAGGTCAAATAAAAGGTGAAACTGTAAAGTATTATGCAAAGACCTTAGGAGGGACTGTCTTTGTCACCAAGAATGGAAAGCTGGTTTATTCCCTTCCAAAATTTGAGACAAAAGAAAAGGTGAAAGGTTGGGTAATAAAAGAAAGCCTGGTTGGGACTTCTATCTCTAATGTAAAAGGAGAAGAAGAGGCAGTAACCAAGGTAAGTTACTTCAAGGGAAAGGACCCTTCAAAGTGGAGAAGAGGCATCTCAACTTACAATCTGGTAAGTCTTGGAGAGGTATATAAGGGAATAGGGCTAAAGCTTAAGGCCTATGGAAAAAATGTAGAAAAGCTATTTTATATAAAGGCAGGTGCAAATCCAGAAAGCATCAAAATAAAGATTGAAGGGGCTAAAAGTTTAAAGATAAATGAAGCTGGGGAGCTTGAGGTAGAGACAGGTCTTGGGGTCGTAAAATTTACAAAGCCTTCTGCCTATCAGGAGATTAATGGCAAGAGGGTCAAGGTAGCTGCTGCCTATACCTTACTTTCAAAATATGTTTATGGCTTTAAGGTAGGAAGTTATGACAAAAAAGAGACGCTTATAATAGACCCACTTCTTTCAAGCACATTCATTGGTGGAAGTGATGATGAATATAGCTATTCCATTGCCCTTGATGGAGATGGAAATGTATATATAACTGGTAGGACATACTCTTCTGACTATCCCACAACTTCAGGTGCTTATGATGAAAGCCATAATAATGATTGGGATGTTTTTGTATCAAAGCTTAATAGTAGTTTAAGCAATCTTCTTTCAAGCACATTCATTGGTGGAAGTAGTAGTGATTGTGGCTATTCCATTGCCCTTGATGGAAGTGGAAATGTATATATAACTGGTAAGACAGTATCTTCTGACTATCCCACAACTCTTCTTGCTTATGATAGAGACTATAATGGTTATGGTGATGTTTTTGTATCAAAGCTTAATAGTAGTTTAAGCAGTCTTTTGGCAAGCACATTCATTGGTGGAAGTAATTATGATTATGGCCATTCCATTGCCCTTGATGGAGATGGAAATGTATATATAACTGGTAAGACAGTATCTTCTGACTATCCCACAACTCTTCTTGCTTATGATAGAGACTATAATGGTTATGGTGATGTTTTTGTATCAAGGTTTGATAGTGACCTTTCCGCACCTTGCGAAGGGGACTTTGACCATGACGGCGATGTAGATGGAAGTGACTTGGCCCAACTTGCGGCTAATCCGAGTTTATTGGATTTAGCAGTATTTGCTGCAGATTTTGGCAGGACAGACTGCCCGGTGTGCGAGTAAAAAGTTCATAGCTGATCGGTTGATTGGGTTTATTGAGTTTGTATGGGGTTAAAAACTTAAATGAAAGAGAGGGGAGGTATAGTAAAAATGTATCAGATAGGAAAAGTATTTAGGTCTTTATGTGCGGCAATTTTTAATTATGGTCTTTTTAGCCTTTGTTGCAGAAATGTCTCAGGGAGCAGACAAGCATATGCCTGTGGCAGTGGGACACACAGATTTCCTCGTTGGAAATGCTGATGGTGAAGTTAGATATTTTTCAAACGATGGAAGCGCTTCATTTACGGATATAGGGTTAATCGCCGACCTAGGGGAGAATGCCTGGAGTATGACCAGCGATGATTTCGATGGAGACGGAGATTTGGACTTTTTGGTATGGTATGGCTCCAGCGGAGAGATCCATTTATTCCTTAATGATAGCTCAGGTTCCTTCAGCGATGCTGGTGCTATAACCAGTGACACCTATACCGATGAGGAATTGCTGGGTCTTACTTCAGCCGATTTCGATGAGGATGGAGATTTTGATGTCCTAGTAGGTGAAATTTGGGGGAACATATACCTATATTCCAATGATGGCACAGGCTCTTTTGGCTCCCGGACTTATGTGGCCCATGTGGGGCCTACCGATATGTGGTGCTATGCCTTTGGTCTTATTTCAGGTGACTTTAATGGAGATGGGCATCAGGATTTTATAGTCGGCGCTGTAAACGGTGGGGTGCAGTTTTTTTCTGGCAATGGTGATGGAACCTTCAACTATGTACGTAACATAACTGGCCCAGAATGGAGAAGGCCGTGGCGGATAACTTCCGCAGACTTTGATGGCGATGGAGACCTTGATATCATGGTGGCAGATATCTGGTTTATGGCCTATATGGTTAATGATGGGAGTGGCTCTTTCACGAGTCAAGCCTCAGGCATTTCGGATATAACTCCTTATCCTGCACCTACGGCGGGCGACTTTGATGAAGACGGGGACATCGACTTGGTAGTTGGGAGGTATAACGGAGAGGTCAAATACTTTGAAAATAATGGCACAGGGAGTTTCTCTGAAAAAGGGGTCATAGCAAATGTAGGAGATAAGGCACGTGGACTAACTTCAGGCATTTACAGGGCAATAGCCCCTGACCCTTGCGAGGGTGACTTTGATGGTGATGGTGATGTAGATGGCTCAGACTTGGCAGTATTTGCCGCAGATTTTGGCAGGACAGACTGCCCATAATTTGGGGTTATTGGATTTGGGAGTGTTTGCACATAAGAGGAATAAATATGAGACAGAAATGCAAAATTTATAACTTAATAATACCTTTTCTATTACTTATGATTAGCCTAGCGCATGCAGAAATCTTTTATGTTGATGATGATAATACTTGTCCTGGAACTGGCACAATAAATGATCCCTTTTGTGAAATACAATTAGCAGTAGATACTGCCAGTGATGGTGATATTATAAAGGTGGCATCTGGGACATATAGTGAATTAAATAATTATAGTGGATTAAAACAAATAGTTTATATTGAAAAAAGTGTAACTATCAAAGGTGGATATTCCTCAGATTTTTCTGAACCACCTGATCCCCAATCAAATATTACAGTAATAGATGCAAAGGGTGAAGGGCGTGGTTTTTATATTACTGGAGATATTTCTCCTACTATTGAGGGATTTTATATTACTGGAGGTAACGCAAGTGGACTTGGTGGCAGTGAATGGGGAGATGCTGGAGGTGGTATTTATATTTCTAAAGCGACAGCTACAATCAGAAATAACAATATATCTAACAATATTGCTTCTGTAGGTGGTGGAATATATTTGAATCACAGTAACTCTACTATTAATAATAATGTTATTTTTAACAATACAGCGAATCAAAATGGTGGGGGATTGTTGATTTATTATGGCAATCCCACAATTAGTGACAATACCATTAATGGAAATTATGCCGAATTCAATGGAGGTGGATTAGATTTGCATTATACAAGTGCTATTGTTGTAAATAATAATATTACTAAGAATGATACTAGTTGGGGTGGTGGTTTAGCAGTTTATTTTAGTTCTGCAATTATCAAAAACAATAATATCTTAAATAATAAGGCTAATAGAGAAGGAGCTGGCATATTTGTCTGTCGGTGTTCTCCAGAAATTATCAAAAACACTATTAAAAATAATAACATTTATAGCAACTATGGGTATAGTGGAGGGGGAATAGAAATAGAATATGGAGGCGGTAAAATAGATGGTAACATTATTTCAGAAAATTCTGCTTATGTTGGAGGTGGAATAGAGCTTGATCATAGTTCCCCTATTATTAGTAATAATGTGATTGTCAACAATATGGCCAGCTCAAGTGGTGGGGGGATCCGTATGTATGTTTGTTCACCAACACTTAAAAATAATATAATTGCTGATAATCAAGCCAGCACAGGTAGTGGTTTGGACATTATAGGTTCTTCACCTAATCTGCTTCATAATACCATTGCTCGCAATGATGGTAACCATGGAATTTATATTAGTAAAGTATGCTCTTTATATAGCAATGTAAAACTGATTAATACTATATTAGTAGGCCATAAAATAGGCATTTATGCTACCAGTGGCAATGAAGCCACATTAGAAGCGACATTGTGGGGTACAGGAGATTGGGCAAATGAGGCTGATTATGCTGGTGATGGCTCTATTGATACGGGTCTATATAATTATTGGACTGATCCAATGTTTCTAAACCCTGATGCAGGTGATTATCATATTAGTGAAGGTTCAGGTGCAAGGGACAACGGAATAGATGCAGGGGTAGATACTGATATAGATGGTGAATCAAGACCATATGGAAAAGGTTATGACATAGGAGCAGATGAATGGATGCCTCCTTTGTGTGAAGGTGACTTTGATGGTGACAGTGACGTAGATGGCTCAGATTTAGCCATATTTGCCGCAGACTTTGGCCGTACAGACTGCAATCTTACAGGCGATTGTGAAGGTGACTTTGATGGCGATGGCGATGTAGATGGCTCAGACTTGGCAGTATTTGCCGCAGATTTTGGCAGGACAGACTGCCCCTGAGCATTACCTCTGAATGCACATTAGTGCTACTGGGTGGTCCTCTGTAACCGCCCTTTTTCTTCTTTTTTGACTTTTGTTTTGACAGGATTTACACGATTTTTTTATCCTGATCATACCCTTGATCCTGTCTGCGTGCAACGTACAAACAGGCTTAGGGATTTTTTGCCAATTAAAAAGGAACTTGGGAAGATTGACTTAATCTGTTTTTTATCTTAGAAAAGAACTAATAATAAATCAAAGTGAGTAAATTGAAAAGAAAGGTAAAGACAGAAATTTCTGCGGGAGGAGTAGTTTATAAGTGTGAAAATAAAAAACCAAAGATAGCACTGTGTCGACATAAGACTTTTAATGGCCGAGAAGTATGGAGTTTACCCAAGGGTTGGGTAGAGCCAGGAGAAAAATTGGTTGCAGCTGCCTTGAGGGAAGTGAGAGAAGAAGCAGGTCTAGAGGGAGAAATTGTAGAAAAGTTACCTCCTATCTATTATTGGTTCTATCACCCTTTGGAAAGAATTAAAGTGAAAAAAACAGTCCATTTCTTCTTAATGAAAGCCACTGGTGGAAATATTACCCAACATGACTTGGAGGTAGACGAAGTCTGTTGGTTTTTCCTTGAAGAAGCCATCCGTAATTGTGCTTATAAAGGAGAGAAAAAAGTATTAGAAGAAGCAAAATCCAAATTGATTCTTATATGTGAAAAAACGGGTTGATTAAAACTCTCAAGATATAAAGAAGCACTGTTATGCCTAAAGAAATTTATATAGGGTTTTCATCACATAGATTAGAAGCTATTCCTTCTTACGAAAGGGTTTTTAACCAAACTGATTTCATTATTCTTGAAGATGCCCCATGTCCTCTTTTCCCCCTTATGTTAAAAGGAGAAATTTCTCCTGAAGAATATTCCCAAAAGTTTGAGACCGATTTCCCTAAGTTTATACAGGCCCAATTTCGGCTTTTACAAAAGGCCTATCAAGATAGGAAAGAGATTATCCAAATTGACCCATATATGGAAAAAGTCATCCAAATATATCAATTATTGGAAAAAGGCAAAAAAGGCCAAGAGATTAGTCACCTGCCTGAGTTTAGAGAAATCTATACTGCAGAACATAATGCCACTGGTTGCCTCTTAGATTATTATCAAGCCACTATGGGAACATTTGAACAGGCAGTGGAGGCTATCAAGGCCTTTGCCCGTGCTGATGCCCAACGGATTGCCTTAAGAGATAAAATGCGAGCAGAAAAAATTGCCCAATATTTGCAGAATAAAAGAGGAAGGGTGTTTGTAGAAGCAGGTTATATTCATTTATTTTTATCTTCCTTTCTGCGGAAGTCAGTATCACCTAATTGGAAATTAAAGGTATCTTTTCTACTTGCCTCTGTTAGTCGCCAAATAGCCAAAAGTATCATAGGTAAACCCCTACCTTACCCTCTAGTGCCAGGCGATATATTGACCTTTTGGTATATAGGTAAAAAAAAGATTAATCCAGAAAAAGAAAGGCTATTCGCAGCTCAAGTCCTCATCTATAATCAACTTATCACCACAGAGGAGTTAGAACCCACACCAGAAGTTCCATATCCACATTTGAAACAGGAGTTTGAAATCAAGTCCATCCTAAAAAAACTCTCCTATCTTGATTGTTCCCGTTTATACCCACTTATAAAATTTCTTCCCCCTGGAAAATCATGGGCTCTGGTAAAAAAATTCATTTGTGTAAGGAAAAATAGCGATTAATTGCATTTAAATAGGCCCTAGCACTCGCCTCTATTACATCAGGACTGGTGGCACAACCACTAACTACCTCCCCGTTTATTTCTATCTTTACTGTAGATTCTCCTAAGGCCTCAGTGCCTCCTGAGAGAGATTCTACTCGGTAGTCAAGGAGATTCACATTTAAATTAGTTATTCCATTAATACACTTAAATACCGCATCTACAGGTCCATTTCCTACCGAAGCCTGGGTAATCTCCTCTCCATTTTTCCTAAGGGTTAAAACAGCCAAAGGCAGATCACTTCCACTCATAGCCTGGGTAGTTACCACCATTTTGACAAAGCTATACAGCTCTTCTACTTTGCTCAGTTCTACTTCAACAATAGATTTTAAATCTGCCGCGGTAATCTCCTTTTTTCTGTCTGCTACTGACAAAAAACGTTTATAAATTTTCTCAAAGGTTTCATCTGAGAGATCATAGCCCAAATCTGTTAATTTTTGTCTCACTGCCTTACGCCCCGAACGTGCCGTCAAAACCAACAGGTGTTGCTGGGCACCTACATCTTCTGGACGGATAATTTCATAAGTGCGACGGTCTTTAAGAATACCATCCTGATGAATACCAGAAGAATGAGCAAAGGCATTGGCTCCTACAATGGCTTTATTAGGCTGAATAGGTAAATTCATCATTCGGCTGACCAAACGACTAGTAGGAATAATTTCCGGGGTAACAATATTGGTTTCAATATTAAAGTATTGAGGGCGTGTCTTTAAAATCATGACTATTTCTTCTAGGGCGGCATTTCCTGCCCGTTCTCCAATACCGTTTATAGTACACTCTACTTGAGTAGCACCATTAACTATAGCAGCAATGCTGTTAGCAGTGGCTAAACCTAAATCGTTATGACAATGAACACTTAAAATAATCTTGTCAGTAGTAGGCACTCGCTCTCTCAATTTTCTGATAAGTCTACCAAACTCTTCAGGAATAGTATATCCCACTGTATCAGGAATGTTTATCACCGTAGCCCCGGCTTTTATGGTTTCTTCTACCACCTGACAAAGATAATCAAAATCTGCTCGGGTGGCATCTTCAGGAGAAAATTCCACATTAGGGCAATATTTTTTAGCATACTTAACAGCTTCTACAGCCATTTCCAGCGCTTGTTCTCTATTTAGACGGAGTTTTTTTTCTATATGAACATCTGATGCAGCTAAAAATACATGAATTCTAGGTCTATCTGCATCTTTTATTGCTTCCCAGAGAATATCAATATCTTTTTTCAAGGCACGGGCTAAACCAGCAATAATAGGTTTTCTTACCTGTCGGGCTACCAAATTAACAGCTTTTGCATCACCAGGTGAAGAAACTGGGAAACCTGCCTCTATTACATCTACTCCTAACCTTTCTAGTTGTTTTGCCACCACTAATTTTTGATCAATATTCAACTTTGCCCCAGGTACCTGTTCGCCATCACGCAAAGTGGTATCAAAAATCAAGAGCTTCCTTGGCATCCTCAATCTCCCCAATTATAAAAAATAAAAAAGCCATGAGATTCTCCCATGGCCAATTAAAAAAACCATGGGTCCTTCACCCATGGTTTATATTCTGGTTCTTACTTCACATGGGTGAAGGGTCAACTTAGACCTAAAAATAGACCTAGATTAAACCCTTGCACCTGAAGTAAGAAACTAATTCTTTGCATAAAACCACATTAGCTAATTGAGAATAACTTGTCAAGAGAGCCCTTAAATAAATAATGCCCTTTCTACCAATTCACATACTATGTGGCCTATAGTAATGTGTATTTCTTGAATTCTTGGAGTCTTAAAGGAGGGAACAATAATGCTTATATCAACTATGTTGGCTATTTTACCACCATCTCCTCCTGTAAGAGCCACTGTTTTTAAACCTCTTTGTTTGGCCTTTTTTAACCCTAGATAAACATTAGGAGACATTCCGCTAGTACTGATGCCCCAAGCCATATCTCCTGATTGACCTAAGGCCTCAATTTGCTTAACAAATATCAAACTATAGTCATAATCGTTGGCAATGCTGGTCAAAATAGAAGTATCTGTAGTCAAGGCTATGGCAGGTAATGGCCGCCGTTCCCTTTGAAAACGATTCACGAATTCAGCAGCTAAGTGTTGGGCATCAGCAGCACTCCCTCCATTACCAAAAAAAAGGAGTTTTTTCCCTTCTTTAATAGTCTCAATAGTCTGTTTGGCCAAAAGTAGTGTTTGTTCTAAACATTTTTCCAGGAAGGTTTCTTTGAGGGCTATGCTTTCTTTAAAAATCCCTTTTATAACTTCTTGCATAACTTCTTTATAGGAAATTTGTTCACCTTTTGTCAATATCTATCAGGAACTCGATAAAGTCATTCCTAAAGCAGGTGTGAAGCAAGAAGGTAAAAAACCTTCTAACAGAAAAAATTGACCACTGATTTTATACTATAGCCTTTTATCTATTTACTAATAGATTTTTTTCAAAAATATAATAAGGAGTTTGCAAACATTTACTAAAAATCATTATAAGGAGGGGTAAGATGAGTAGGATTGTACGTAAAAAGATGGTCATTTTATTTTTTCTTTTGGTTCCTTTAATACTGGGTTTGATTTTCCCCCAGATAACATTTGCGAAAGACCCGGAAAAGAGGATCCAGGAGTTAGAAAAAAAGCTTGAAAGCTTAGAAAAGCAGGTAATAGAGTATAAAAATCTATTAAAAGAAGTATTAAAAGAAAAAGAAGCAGCAAAACCTGAGAAGGTTGTTGTGAAAGAAGCGCCAGCTCCTGCGAAGGAAAAACATCCTGTATGGTCTAAGTTTGACGTACAGCTTGGTGGGCGAATAAAGATCGATACTCACTATGATACAGTGGCCTTCGATGCATACAATGACTTTTTGGGAGTAGTTTCTTCAAGACCAAATTATAAAGGAGACTCAATCAATTTTAACCCTAGGGATACTCGTTTTGAGCTTATAGTAAAACATAACTCTGGCAATCTCACAGGGGTGGGACGAATTGAGACTGACTTTTATGGAGGCGTTTTTGGGAATAATATTGCTCCCCGTATCCGCCTTGCCTATGTGGACTTAACGAACAACAAGACTCACACCAGTTTTCGTGTTGGTCAAGATTGGGTTCCTGTTGCCCAACAAAACCCACACATGTGTGAGTTTGGTATTATGGCCGGTGGCGGTAACCTCTGGTGGAGAATTCCCCAGATTACCTTAAGGCAAAAATATGGAGATTTTGAGTTTCTAGCTTCTCTTATGCGGCATAGAAGGGTCTCTGTGTATGAAGAACAATGGAGCTGGCCTTGGATGCTTGCTCGGATAGCCTATAATTTACATTGCCTTGATAAAGGTAGCCTCATTGCCTTGGGTGGTGGTTATATGACTGATAAGCGAACCATGTTAGACAAAACAAGGGTAAGACTCCATAGATGGTTGGCTGCTTTTGAATATAAGTTCAAAAAGAATCCCTTTGAGCTGAAAGGTGAGGTCTGGGTAGGACAAGGTATTGGTAGCCACTGGCTCAGATATGATATGGGATATAATCCCATGACTGGTGAAGAAATCAGGGCACAGGGTGGCTTTGTAAGCTTATTGTACAAAACACCTATTAAAAAGTTGGCATTTGCTGGTGGTTTTGGTATAGACCATGCCACTACTTCTGATCTAAAGGGATGGGATTTTAAAACTCCTGATTATGATTTTTATAAACGTCGGTTTAAGCAAAATCTAGAATGGTTTGGAAATATTCAGTATCAAGTGACTGATGCGATAAAGTTTATCTTAGAATATATTCACATGAATACAATGCGTGATGAAGTAAGAGAAGGTAATAGAATCACCTTTAGCACATTTTATAGATTTTAGTTTAATCAAGACCCTTCCATAAGGAAGGGTCTTTTAATTTTTCTTGAGTTTTTCATTATTCTCAGGCTGTTGAAAAAATCAGATGCACATTAAGACATTTTATTCCTTTACCCAACCTGTTTTCTAGTTTAGCACGCCGCTTCGCTTGCTGTTAAAGCTGCTCCGTTTCACTCCGCACCCTTTGGGCTTACGGCTTTGACAACGCTTTGCAGCGTGCTCCTGGAAAATTAAGGTTGGCGAGAAAGAAAAAACTTTTTTCCCTTTCAACCAACTCTACTTTTTAAAAAGCAGATTGCGAAGTGCCATCAAGACTGGCGAAA
>Ga0190363_1001034_pt1 | contig 16677 bp, 14 predicted proteins | sample 48721867_MG_FD_161272 | JGI IMG/M metagenome (GOLD analysis project Ga0190363, IMG submission 161272) | Hydrothermal vent microbial mat bacterial communities from Southern Trench, Guaymas Basin, Mexico - 4872-18-6-7_MG | ecosystem: Environmental > Aquatic > Marine > Hydrothermal vents >... | reverse complement strand
TTGTTCGTGTTTTTTGAGATTCCGTACAACAACCTTACCTTCAGCTAATTCTCTTGGAGCAACATATACCAGTATCCTTGCATTCCTCTTATTAGCATATCTTAACGCTTCTTTAATGCTACGTCTCATAACATCTACTTCTACTCTAACATTATTAGCTCTTAATTTTTGAGCTATCCTTACAGCCATAGCATAATGTTTAAATTCTTTAACCGCTACAAATACATCTAATCCCTCATCAACCTTGATGTTTCTCAATAACCCCTTCTCTTCAAGGAATAGAATTACCCTATCAACTCCTACTGCAAAGCCTGTCGCAGGTGCACCAGGCTTATGGTATAATCCTAGGAGTTCGTCATACCTTCCTCCACCACCTATTGCAAGCCTACTCCATTTCTTGTCGTCCGTTCGAGGATACGCCTCAAACACTAGCCCTGTATAGTATTCAAGACCACGGACAATCGATGTATCGAGATATACTTTATCAACTATATCATATGCTTCTAACAACCTTACTAGGTCTTCATAGAAATCCTTAAGGTTAGGTGCTATATCTCCTATAATGTCTAATGTATCTTTTAGAGGTTTTCTAATGGATGTAAACTCTATTATATTATCTATAGTCTCATCTGGTAATCCTAGTTTTACTAGCTCTTTCTGGAATTCTTCTTCTCCTATTCTCCATCTTTTATCTATTAGTCCTAATAGTTTTCCTCTAAGTTCTTCTCCAATATTGTTCTTCTCAAGATACTTATCCATTACCCTTCTATCAAATAGTCTTATCTCGACGTCTACACCTATGACATTATACGACTCTGCTAGTAAAGCTATAACTTCGGCATCGGCTTCAACATGAGGTGATCCTATAAGCTCTATACCATATTGCCAAAACTCTCTCCATCTACCGTATTGGGGTTCATCGTATCTCCATACCCTTGAGAAATAACACCAACGTATAGGTTTAGGTAGTTGTGGATTGGCCGATGCTATTCTTGCAAGTGGTACAGTCATGTCAAATCTTAGGCCTAGCTCACGTCCAGCTTTATCCTTAAACCAATATATCTCCTCGCGAACCTGGGGTCCAGCCTTACGTTCAAGGATCCATAAATGTTCTAGTACAGGTGTTTCTATAGGCTCGTAGCCCCATTTCTCGGCTAAGCTAATCCATTTGTCTCTTAACCAATTAATAACCCTCCAGATGTCTGGTGTATAGTCTCTCATACCTCTAGGTGGTTGAAGTTTCTGTTGCAAGGCCGTGAACACCTTGTAAGGTCAAGGTCTACATACTATTCTTGCCTACAATAGTATAAGTGTAGAATTTTATCTTTATTAGGTCTAAATAACAATAAACATCTATTAACTCATGTATTACGGGATAAGATAAGTCTATTTTCTCCCAAAGAATTTGTCTAAGCTTAAGGTTTTCTTCTTCTCCTTCTTACCTAGTACAACCTTTTCTATGAATGAATCTCTTACTGGTTCATATACGTACTTGTAGAATTTTTGAGGATCTTTTAGTATGCTTTCTGGAAACTGCTTAAGGTACTCCAGTGCTGCTTTCCACGCCTTCTCATATGGTATAATTGAGTTTATTTTCATTGTAATGTTTTTATCATAGTCTTCTGGTAGTTGTTCTACATCACCCATCATAAACCATCCACGTGGGGAAATAGGTACTTCTTCACCAAAGACTTTTACTAATCTCCAACGTTTCTCTTCACTTGTTCCACCATATTTCACACGATAGTTTCTACCGTAGTACTTAGCCCATGCATAGAATATTGCACGATTTAAACCAAAACTCTTAGCCTTCTCGAGGTCCCCAGTCAACAAGTAGTATCTTGCAGCTTGTAGTAATCCCATAACCTGGAATCTCCCTATAGCCCCTTTACCCTCCTCTTTTTTACCAGACCTATAGCCTAGTCTTGTCTGTCGTGCCCGGAACTCAGCTATACGTAACTCTCCTATTTTCTCTAAAGCCTTCTTGGCGAGTTCATCCGCTTCACCCACAACATGCTTTCTCCATTCTGGGTTATGCTTGTAGTTTCCAAGGGTAGTCCAGTCTATGTGGAATTCATCTAGTTGCTCTGGTTTGAATGTTACTGCTACCCTATTCAATCTCCTATGGATACTTAATGGTACTGTGAATACTCGTTTAGCATCTATCAAGTTTTCAACTTTTAACACACCATTAGTCTCCTTGGATAAGGCTATGATCTTGTCTTTTAGTTCCTCTAGCACATATTCTACTATAGCGTATGCTATATCTAGTGGGTGGTGTTTTGATAGTAGTTCCGGTGAGAAAGCCTTCTCATGGATTCTTACATGTATTCCTTCACCACTCCATAGCAGGTAAACACTCTCAATAACCCTGTGTTTCTCTAGGAACTCTACTATGGTTCTTGCTGCTTCAAGAGTTTTCTCCCAATAATCTATCCTAGAATCTATGTCCCAAAACGGTGTTGTAAATGCAATGTTATCCGCTATCTCGACGCTTTCCTTCCCTTTTACCTCATAGTAAACGTTTATTGTTGCATAGATAGTCCTAGTCCAAGGATAGCTTGTCAATATCCTACGAAGATGTTCTTCACTTGCAATAGTTAATGGTTCACCGCTACGCCAATATCTTGTAAATAGTCTATCCTTACCTTTATAGCCCTCAATACTAATCCATCTATTCCTAGCAAAGTCTACTATCTCTCTTGAAACCTCTTCTCGAAGATAGTATATCCTAGGATTAATGACGCTCACACTATCCCCAATGATAGATCTAATGCATTACGCCAGCCTTATACTCATTTAGACCCAATATACTCATAGCTAACTATATAAGGTAACGTAGAAGCACTATCAATCATGTTACCGGTTATCTGAGAGCATGCCTAGTATAGGTTCTATTTCGTCTAGGTAAGGCTTAGACCATGGTGATTTAATGAATTCTATCGGTGTTGATATATGTTTTATTACACCTTCCTCCATATAGGCTATCCTGTCTCCTAGATATAATGCTTCAACTATATTATGGGTTACATGTATTGCCGTGAACCCTAGCTTCATGTGTAGCTCTCTTAGGAAGCTTCTAGCCTTAAACCTTAGTCTTGGATCAAGGTTTGCTAACGGCTCATCTAGTAATACTAGTTGGGGTTCAACTACTAGTGCTCTAGCAAGTGCTACTCTTTGTTGTTGTCCACCACTTATCTGGTTAGGGTAGCGGTCAAGTATATCCGTTATCTCTAGTATCCCTGCTATCCATTCAACTTTTTCCCTAATAACTTGGCTATCTAGTCCTCTAGCTTTTAGACCATAGGCTATGTTCTCATAAACTGTCATATGAGGCCATAGGGCATAGTCTTGGGGTACTAATGCAAATCCTCTATTCTCTGGTGGTTCATTTGTTATATCTCGTCCATTAACTATTATCTTACCTTTCAATGGTTTTATGAATCCTATCAATGTGCGAAGGAAGACAGTTTTACCTACTCCGCTAGGACCCATTACTACGAAGTACTCTTTATCCCTTACTTCAAGGTAGTCCACTTGAAGTGTAAAGGAGCCTAATTTTACCATTAAGTCCTCAATTACTATCATTTCCTTAGCACCAGTCTAACAGCTATGAATAATGCTATGGACATTAATACTAATGGTATTGATAATGCTACTGCATAGCTTAACCCGTAGGTATTGAACCACTCCATGACTAGTACGTTGATGGTTTTGGGATAGTATGCTACTATTAATATCGCCCCAACCTCGCTAATAGATCTAGCCCAGGATAAGATGAATCCGGTTGCTATCCCTCTAAGACTCAATGGTAGGGTTATTGTCATGAATACCCTGAACTGTGATGCACCGAGACTTCGTGCAACCATTTCTAGTACTGGATCTATTGATTCTATTGCAACCCTAATAGTGTCTATGGCTATTGGTGCTGAAACAAACATCATTGCAGCTACTATTCCCCAAAAGCTATCGTCTACTGCTAAACCTAATCCGCTGGTAAGGAATCCTAAGAGTCCTCTTCTACTGTAAGCAACAAGTACCATTATGCCTGCTACAGCATGTGGTATCATTAATGGCACATTCACTATACTCTCAATGAGTGTCTTGAGGGAGAAACTCTTCCTTGCAAAGAGATAAGCTGTAGGTATACCTACCAATAGTAGGATAAACGATGAGAGAAGACTAGCCTGGATAGTCCTAATAAGTGCTAGCCATGCTTCCCTTGCGAGTACTGGATCACTAATCCAAGCCTCGGATAAAACACCTATATTAGCTAAAGCAAATAATGCAACTAAGGGTATGAATAGAAAGAGGATTAATAATGAGGCAGCTATAGACGCTATTATGCTGAAACCGTGTTTAGCCTTCAACAACCTTAACATAGCTTCTAAGCTCCTCTGGTATATTTCCGTAGCCTAGAGGTGTGTCTAGGAATGGTTGGCCTAGTTCTTCAAATACCTTCCTACCGGTATCGCTTAGTAATAGTTCTACAAACTTTAATGCTAGGTCTTTGTGTTCAGCATTTAATGGTATAGTTATGCCATAAACTATTGACTCCATTGGTAATGCTCTTTCCTTTTCGGTACCGCTAAGGATATGTACTATAACTCTATGATAGAAGTCCTCGTACTTAGGGTTACCTAGGTTTATCTCGTCTGGTAACTCTATGAATTCTAGTCCATGTTGAATGGCTACGCTACGGTACTCGAAAGCATAGTCTATGTTACCTGACTCAAGAAGACCTATGAGATCAACGCTTTTTGGTCTAATAACAAGGTTTTCTCCATGTAAATCTAGGCTTGCAGGTACGTATATGTGGGTAACATTATCTTTTGCTTTAACTCTAATATTCGTATGCCTTAGTACGAGCTTCTCGAGTATACCTGGGTCATTATAGTAAATGCTTGCTAAGGCTATTACGCCTACTGAACGATAGCCACAGGGATCCTTATTTGGATCAGAGAACCCGTAGCGTACATCTGGTCTACTGAGAATCTCGTACCACTTACCTGGGTTCTTCTTTAGTTCATCAGCATACTTAGAGTTCTTAGTGAATGCTAGCACTACTTCATTAGATGCAAAAGCAATGTACCAATCAGCATATTTAGGCACCATGTACTTTGATATGAGACGATAATCAGCGATGACTACAACATCAGCTCTTTTGCCAAGATCCGTTACTTTACGGACAGCTTCAATGCTTCCGCTTGCCTCAATATGTACGTCAACACTAGTTGTATTATAGAATATGCCTGCTAGTCTACTGAGTGGAATCCTAAGAGAACCTGCACAGAATATAATGAGGTTACCTCCACTCGGTGGTGTCGTGGATATTGCTTTAGTTGTTGCCTCTGTTGATGTAGTTGCTGTAGCGGATGCACTTTTCTCAACAGTAATAGGTGTCTTGCTTAGCAGAGTGATAGATGCTACTACTAAAACTAGTACTATCACAACAACGAACATAGCTATGGCATATGTACGTTTAGCCACTATAACTACCATGTGCTTGATAAAAATAGAGGGAAATAAACGTTACGGAAGATAAAACAAGCTATGCTCTCAGTCAACTCTTTAATTCTAGACCCTCTTAACAAGTTCCTCAAGTATGTATATGTAGTTGTAATCAAAAGCCGAAGTTTTAGTCGAAGAGTTCTAGTCCTTGTGTGGTTTACTAAATCTCTGATGCCTTAGCTACTAGCTTGTCATTGGCTGGAGGTACATCGTTATATCAGTATATTGAAACCCCTTCTTGAAGATAATGTACTTTAGGATTAATAGTACTCGATGAGTGTTCTCAATAGGGTATTGTACCCAAATATGTATTTGGATCTAACTAGATTAGCTATGTATTGTTAGGTTTAATCCTACACCACCTTCGCCGTATAATTCAGGGTACATGTGTTCTAGGTACTCTCTTATTTCATCACCACTGCAATGTAACGGATATATCTTCTCAACGTCTAATTTAACTAGTACTTCAACTATACTCTTTATTCTACTTAGCGAAGCACTTGCTAAATGAAAGCCTCCTATAACCATGTATGGCTTAATATTGAACTCTTGTACAGCCTCTCTTACAATATTATCAACACCTGGATGACTACAACCAGTTAGTATTATCAATCCTTTACCCTTAACAATAATTACTAGTGCTTGCTCCCAAGGAGGACCATATAATGGCTTTAATATGTACACACCTTTACTAATTTCAACTGTATCGTTAACAACTTCTACTTGATATCCTCTAGCTCTTAATGACTCGAGATAAAATGGGCTAAAACCAGGTGGTACATAGACCTTAATTCTATAAGCATATTCATCTAATGCGTTTAGCCCACCTGTATGATCACCATGACGATGGCTTAATACTATTATATGTGTTTTAGTTAGATCTACATTTAACATGTATGCATTATGTTCTAACACATCAGGTGATGGCCCTGTATCAAACAGTATATTATCATAGGGTGTTTTAATGTAGATACTTAGCCCCCAAGCAGTTCTTAAACCAGGTTTAAAGGGGTTATTATCCACTAAAACTATGAGTTCAACCCATTCAATAGAGTCAAACACATACCTACTTGTCCTGGTCATGTTTGATATCTCCCTGTAGATATTAGGGCTAGCTACTTGGTTATAGTATATGTAGGTTAATATAATCATAACTGCTAGAATAGCCAATAATATAAATAATGTTGTTTTCAGTAGTACCAAGATATTTTCATCTCCCAATATCTAAGTAGTATTTAATCCCTAATAATATCTAGATATCCTCAGGTAATCAGCGAGATTGTTATAAAAATAGAAAATAGTATTTATGTAGAAAAGGTGTGATAATTAATGTTCTAAACGCTTACTCTTTCATATATCTAAGCTTGTATGCCATGTCTTTGAGTTCTGGGTGTACATATTCGCCGTTCTCTATTATTTTTTCACCATCAGCCCATACTGTTGGATTAAGACATATACCATCGGTGTGTGATGAGGCTAGCCCTAGTTTTCCTTTAAATGTTGATGACTGACTTCCTAGACCCCATTCTACTACTCCCCAAACTCTTTCATCTTCTAGTATGTTTCCTGTTAATTTTGCACCAGGGTTACATCCATATGATAGATGTGCTACATAGAACATCTTAGGATCATTAAAACTCTTTAACCAGTTCTCGAATATCCTTGCTTCTCGCCCACCTTCTATTCTTACTACTTTACCATTCTCGACGTATAGTTTTATAGGCTCCTTTAGTATTCCTAGTTCTTCAGGAGGCCATACAGATCCATCAAAGACTATTACGCCATTGATGCTCTCCTCTATGGGGGCCCAATCTACTTGTCCGAATAACATATACTCTCCTGGTCCATCTACTTCTCCTTCAACTAGAACTGGTCTATTAGGATCATTTTCAAATTCTACATCTGTTCCAGCAGGTGTGGTTATTCTCATCTTCTTTGTTTTCTTGGTTAATTCGGCTAGTTTTCTTTGGAACTTGTATAGGAGTTCTATGTTAACTCTACCTATGGTTCTAACCATCATGTCTGTATCCATTCCTACAAGACAGATATATCTTGCCCTACCCTCTTTCATAGCTTCTTCATATGGTGTTGAATAAAGTAGCCATGCCTTATTGAACTCTATCCATACATCAGCATTCTTTAGTATAGCTGTAAGAGTCTTTAATGGTATGTATGGATCAGCTGCCTTACCAACACCTGGAGGTGTAGGATACCATGCTACAATAGGTTTACCTCCAACGATCTTAACAGCATTAGCGGTGGCTTCAACAACACGCCAATCACTTGATGTATCGGCTGTTATAACAACTTCTTCTCCTTTAGATACTTTCATAACATCTTTTACAAGCTTATATGCGGCTTGAGCTAACTCCATATCTAAACCATAGGGCATATATTACACCTAAACCATGTGGTTGGGATACACGTGATATATTTATGTTCAGGGAAGGAGGAAAAAAGTAACGTATTTTCAATGTTTAGTTCTTGCACGAGGATTATGTAGTTTAAGTGTAATTAACCCTTCAAGTACTTTTAGTGCGGCTCCAGCAGGGTCTATAACTGGTACGCCTACTTTCTCTTCAACTCTTTTAGCTAGACCAGCAAGACCTGTGCATCCAAGTACTATTACTTCAGCACCTTTGTCGATCACTACTCTAGACTTATTTACCAGTTTTTCAACTGTAATGCTTATGTCCTTATCTAGGTCTAATACACCTAGTTCTATACCTTCTAATGCTACAAGTCTCTCAGCGTGGCCTAGTGATTTTACACGTTCCTCTATCATCCATAATGCTTCTCCTCCAACAGTAACTATACCTATTTTATCGGTAAGCATTGAAGCTAAAGCCATAGATGCTTCACAAGGTCCTACAACCGGCTTCTTTACAATACCCTTAAGTAAATCAACACCTGGGTCGAGGAAACAGTTAACTATGAATCCATCGTATTTATCATGGTTTTCTACTACTCTTTTGATAACTAATGGTATAACCTCTGCGTGAGCCTCTGGGGTCTCAACACTTGGGGGGCCATGTGGTAATGATACAACATCTATTTTAGTATTTGGTGATGCGAAGCTCTCATAGATTTTCTTATCTTGTTCATCCCATTTAGGATGTCCTACAGGATTTACGACGAGTATCTTCAAATTCCATGCCTCTTAACAAGCTCTTCTACTGGCACGTAGTCATAGTCGAAGCCGAAGTGTCTTGGCCCGAATAGTTCTAGTCCCTTAGGTGTTCTCCACATATCTGGTGCTTTAGCTGCTACAACATTTACTTTAACACCCTCTTTTAGATCGGTATTGGTTATTGGTTCGCCATCGTCTAATACGAACATTATCAAGTCTGGTGACATGACAATGGGTTTGTTGTCTAGCCAAGCCATAATGTGTTCATTCTTAATCCATGTCTTAAGGCTGTGGCCGCTCCACTTACCAGTACCTCTTACTAGGGTTTCTCCTACAAGGAATCCTCCTTCATCCTTCCATGTATACTTCTCTACTACTCCCTCGAATATCTTCCAGCCATTAAGTGTCTTTACTATAGCTTCTACTGGATTTTCTCCTTTCTCTCTTGCTTCTCTAACATTCTTACCAAGCTTATAGCATAGACTTAAGGTATCTTTAACCATAGCTTTCTCTGCTTGTTCTATTGTTAATGGTGTATCTACTACAGCAGCAGCTTTGCCGTCAAGTACTGATAGGTATCTAGCTATTGCCTCATAGTCATCTATATCGCTATACTCCTTTACTAGGACTATGTTACCAGTACTGGTTACAATAACTGATGGGTACATAGGTATATCGAATATATGTACAGTACATTGGTGTAGCTCGGGTGCGGCCCTACCAAGGAGATCGCCGTCAACAGCAGGTAATCCTAGCTTAGCGCCAACATATAATGCTATAGCTGTATTTAGCCCACCTATTTCTGATGCTAAGACGCCTGCTATTTCTTTGCCAAGATAATTCTTCATTTCTTCAAATGCTTTCTTAATAGGTTCTTCTATTCTAATAGGCTTCTTTGTTTTAGCTGTAGGAGCTATTGTACCAACAAAGTATGGCACAACAATTATAGAATCCTTGGGTAACTCATCTAGTTTAACTATGTCTATTTTACCTCTAAGTTTTAATGCTTCATCAAGGAGCTTTAATCCTTCCTTAGGATCTCCTCCACCACCCGTTCCTAGAATCGTTGCTCCAAGAATGAGGTCTTCTATATCCTTTCTACTTGTAAGTGAGAACATTGGTCCCACGATATTACTAGCTCACGAAAATGGGATATAAATATATCTGACAATAAGTGAAAAGAATTTTACTAAGCCTAACGTAATTATACCTCGGTGTTTAGGTTATGCCTAGAATACTTGTAATAAATCCTGTGTCAACTAGTGTGTGGGATAAAGTTACATATGAATACTTGAAAAGTATAGCTTCTCTGAGAACAGAAGTTGTTGTAAGAAGCCTTAAGGAAGGACCCAAATCAATTGAAAGTGAATATGATAGAGATCTTGCAGCTAGATATGTCGTCGAAGAAGTTGTAAGAGCGGAGAAGGAGAGCTTTGATGCAGTAATAATTAACTGTTTCGATGATCCAGGACTACATGCTGCAAGGGAGAGAGTTTCAATACTTGTCCTAGGTATCGGTGAAACATCAATAATTACTGCTCTATTACTAGGCCATAAGATAGCGATTATATCTACTGGTAGAAACGCTCGAGCACTCTATCATAAAAAGGTGTTAGAACTAGGTATAATCGATAGAGTAGCATATACAGGTGGTGTAGAACTAGGAGTACTCGAAATGAGAGAAGATGTTAACAGATTAAAGAAACTGGTGATAGATGAGGCTAAGAAAGCTATAGACGTCTATGGTGCAGAAGTAATAGTACTAGGTTGTGGAGGCTTTATAGGACTAGCTAAAGACCTTGAGAAAGCCCTAGGGGTACCCGTAATCGATCCTACACCAACTACATTCAAGATAGCAGAAGCATTAGTAAGCGTTGGTATGAGACATAGCAAGGTTTACCTCTATAATCCACCGGAACATAAGCTTAAAGAGTGGGAGACTAGTGGAACCAATTGAAGTGCTCTAAAAAACATATATACGAGGGGATGATTCCCACTATAGTTGTAGGATAAAGTGTTCCCCCTTGACATAATATTGTACAGGTGTGTGGAATGAGTAACTACTTACTAAAAGGTATTTCTAAGACAACTGGAATAGCTATAGCTATAATCATAATAATTGTGATCATAGCTGCAGCTGTATACCTAACTCAGCGACCTGCTCCTTCGCCAACACCTACCACTACTTCACCAAGTCCAACAACCTCACCTACCCCGTCTCCGACAACTACTCCAACAACTACAAGTCCAACAACATCGCCTAGTCCAACAACTTCACCTAGTCCTAGCCCATCCCCTACTACAACACCAGCCAAGAAGACCATGGTAATTTACGCATCATTATCTGAGATGACCAGTGCTGACCCAAGTACAGAGTTCTCTAACTCAATACTATGGATGTGTTTAGTCTACGAGCCACTACTATGGTATGACCCATTAGAAGACAAATTCATACCAGCTCTTGCTGAAAGATGGGAAAGCAATGAAAACGGTACAATTTGGACATTCTATTTAAGAAAGGACGCTAAATTCCATGATGGTACACCCGTTACAGCAGAAGCAGTAAAGACTAGCATCGAGAGAACAATAGCCTTAGGTCAAGGAGCAGCTTTCATATGGGATCCTGTGGAAAGAATAGAGGTAGTAGACAAGTATACTGTCAGGTTTTACCTAAAATATCCTGCACCACTAAACTACATAGCGGCATCATCATATGGCGCATGGATATTTAGTCCTAAAGTTGTCGAATATGCTGGTGCAAAGAACCTAACTGATCCCAAGGTAGCTGAATGGTTTAACGCAGGACACGATGCTGGTAGTGGTCCATACAAACTAGTTAAATGGGATCCAGAGAACGAGATCATACTTGAAAAGAACTATGATTGGTGGGGGTGGAAGATACCAAACTATCCAATGGCATCGCCTAAAGCACCGGATATATTCATCGTAAAGATTGTAAAAGACGTTGTAACCCAGGAAAGACTAGTATTATCCGGTGATATACATATAGCAGAATATGTACCATTAGAAGACGTTGAAGTGCTAAAGAAGAACCCCAACGTACAAGTAGTTATTAAGCCAAGCTTCCAGAACCTACTAATGCTCATAAACACTAAGAAACCACCATTAGACAACGTACTTGTCAGAAGAGCTATAGCTCACGCAATACCATATGAGGATATAGTAAAGGTTGCAAGATCAGGGTTAGCCCAAGTAGCAAGCGGGCCAATACCTCATGGAATGTGGGGTCACTTCGACGACTTCTACTACGAATACAATCTAACATTAGCTAAAGAGTTATTAGCTAAAGCAGGATACCCCAATGGCATTGATAGAACATTAATACTAGTATACACTGCTGGAGACATATATGAGAAGAGAACAGCAGAAGTAATCAAGGCAAGTCTAGCAAAGATAGGCATAAACGTAGAGATAAGGCCGATGAGCTGGGAGGAACAATGGTCTCTAGCACAAAGTGGATGGGAGAACCCTGAAGCAGCACAAGACCTATTCATATTCTACTGGTGGCCAACATACATTACACCATTCGACTACCTCTACAACATATTCCATAGCGAAAGCAAGGCATTCAACCTATGCTACTATGAGAATCCAGAATTCGAAAAACTAATTGAGGAAGCAGTAGTTCTAGAAGGTATAAACAGAACTAAAGCATTAGAACTATACTACAAGGCTCAGAAGATACTCTATGAAGATGTACCAGCTATACCACTATGGGACATGCTGGATGTAAGAGTAGCCGTTAAAGGTATAGGCAATTTTGAGAAAGCCATTAACCCAGCTTATCCAACAGTAATCTTCGCTCAAGTACTCGAGGTTGAGGGTTGAACAACAATAACAAATTTATATTTAGATTATTTTTTAATATATCATTTAAGCTTCATCTTCCCTCTAACCTTAGTTTCCTAGTAACCTTTAATCTTAGTAGACCTAGGTAACTAATGAAGTAATGGGGCGGATCTAATGCCTATAAGTAAGGAGTATATAATTAAGAGATTGTTGCTCCTAGTTGTTGTTGTATTTGGCGTACTAGTAATAACATTCGTTATAACACGTGTTATACCTGCACATCCAGAACTACTATGGGCTGGAGCGCATCCTACCAAAGAACAAATAGAGAAAGCTCGTAAGGAGTTAAGACTTGATCAGCCTATTCATGTACAATTATACTATTATCTATTAGATTTCTTATCAGGCAATTGGGGTGTATCCTGGCGTACGCGACAGCCAGTGCTTAAGGATATACAAGCAGCACTACCTGCTACATTGGAGTTAGTGGTCTTAGCATTCATTATAGCTATAGTGCTTGGTGTTCCACTTGGTGCTATAGCTGCACTGAAACGTAATACTTGGGTTGACCATATCATACGTATTGTATCGGTTATAGGCGCCTCTGTTCCAGTATTCTGGCTTGCGTTAATTTTACAATTGGTCTTAAGCAATTGGCTTGGCATACTACCTGGTGCTAAAAGAGTTGACGAATACATAGTCTATGAGACGGGATTTAAGGAGATAACAGGATTTATACTGCTTGATAGCCTTATACAAGGTAATATACCGGTATTTGTTAACGCTCTACAACACATAATGTTACCAGCAATAGTATTAGCATTCTATCCATTCGGGTTAAGTGCAAGAATGACACGTGCTGTAATGACTGAAGCGTTAAACGAACTCTACACTAGAAGTGCCCTTGCATGGGGTCTTCCAAGAAGACTTGTAATATACAAGTATGCCTTGAAAAACGCGTTAGCGCCCGTTATAGCATCACTGGGCTTATCCTTCGGTTATACTATTATAGGTGCATTCATGGTTGAGCTAATATTTGTCTGGCCTGGTATAGGACTCTATGCAGCAATGGCTTTGTTAAGCTATGATTATCCTGCTATAATAGGTTGTGTTATAGTTGTTGCAATAATCTACACCGTGATAAACATGATTGTAGATATTATTCACGCAATAATTGATCCAAGGGTGAGGCTCTAATGATACCAGAGGACGTACGTGTAATATTTAGGCTAATTAAGACTAATCCCGTATCACTTGCAGGCTTAGTGATAGTAGTAGGGTTCGTGATTGTAGGAATAATTGCACCATATATAGTACCATATCCTGAAGATGCGTGGGGAGAGACATATAATATAGAGAAAAGGTATTTACCACCATCACTAGAACACCCGTTTGGAACTGATGATATGGGTAGAGACGTGTTTAGTAGAGTTATACTTGGTGCAAGGTTCTCATTAATAATAGCTATTGGTGTTGTAGGTTTAGCATTATTAATAGGTATACCTATAGGGTTGATTGCAGGGTATGTTGGCGGGAAATTAGGTACAGCATTAATGAGAATAACCGATATGTTCCTAGCATTTCCACCACTGCTACTAGCAATAGCTCTTGCAGCAACACTCGGTAGAGGACTAGTCAATACTATAATAGCTCTAGCTATAAGCTGGTGGCCCTGGTATGCAAGATTAGTGTACGTTCAAGTAAACTCCATTAGGGTTCTACCATACGTTGATGCAGCAAGGATAGTAGGATTACATCCATTAGCAATAATGTTCAAGCATGTGCTACCTAATGCTCTTACACCTGTTACAGTACAAGCAGCCTTAGACATGGGTTCAGCCATACTAGAAGCAGCTGGTTTAAGCTTCCTTGGTGTAGGTGTTAAGCCACCAACACCAGAATGGGGTCTCCTCGTAACTGAAGGATGGTCTTCAATAAACGTAGCGTGGTGGATTAGCTTGTTCCCAGGTTTAGCTATACTCATCACCGTATTAGGCTTCAACTTGCTTGCTGATGCTGTTCGTGAAGCAGGTGATCCTAGGCTTAGGAGAATCCTACTAGTTGGGAGGAAGATATGATGAGCGTAACCAAGCCCCTAGTGGTTGAGAACTTAACAATACATTACTACACACTAGAAGGAATAGTAAAGGCTGTTAGGAACGTTAGCTTTAGCGTTGAAAGAGGAGAATCAGTATGCCTTGTAGGTGAAAGTGGTAGCGGTAAATCAACTATAGGTCTAGCTATCGTTGGCGCGCTACCAGCAAATGCCAGGATAATTAGTGGGAAAATCCTCGTAAGTGGAGTAAACGTATTAGAACTTGATCAAAAAGAGCTAGAGAAAATCAGAGGTAAGGAGGTCTCAATAATATTCCAGGATCCTGCAGCATCATTTAATCCGCTATTCACCATAGGCCAAATATTATCTGATGTAATAAAACATAAGCTAGGAATAGATGATAAGGAGAAACTAAAAAAGAAAGCTCTTGAAGCACTACGGATAGTAGGTTTACCTGATCCAGAAAGAGTATACAACTCATACCCTCACGAGCTTAGCGGCGGTATGTTACAAAGAGCAGCTATAGCTGTAGCAGTTTCAACCAATCCTAAAATACTCGTGGCAGACGAACCCACAACAATGCTCGACGTCACATTACAAGCACAAATACTCGACTTACTCCAAGATCTACGTAAAAAACTCGGGCTAGCACTAGTATTCATAACCCACAACCTTGGTGTGGCAGCAACAATATGTGATAGAATACTTGTAATATATGCTGGGTCAACTGTTGAGTTTGGACCAGTAGATGAAGTGTTATTAAACCCCTTACACCCATATACAAGGAAGCTTATTGAATGTGTACCAAGATCTAGTGTAAGAGTTGGCAGGCTTAAGTACATACCTGGTTCATTACCAGATTTAAGAAAACTTCCACCCGGATGTGTATTTGAACCTCGATGTGAGGAAGCACTTGAAATTTGTAAGATGAAGCCACCAGAACTTGTTGAGGTGAAACCAGGACATTTCGTAGCATGCCACAAGTATCCTAATAAGAGATAGGTGTGTAGGGACATGACTCTACTCGAAGTAGTAGACCTTGTTAAATACTTCCCTATAAGAAAAGGTATTTTCGGTAGAATAGTAGGCTACGTTAAAGCAGTTGACGGCGTCTCGTTTAAGGTAGGTGAGAACGAAACATTTGCACTTGTAGGTGAAAGTGGTAGTGGTAAGACTACTACAGCAAAATGTATCCTAGGCTTATTCAAACCTACATCAGGTAAAATACTCTTCATGGGTAAAAACATCCTTGAACTCAAAGGCGAAGATGTTAAATGGTATCGTAAGCATGTTCAAGCAGTATTCCAGAACCCATTCCTATCGCTTAACCCTAGAATGAAGGTTGAAGACATTGTTGCTGAGCCACTTAAGGTACATCGTAAGGACTTATCCAAAGAAGAGATACGCGAAATGGTATATGAGATACTAGATAAAGTAGGTTTAACTAGGGCATTAGCTAAGAGATATCCATATGATCTAAGTGGTGGTCAGGCGCAAAGAGTAGCAATAGCTAGGGCTATTGCATTAAAGCCTAAACTAATAGTATTAGATGAGCCTACGTCAGCACTGGATGTCTCTGTACAAGCACAGATACTAAACCTATTAATAGACTTGAAGGAGGAATTAAAGCTATCATATCTAATGATCTCCCACGACCTCTCAGTTGTAAGGTATATTAGTGATTGGGTAGCGGTAATGTATCTAGGCAAAATAGTTGAACTAGCGAGAACTGAAGAGTTGTTCGAGAAACCATTACACCCCTATACTCAAGCACTTTTGTCAGCCGTACCCGAACCTGATCCTAAAATCATGAAGTCTAAGAAAAGAATAGTATTACCAGGTGAACCTCCAAGTGCTATCAATCCTCCGCCAGGATGTAGACTTCACCCACGATGCCCATATGTTATGGATACATGTAGGAAGAAGGAGCCCCCTCTAGTGGAATATGAGAAGGATCATTGGGTTGCATGCTGGTTATACCATAAACGTTAGAGTATACTTTTTATTCATCCCCAAGCCTAGTTCTAGATAGGTAGACTACTCTTTTAGTCATGTTCTATAGGGTGTTATGCTTGAATGTATTAGAGTTAAAGAATAACATTAAGCAAGCAGTAATAAACATGTTTAAGATAAATATGGGTTTGAAGCCTGGTGAGAAAGTACTAGTTGT